>Ga0182749_1000298_pt1 | contig 49770 bp, 36 predicted proteins | sample eDN3rd37CKraftMG_FD_128875 | JGI IMG/M metagenome (GOLD analysis project Ga0182749, IMG submission 128875) | Enriched Miracle-Growth compost microbial communities from Emeryville, California, USA - eDNA 3rd pass 37_C Kraft MG (version 2) (version 2) ...
CAACGCCTTCCTCGACAAGGCGGAAAAGGCGATGTTCGACCAGTCGCTGATCCAGAACCGGGCGGATTGGATCAACGCCACCTACATCAGTGACGACAGCGACGCGCTGGCCGCCTGGTTCGGAGCGATCCGCACGCGCATGACGGTGGATTACGCACTGGAGGCCGCGAAGTTCGCGGAAGCGAAGGGGCTGAGCGAGGAGACGAAGCGGCGGCTGCTGATGCTGCGGACGGCGCTGACGCTCCCTGCGTCGACCACGCCGGGCGCGGCGGATGAATTGAACGCGCTGTCCACGAAGCTGCAATCGGAATATGGTCGGGGCAAGGGGACGCTGCGCGGCCAGCCGATCAACGGCAGCGATATCGAAGCAGCCATGGGCACCAGCCGCAATCCCGACGAGCTCAAGGAAATGTGGGTAAGCTGGCACGACAATGTCGGCGCGCCGATGCGGAAGGATTACAGCAGGCTGGTATCCATCGCCAATGCGGGCGCGAAGGAATTGGGCTTTACCGATACAGGCGCGATGTGGCGGTCCCGATATGACATGCCCGCCGACGACTTCGCCGCGCTGACCGACCGGATCTGGGCGGAGGTGAAGCCGCTCTATGACGAACTGCATTGCTATACCCGCACCAAGCTCAACGAGAAATATGGCGATGCGGTCCAGCCGGACAAAGGACCGATCCGCGCGGACCTGCTGGGCAATATGTGGGCGCAGGAATGGGGCAATATCTACGATATCGTCGCGCCCCAGGGTGTCGGCGACCTTGGCTATGACATCGGCGACCTGCTGACGGCGAAGGGATATGACCCGGTCAAGATGGTGAAGGCCGGGGAAGGCTTCTACAGTTCGCTGGGCTTCACGCCGCTGCCGCAGACATTCTGGGACCGCTCGCAGATCGTGAAGCCGCGGGATCGCGACGTCGTTTGTCATGCGTCGGCCTGGGACCTCGACAACAAGGACGATATCCGCATCAAGATGTGCACGAAGGTCAACAGCGACGACTTCGTGACCATCCATCATGAGCTGGGCCATAATTATTACCAGCGGGCCTATCAGAACCATCCCTATCTGTATCTGGACGGGGCCAATGACGGCTTCCACGAGGCGATCGGGGATTTCGTCGCGCTGTCGATCACGCCCGATTATCTGGTGAAGATCGGGCTGCTGGACCCCGCGAAGGTGCCGGGCGCGGACAAGGATATGGGCCTGCTGCTGCGGCAGGCGATGGACAAGGTGGCGTTCCTGCCCTTTGGCCTGCTGATCGACAAATGGCGCTGGGGCGTGTTCGACGGGTCGATCCCGGAAAGCCGCTATGAACAGGCGTGGGACGGCCTGCGGCGGCAATATCAGGGCATCGTCCCGCCGGTGTCCCGCGATGAAACGAAATTCGATGCCGGGGCCAAATTCCATATCCCCGGAAATACACCCTATACGCGCTATTTCCTCGCGCGGGTGCTGCAATTCCAGTTCTTCGAAGCCGCGTGCAGGCAGGCGGGATGGAAGGGGCCGCTGCACCGCTGTTCCTTCTATGGAAACAAGGCGGTAGGGCGGAAACTTGACGCCATGCTCGAAATGGGCGCGTCAAAGCCGTGGCCCGATGCGTTGCAGGCATTCACCGGCCAGCGCGATATGTCGGGCAAGGCGATGCTCGCCTATTTCGCGCCGTTGCAGAAATGGTTGAAAGATCAGAATAAAGGCAAATCCTGCGGCTGGTAATCGTGAAGTAAAGGCATTAATAGGCCGGTCCCGTGAACTCGGCCGCCATTATCCTTGCCCTGCTTTTCTTCACCAGTGCGATCATGGCGATCGCAATGGGTATCGCATGGGCGCAATTCGGGCGGCGGCGTCATGTGCTGAGCTGGACGATCGCCTATGGCATATCGGTCGTCCAATGGGCGCTGAACGGCGCGGGACTGTTTTTCGGCAGTCCATTCCTGATCGGCATGGCGGCGCTGGCGATCATGACCAGCGCGACCTTCACCCTGATCGGCGTGCGCCAGCGCGCGGGGAGAACGGTTCGCTGGGCCGGGCTGCTCATGGTAGGCATCCCGTGCGCCATTGCGGGCTTCCATGCGGCTCTTACAAGGAATGCGCCGCTTCAGGGCATCGCGATCCCGGGATATGCGGGCATATTGATGCTGAGTTCGGCCCTGTCGCTCTGGCCGCGCGGCCGGCGCTTCAGCGCGCCCGAGCTGGCGTTCTTTTCGCTGTTGCTGCTGTTCGCGGTCTTTGAAGGATGCCTGGTGGTGAGCGCGGCATTGAACTGGGGAGGACCGCGCGAAGGCATGGACAGCTATCGGGCGATCATGGCGCTCGGCCTGCCGTCGATCTATGTGGGCACCTGCGTTTCGGCCGTTCTGGTCGTCGCGGGCGATCTGGCCCATGAATTGCGGCGCAGGATGCAGCGCGACGTCCTGACCGATGCGCTCAACCGGCTGGGCCTGGAAGAAGCGGCCGTCCGCGCCATCGCCAATGCCAAGCGGCATGGCCGTCCGCTGGCCCTCGTCATTTGCGATCTGGACGGCTTCAAGGTGCTGAACGACAGTTACGGCCATATCGCGGGCGACGCGGCCTTGCGCGGCTTTGCCCGGCTGGTGACGGCCGCGATCCGGCGGGGCGATATCGTGGGGCGCCTGGGAGGCGATGAATTCGGATTGCTGCTGGTGGACAGCGATTCCACCGCCGCCGCCGACGTCATGGAGCGTATCCGCGCCGAAATCGGCTGCATGATATTGCCGCAGGCGCCCGGGGCGAAATTGCGCGCCAGCTTCGGGATCGCGGACCTGCATGAGGATGACGAATGCCTGGACGACATGGTCGCGCGGGCCGATAGCGCGCTCTACCAGGCCAAGAAAGACGGCAAGGATCGGGTCAGCATCTGGCGCGCCGCCGCTTAGGCCATGGCCCGATCAGCGGAAGGGCGGTTCGTTAAAAGCCCTTAATTTGCGGCTGTGCAGTTTCGGCCCTTCCTGACGCAGCAGTTCGCAGGTTTCCAGACCGACGCGCAGATGCCCCGCAATCGCCTCTTCATAAAAACGGTTGGCCTGGCCGGGCAGTTTCAGCTCGCCATGGATAGGTTTGTCGGACACGCATAGCAGCGTCCCGTAAGGCACGCGGAAACGATAGCCCTGCGCCGCGATGGTGGCCGATTCCATGTCTATGCCGACCGCCCGGGAAAGGCTGAAGCGCAGCGCGGAATGGGAATAACGCAATTCCCAGTTGCGGTCGTCCGTGGTCACGACCGTGCCGGTGCGCAGCCGGCGCTTGAAATCTTCGGGTTTTCCGCTTCCCAGGACGGCTTCGGCGGCTTTCGCCAGCGCGACCTGCACCTCCGCGATGGCGGGCACCGGGATTTCGGGCGGCAGCATGGCGTCCAGCACATGATCGTCGCGGAGATAGGCATGGGCCAGAACATAGTCGCCGATCCGCTGGCTGGGACGCAAACCGCCGCAATGGCCGATCATCAGCCACGCTTCCGGCCGCAGGACCGCGAGATGGTCGCAGATCGTCTTGGCGTTGGATGGGCCGACGCCGATATTGACCAGCGTTATCCCGCTTCGGTCCGGGGCGATCAGGTGGTAAGCGGGCATCTGGTGCCTGCGCCATGCGCTGTCGGCTATCATCCGCGCCGGTTCGGCGGTTTCCGGCGTCACATAAACGCCGCCCGCCCCCGAAAGGGCGGTGAAGCGGCTGCCGGGCCGCTGCATTTCCTCGCACGCCCAGGATACGAATTCGTCCACATAGCGATGATAGTTGGTGAAGAGGATGTAGCGCTGGACATGCTCGGGCGGCGTGCCGGTATAATGTTTGAGGCGGGCAAGGGAGAAATCCGTCCGCAACCCGTCGAACAGGGCCAGCGGACGGTCGCCCTCCGCATCGGGCGCGAAGAGGCCGTCCGCGATCTCGTCGCCTATTTCGGCCAGTTCCGTCGCCGGGAAATGGCGCGCCAGTTCCGTCGGGGGCATGCCGTCCAGAGCGCTGGTGTCAAGACCGTCCAGCACATAGGGGAACGGGATCTGCTGGTCGCTGGCGCCGGTTTCCACCTCCACGCCATAGTCGCGCACCAGCAGGTCGATCTGTTCGGCCAGATAGGCCGCGAACATGGCCGGTCGGGTGACGGTCGTGACGTAACGGCCCGGCTTCGACAAGCGCGCGAAGGACCGCCCCGGCGGCGGCGCATCGGCATCGCCGCGATGGATGATCCGCAGTTCCGGATAGCAGAACCGCGTCGCTCCGCCGTCCCGCGCGGGCGGCGCTCGCCCGTCCAGGGTATAGCGGCGCATGGCCGCGCGCAGATCCTCGACCGATTTCCGGTAGATTTCGTCGAGGCGGGCGACGGCGATGCTGCCAATGCTTTTGGTCATCGACCGTCATCTACCGCAGGGATCAAAGCTGTCCGAGCATATGTTCGGCGGATGAAACCTTGAAATCTCCGGGGGATTCCACATTCAGCTCCTGCACGACGCCATCCTTGACGATCATCGAAAAGCGCTGGCCGCGCGTGCCCATGCCGAATTTGCTGCCGTCCATAACAAGGCCCACGGCCTTCGCGAAATCGCCATTGCCGTCGGCCAGCATCGTGACCTTGCCCTGCGCGCCGGCCGACTTGCCCCATGCGTCCATGACGAAAGCGTCGTTGACGGCGGTGCAGGCGATTTCATCGACGCCTTTCTGCTTCAACGCGTCGGCCTTTTCGATGAAACCGGGGAGATGCTTGGCGGAGCAGGTCGGGGTGAACGCGCCGGGCACGGAAAACAGCGCCACGGTCCTGCCCGCGAAAAAGGTGTCGAAATCGACCTGTTCCGGCCCGTTTTCCGTGATCTTCGCGAATGTCGCGGCGGGAAGGCGATCGCCTTTTGCTATGGTCATGCCGTTTTCTCCTGGCCCTTGAAAAGTGGGAGGTCGGCGCTGGCGCCCTTCATGTCAAGGGCCTCCTGTCGAGGGGGACCGGCGGCGCGCGTCCTTTCGGGCGCGTCGCCTTTAAGCCGGGACGAAGGGCCTTTGGCGGCGGGGAAACAGTGGGTATAGTCGACACATGTATGATGTGCGTTTCTATGGCGGGCAATTCCTGCTGGCCCTGCCCGCAATGACGGATAGCCGGTTCGACCATTCCGTCATCGCGCTGTGCGTTCACGATGAGAATGGCGCGCTGGGCATTGCGGTGGAGGAAGAGATGGAAGGGGTCGGCCTGCGCGATCTTCTCGAAAGTTTCGATATAGACGCGTCGGGCGTGCCGGATCGGCGCGTGCTGCGCGGCGGCCCCATCGAACCGCGCCGGGGCTTCGTGCTCCATTCGCTCGATTGGGCGGGGCAGGAAATGATCCAGGTCGGCCGCAAATGGGGCCTGTCCGGCTCGCTCGACATATTGAAGGCCATCGCCACGGGAACAGGGCCGAGCCGCTATCTGGTGGCGCTGGGCTATGCGGGCTGGACGGCGGGCCAGTTGGAGAAGGAAATGACCGGCAATAGCTGGTTCCTCGCCGATGGCGACCCGGATATCCTGTTCGAAACCCCGGCGGAGAAGCGATGGTCCGCCAGCTTCGCCGCGGCAGGGATCGACGCGTCCCATCTGGTGTGCGGCGCGGGGTCCGCCTGAAACGCTCCTACATAAAGAAAACTTTATATCGAGTTGCCACGGCGCGCGCCGGTTGATAAAGCGGCGGGCATCTTCGGCGTCCGCCGCGCTGGCGGCGTCGGCCAATTCTAGTTCGATGGAGACTTCCCTTGGCAACCGCTCCCGCAGCCCAGGCGCAGGATTATGTGATCCGCGACATTAGCCTTGCCGATTTCGGCCGCAAGGAAATCGAGATCGCCGAAACCGAAATGCCCGGCCTCATGGCCCTGCGCGACGAGTTCGGCGCGGCCAAGCCGCTGAAGGGCGCGCGCATCACCGGGTCGCTGCACATGACGATCCAGACCGCCGTGCTGATCGAGACGCTGGCCGAACTGGGCGCGGAGATCCGCTGGGCATCGTGCAACATCTTTTCCACGCAGGACCATGCCGCCGCCGCCATCGCCGCGCGGGGCGTTCCCGTCTTCGCCGTGAAGGGCGAGACGCTGGAGGAATATTGGGACTATGTGATCCGCATCTTCGATTGGGGCGACACGACCTGCAACATGATCCTGGACGATGGCGGCGACGCCACCATGTTCGCTCTGTGGGGCGCGCGGGTCGAGGCGGGGGAAGAGCTGTTCGCGCCGACCAATGAGGAAGAGGAAATCTTCGTCGCGACGCTGAAGCGCTTCCTGGCGGAACGTCCGGGCTATCTGACGCAGACGGTGAAGGCCATCAAGGGCGTGTCGGAGGAAACCACCACCGGCGTCCACCGCCTTTACGAGCTGGCGAAGAAGGGCAAGCTGCCTTTCCCGGCGATCAACGTGAACGACAGCGTCACCAAGTCGAAATTCGACAATCTTTACGGCTGCAAGGAGTCGCTGGTCGACGCGATCCGCCGTGCGACCGACGTGATGCTAGCGGGCAAGGTCGCCTGCGTCGCGGGATTCGGCGACGTGGGCAAGGGTTCGGCCGCATCGCTCCGCAACGGCGGCGCGCGCGTGCTCGTCACCGAAGTCGATCCGATCTGCGCGTTGCAGGCGGCGATGGAAGGCTATGAAGTCGTGACGATGGAGGAAGCGGCGACCCGCGCCGACATCTTCGTGACGGCCACCGGCAATGCCGACGTCATCACCGTCGACCATATGCGGGCGATGAAGAATATGGCGATCGTCTGCAATATCGGCCATTTCGACAGCGAGATCCAGATCGCGGGCCTCAACAACATGAAGTGGACCGAGATCAAGCCGCAGGTCGACGAGGTCGAGTTCGCCGACGGCAAGAAGATCATCGTGCTGGCCAAGGGCCGGCTGGTGAACCTGGGCTGCGCGACGGGCCATCCCAGCTTCGTCATGTCGTCCAGCTTCACCAACCAGGTGCTGGCGCAGATCGAACTGTGGACCAAGTCGGACGAATATAAGAACGAAGTCTATGTCCTGCCCAAGCATCTGGACGAAAAGGTCGCCGCGCTTCACCTCGAAAAGCTGGGCGTGAAGCTCAGCAAGCTGACGCAGAAGCAGGCCGACTATATCGGCGTCGGCGTCGAAGGGCCGTTCAAGCCCGATCACTACCGCTATTGACCGGGCAGGGGGAGGGCGTTGCCTTCCCCCCTCCCTCCATTCTCCCCGCAAAAACTTTCCGCCCTCCGCTTCACCCCGCTCCCGAGTTGGGATAGTCCCGTGACGATCATGAGCAGGGTTTCCCACGTCCATATCAAGGCGAAGACGGCGCGATGACGCCCTTGACCCCGCTTGCGGCCGTCCTATTGGGCGCCGTCCTCGCGGTCTGGCTGGCCGCGGCGATCTGGGCGTTGAGGAACGGCTATCATATGCGCCGGGAAGGGACGCAGGCGCAGGGGCAGTTCGATCGCCTGTCCGTGCTGCTGGCGTCCGCCCCCGCCGCGCCCGTCATCATCCACGCGGACGGCCATCTGGAAGCGTCCGACCGCCTGGCCAAATGGCTTGGCAAGGATCGTATCCCGGCCTTTCTGTCCGAACTGATTGCGGAAGACGGCGGATTGGAACCGGGCGATGCGGCGGCATTGGGGCGGGAAATCGCCGCGGCGCAGCGCGCGGGGAAAAGTTTCGCGCTTCCGATTCGCGGGGTGGGTTCGACGCGGCTCCTGCTTGTCAGGGGCGCTCCGGCCGGACCGGCGCTGGCGTCCAGCGGCGGGGTCGTCCTGTGGATATTCGACGCGACCGACAGCCAGACCGAAATCGAGACGCTGAAGGATACGGTCGAACAGCTCCGCGACGCCTTGCAGGCGATGGCGGGATTGGTGGAAGCCGCGCCGTTCCCCATGTGGCATCGCACGCCCGACATGCGGCTCAGCTTGGTCAACGCGGCCTATGTCCACGCCGTGGATGCGAGCAGCGCGCGGGACGTCATCGAAAACGGCACGGAACTGGTCGAGACGGCAGGGGGTATCACGCCGCAGGACGCCGCCGCCGAAGCCATGGCGGAAGGCGCGCCGGTCGCCCGCATGATCCCCGCCACCATCGACGGGGAACGCAGGACCATGCGGGTGGTCGACGTGCCGCTGGGCGCGGCGGGCGTCGCCGGCTTCGCCATGGACCAGCATGAACTGGAACAGGCGCGGGTCGAGCACCGGCGGCTGGAGGCGGCGCAACGCGATCTGCTGGACCGCCTGTCGGCAGGGGTCGCGCGGTTCGGGCCGGATCGCGCCCTGCGTTTCTGGAACCAGCCTTTCATCAGCCTGTTCGGTCTCGATCAGGATCGGCTGGGCGACGGTCCGTTGTTCGAACGGGTTCTCGACCAGATGCGCGATGCGCGGCGCGTGCCGGAACACCGGGATTTTCCCGCCTGGCGTTCAGAGCGGCGGGAATGGTTCCTGTCCCCCGATCCGCTGGAGGAAAACTGGCTGCTGGCCGACGGCACGCATTTGCGCGTCTACGCCCAGCCTCTGCCCGATGGCGGGTTGCTGCTGATCTTCGAGGACCGGACGGAACAGGTGCAATTGTCGAGCGCGCGCGACACGCTGCTGCGGGTGCGGACCGCGACGTTCGACAACCTGTTCGAATCAATCGGCGTGTTTTCGTCAGACGGGCGGCTGCGCCTGTGGAACAGCCGATTCCAGACGACATGGAGGTTGCCCGAGGAGATGCTGGCCGCCCATCCGCGCATCGACGAACTGATGCAGGCGGTCCAGTCGCGCCTGGCCAAGCCGCAGCAGGTGAACCTGGTCCGCGAACTGGTGCGGGCCGCCACGGTCGAGCGCAAGCAGCGCATGGGCCATGTGGGTTTCGCCGATGGCCATATATTCGAGTTCGCGGCGATTCCGCTGCCGGACGGCAATGCGCTGTTCACCATGCTGGACGTGACCGACAGCCGCCGGGTGGAGCAGATCCTGCGCGACCGCAACGAGGCGCTGGAGCAGGCGGACAAGGTCAAGACCGCCTTCGTCGCCAATATGAGCTATGAACTGCGCACCCCCCTTACCACCATATCCGGGTTCGCCCAGATGATGAGCGCGGGCTATGCCGGGGACCTTAGCGAAGCGGCGAAGGACTATGTCGACGGCATCCTCCAGAGCACGTCCCGCCTGTCGATGATGATCGACAATGTGCTGGACCTGACCCAGGGGGAAGCGGGAACGCTTTCCATCGAACAGGCGCCGGTGGACCTGACCGCGCTGGCGCGGGAAAGCGCGGAGCGAATCGGGCAGGCGGCAAGGGCCAAGGGGATAGACCTGGCGATTTCCCTCCAGGACACGTTGGGCACGGTGCAGGGCGACGCGCGCCGCATCGGGCAGGCGCTGGACCATCTGCTTGAAAATGCGGTGCTCTATTGCGGCAAGGGCGCGCGGGTCCTGCTGCACGGCGATGGCGGCGCGGACAAGGCGCGGCTGGTGGTGTCGGACAACGGACCCGGCATCGCCCCGAAGCGGCAGGCGACGATCTTCGATCCGGCGGCGCGATCCGAACAGGCGCGCAATGGCGGGAAGGCAGGCATCGGCCTGCCGCTCGCCAGGCAATTGACGGAAGCGCATGGCGGCACGTTCCAGCTTGTGTCCGAACCGGGGCAGGGCACCATGGCGGTCATGGAACTGCCCCGTGGCTGAGGAAGCCGTCACCCTGCCCGATGAGGACGCCATGCTGGAAATGGGCCGCGCCATAGCAGGCCAGGTCCGCATCGGCGACGTCATCGCGCTGGAAGGCGGGCTGGGGGCCGGCAAAACCACATTGGCGCGGGGCATATTGGAAGCGCTGGGACTGGAAGGGGAAGCGCCCAGCCCCAGTTTCGCGCTCGTCCAGCCCTATGACGTTCCCGAAGTGCGGCTGCCCGTCACGCATGTCGATCTCTACCGCATCGACGATCCGGCGGAGGCGGCGGAACTCGGGCTGGACGATTATCTGATGGACAGCCTGCTCATCATCGAATGGCCGGAGCGGCTGGGCGATGCGCTGTGGCCCCATGCCCTGCGGCTGCGTATAGAGGCGCGGGCCGATGGCGAACGGCGCTTGACAGCGGAGCTTCCCGACGATTGGAAAGAGCGATGGCCACAGATATGATCCCGCCCCCCGCCGCGCCCGGCTTCCTGAAGCGCGCGGGATGGGGCGGCGGCGCGATCGTGCCGCTTGCGGGCGACGCGTCCTTCCGGCGCTATTTCCGCGTGGTCGACGGTTCGCGCCGGGCCGTGCTGATGGATGCGCCGCCGCCGCATGAAGACCCGCGCCCCTTCATCGCCCTTGCCGAACATCTGCTGGGAGAAGGGTTCGCCGCGCCCGCGATCCTTGCGCGCGATCTGGACGAAGGGCTGGTCCTGATCGAGGATTTCGGCGACGTCCGGGTCAAGGAATATGTGGAGGACCATCCCGGCGAGGAACGGGACGTCTATGCGCGCGCCATCGCGCTGCTCGCCGACCTGCACAAGCGGCCCGCCGCGTCCGTGCCGCCCTATGACCGGGCGGTGTATCAGCGGGAAACGGGGCTGCTGACCGAATGGTATTGCCCAGCGGCGGGGATCGAGGCCGACGCGGCGGGCTACGCCCGCGCATGGGACGCGGTGCTGCCGCTGGTCGAAGGGGCGGCCAGCCCGGTCGTGACGGTCCTGCGGGACTATCATGCGGAAAACATCATGCTGATCGACCGGCCTTCGGCGCGGGGGCTGGGGCTGCTCGATTTCCAGGACGCGCTGGCGGGACATCCGGCCTATGACCTGGTGTCGCTGTTGCAGGACGCGCGGCGGGACGTGCCGCCGGAGCTGGAGGCGGATATGCTGGCGCTCTACCGCGACCTGGCCGCGCCGCCGGAGGATTTCGACGCCGTCTATGCGGTGCTGGGGGCGCAGCGGAACGCGAAGATCATCGGCATCTTCACGCGCCTGTGGAAACGGGACGGCAAGCCGCGCTACCTGTCCTTCCTGCCGCGCATGTGGGGATTGCTGGAGCGCGATCTGGCGCATCCCGCGCTGGCGCCGGTGGCGGAATGGTTCGCGGCCCATATTCCATCGGAAAAGCGCCATGATGCGCTGGCGGAGTTCTCGCCCGCATGATCGACACCGCGATGCTGATGGCGGCGGGGCTGGGCAAGCGGATGCGGCCGCTGACCGCGACACGCCCCAAGCCGCTGGTCAAGGTGGCGGGCAAGCCGCTGATGGACCACGCGCTCGACCGGCTGGAAGCGGGCGGGATCAGGAAGGTCGTGGTCAACGTCCACTATCTCGCCGACACGGTCGAGGCGCATCTGCGGGCGCGCAAGGGCGATGTGGAATATCTGATCTCCGACGAGCGCGGCCGTTTGCTGGAAACGGGCGGGGGATTGATGAAGGCCAGGCCGCTGCTGGGCGACCAGCCGTTCCTGTGCGCGAACAGCGACAATCTGTGGATCGACGGCCCGCAGGAAACGCTGGGCGCCATGCAGGCCATATGGGACCCCGCCCGCATGGATGCGCTGCTGCTGCTGGTGCCGCTCGCGCGGGCCAACTGCCACGGCGGACCGGGCGATTTCCACATGGATGCGACCGGACGGCTGACGCGGCGCAAGCCCGCCCATGTCGCGCCCTTTGTCTTCACCGGCGTGCAGATCATGTCGCCTGCCCTGCTGGCCGATCCGCCGTCCGATGTCTTTTCCACCAATATCTTCTGGAACCGCGCCATGGAGGCCGGGCGGCTCTATGGCGTTTCTCATCAGGGATTGTGGTTCGACGTCGGCACTCCGCGCGCCATCCCGATCGTGGAAGCGATGCTGGGCCATGGGTGAGCGCGGCAGGCCCGCGCTGTTCAACATTCCCGCGCATCGTTCCTTTTCCGATGCGCTGGTCGCCGGCCTATTGGCCCGGCATGGCGACGACCCGGTCAAGCTGGCGCAGGGCATGGTCCTGTTGCCCGGCAACAGGGCGATCCGGTCGATCAGCGACGCTTTCGTCAGGAAATCGGGCGGCGGGTTGCTGCTGCCCCGGCTCGTCGCCCTGGGCGATGCGGAACTGGGCGAGCAGGTCGGCGGCGCGCTCGATCCGCTGGGGGAAGAAGACGCCATCCCGCCCGCCGTCGGTCCCATGCAGCGGCAGATGATCCTCGCGCGGCTGGTGCAGGACGTATCGCCCAGGCCGGTGGATGCCGGGCAGGCGCTGCAACTCGCCGGAACGCTGGCTTCGGTTCTGGACCAGATGCAGGTCGAGCGGCTTTCCGTCGCGGCCTTGCGGGACATCCAGCTTTCGGACGCGCTTTCCGCCCATTGGCAAAGATCGCTCGATCTGTTGACTGTCCTCCTCGATCGCTGGCCGCAGGAATTGAAGCGGCTGGGCTGCATCGACCTTGCCGAACGGAGGAACAGGCTGTTCGACCGCGTGGCGGAGCGATGGAAGGAAAGCCCGCCCCGGCATTTCGTCGTCGCGGCGGGCATTTCCACCACGGCCCCCGCCATTGCCGGACTTTTGCGGCGCATCGCCGCCATGCCGCACGGCATGGTCGTTTTCGCGGGTCTCGACCAGAACATGGACGCGGACGCATGGGAGGCCATCGGCCCCTTCGATCCCGATCCGGTCACGGGACGCATCCCGGCGGGGCATGAAACCCATCCGCAATATGGGTTGAAACGGCTGCTCGACCGCATGAGCGCCACGCGGGACGATGTGGCGCAATGGCGTTGGGGGAGCGAGCATGACGCGCGCGCGGTGCGGGGCCGCAACATTTCCAACGCCATGCTGCCGCCCCGCCTGACCACGCGCTGGCGCGACCTGAAGACCGCCGACCGATCCCTGGCGGGCGTGGAGGCGCTGGAAGTCGCGACGCCCGGCGAGGAAGCGCAGGCCATCGCCATCGCCTTGCGCGAGGCACTGGAAACCGCAGGAAAGACCGCCGCGCTGGTGACGCCCGACCGGCAACTGGCCACCCGCGTGTCGGCCCATCTGAAAAGATGGAACATAGAGGCGGACGATTCGGCCGGTCAGCCGCTGTCCCGCTTGCCGCCGGGCACCTTGCTGATCGCGATGGCGCAGGCGGTGGCGGAGCGTTTCGCCCCCGTGACGCTGCTTGCGCTGCTGAAGCATCCGCTGGTCATGCGCGGCGAGGATCGCCTGCCCTGGCTTGAACGGGTCCGGGGACTCGATCTGTTGCTGCGAGGCCCCCGGCCGCAAGCGGGCCTGCTGGGCATAGACCTGCTGCTGGCCCCGCGCGAGGGCGAAGACAGGCAGCGGGACCTGCGCGCCCGGATCGGCGCGTGGTGGCCGCAGGCGCGGTCCCTGCTGGCGCCGCTGGAAGCGGCCTTTGCCGGCGCGCCCGATCTGTCCGCGCAGCTCGCCGCCATCCGTGAGCAGGCGGGGCTGCTGTCGCGCGAAGCCGTCTGGGCGGGGCATCAGGGCCGCGCGGCCGCCGAACTGTTCGCGGACATGGAAGACCATGCGGGCGATGGCCCGCGCGAGGCCGATATACGGTCGCTGCCGATATTGCTGGATCACATGCTGGGCGGCGTGGCCGTGCGCCCGCCCCAGGGGGGGCATCCGCGCATCGCCATATTGGGCCTGATCGAAGCGCGGCTGATGCAGGCCGACATCATGATCCTGGGCGGGCTGAACGAAGGCGTGTGGCCGGGTATGCCCGCGCCGGACCCGTGGCTGGCGCCCAGCATCCGCAAGGAACTGGGGTTGCCCGGACTGGAAAGCCGCATCGGATTGGCGGCGCACGATTTCGCGAGCGCGCTGGGCGCTCCGCAGGTCCTCATCACCCGTGCGCGGCGCGGGGCGGGCGGCCCGGCGGTCGCGTCCCGTTTCTGGCTGCGGTTGAAAGCCATGGCCGGGCCGCAATGGAAATCGGCGGACCGCTATGCCGATTTCGCCCGGGATATCGACCGTCCGGCGCTGTTCCGGCCCGCCGCGCGGCCACGGCCCGTCCCGCCCGCATCGGTAAGGCCCAAGCTGGTGCCCGTCACCGATGTCGACCGGCTGAAGGCCGATCCCTATGCCTTCTACGCCCGCCGCATCCTGCGCCTTGCGCGCCTCGATCCGGTGGACGCGGACGCCGGCCCTGCCTGGCGCGGGACGGCGGTGCACGAAATTCTCCAGCGCTGGGCGGAAGCGGCCACGCTCGACCCCGCCGACCTGGAGGATCGGGCAAGGGCGATGTTCGCGCGGCCGGACGTCCACCCCTTGCTGCGCGCGCTGTGGCAACCGCGGCTGATCGAGGCTATCCGCTGGATTGCCGCGGAGGTGACGAAGGACAAGGGGGAAGGCCGCTCCATCCTGGCGGTCGAAAGGGAGGGCCGGACGGAGATCGCAGGCATCACGCTGACCGGAAAGGCCGACCGCATCGACCGGATGGCCGATGGAACGCTGGCCATCGTCGATTACAAGACGGGGAAACCGCCCAGCGCGCGGCAGGTCAGGGCAGGATTTGCGCTGCAACTCGGCCTGCTGGGGCTGATCGCGGAGCACGGAGGCTTTCCCGGCATCGAAGGGCGTGCCGTGGCCGGATGCTTCGAATATTGGTCGCTGGCGAAGAAGGGAGACGCCTTCGGCTATCGGGAAAGCCCGGTCGATCCGCTCGGCAAGAGGGACAAGATCGTCACGGCCGACTTCACCGCCTATGTCCATGACCTGTTCGAGCAGGCGGTGGCGGGCTATCTGAACGGAACCATGCCGTTCGAGGCCCAGGTCAATCCGGAAGTGGCCAGTTATGGCGATTATGACCAGCTCATGCGGCTGGAGGAATGGTATGGCCGCGACGATGGCTAGGAAGGCAAGCCCCCTTCAACCGCTGGCGGACAAACAGGCGCTGGCGGCGGCGCCCGACGCGCATGTCTGGCTGTCCGCTTCGGCGGGCACGGGCAAGACCCATGTGCTGACGGCCCGCGTTTTCCGCCTGCTGCTGCAAGGCGTCCGGCCGGAAAACATCCTCTGCCTCACCTTTACCAAGGCAGGCGCGGCGGAAATGGCCGACCGCATCCATGACCGGCTGGCGGCGTGGGTGCAGATGGAGGAGGGCGACCTTTTCAACGATCTGGAAGCCCTGGGCGAAGAGGCCGGTCCCGAAGCGCGCAACCGTGCCCGCCGGCTGTTCGCCGAGGTGCTGGAATCGACGGGCGGCGGCCTGCGCATCCAGACGATCCATGGTTTCTGCCAGCAGTTGCTGACCTCCTTTCCGCTGGAGGCGGGCCTGACGCCCGGTTTCCGGCCGCTCGACCAGCGCGAGCAGTCGGCGCTGGCGCGGCAGGTGCTGGCCGACCTAGCGGTGGAGGCGGATCAGAATGGAGACACCACGCTGACCGGAGCCTTGCAGGCGCTCAGCCTGCGGCTGGGGGAGGCGGGGGCGGAGCAGTTCCTGCTGCGCGCCGCCGCCCGCCTGGATGCGCTGAACCGTCTGCCCGAGGCCATCGGTCCCTGGCTGAAGGATGAACTCGGGCTGCCCGCAGGGGATGTCGATGCCTGGCTGGCGGGGCAATGCGACGACGCCGTCTTCGATATGCGGACGCTGGCGGCCATTGCCCAGTCGAATGCGGACTGGGGTTCGGGGCGCGCGCTGGAACGCTGCGAGCGGATCGCGCGGTGGCGCGCGCTCACGCCCGACGGGCGGGCCGCCGCCTTGCGCGATCTTCATGCCGCATGGGCGAAGGCGGATGGCGGCCTCGTCTCCGCCAAAGGCTGGGTTCCCCCCGCCGACGGTTATCTGGAGATGGCGGCGCGCATGCACGAACGCTGCGCGGACCTGCTGGGCGTCAAGCTGCTGGCGGACTATGCGGACCTGCTCGCCAGGGCGCTGCACGCGGGCCGGGCCTATGCCCGCGCCTATGCCGGGGCGAAGGCGGTCGCGGGGGCAGTGGATTTCGACGATCTGATCGCCCGCACCGCCGCGCTCCTGCAACAGGACGGGATCGCGGACTGGATACGATACAAGCTGGACCAGCGCGTCGATCATGTGCTGGTCGATGAAGCGCAGGACACCAATATCAGCCAATGGCAGATCATAGGCGCGCTGACCGCCGAATTTTTCGCGGGCGAGGGCGCGAAGGGGGACAAGGCCCGGACCATCTTCACGGTCGGCGATTTCAAGCAGGCGATCTTCGGCTTCCAGGGCACCAGCCCTCTTGCCTTCGCCGCCGCCCAAAGGGCCTTTCAGGGACAGGCCGACAATGTGGCGCACCCTTTCCATGCGCTGTCGCTCGACCGCAGCTTTCGTTCGACGCCCGCCATATTGGATGTGGTGGACCGCACGATCGCGACCCTGCGCGCGCAGCGGCTGGGGCTGGAGGATCAGGATGTGCGCCATGTCAGCGCAAATCCCTTCCCCGGCGAAGTCCTGCTGTGGAAGCCGATCGTCGCGGGCCTGAACGAGGATGCGGAAGGGGAGGAGGACTGGGCCGCCGATCAGGAGCGCGCGCTTGCCGCCCGGATCGCGCGACAGATCCGGCAATGGCTGGACGACGGATTGATGTTGGAAAGCAAGGGCAGGCCCGTGCGGCCCGGCGACATCATGATCCTGGTCCGCCGCCGCAGCGAACTGGCCCGCCTGATCGTCGCGCGCCTCTATGAGGAACAGGTCGCGGTCGCCGGGATAGACCGGCTGCGCCTCAATGCGCCGCTTGCCGTCCGCGATCTGCTGGCGGCGCTGCGCTTCGCGGTGCAGCCGGAGGACGAGCTGAACCTGGCGGCGCTGCTCGTGTCCCCGCTGATCGGCTGGAGCCAGGACGAGCTGATGACGCGGCTGATCGGGCGCGACCGTGCGGGCGGGTTATGGCGGCATCTGACCGGCAGTCTGGACGACGATCTGGTCCGGCCGCTGCGCGATCTGCTGGCCGGGGCGGACTTCACGACGCCCTACCGCTATCTGGAGGCGATCCTTTCCGGCCCGATGGATGGGCGGCGGCGCCTGATCGAGCGGCTCGGCCCGGAAGCCGCCGACCCGATCGAGGAACTGCTGAACGCCGCGCTGGCGTTCGAGACGGACGATTATCCTTCGCTCCAGCGCTTCATCGACTGGTTCGATCGCGGCGAGGTGGAAATCGTCCGCGATGCCGCCGCGCAGGGGGATGCGCTGCGGTTGCTGACCGTGCACGGCGCAAAGGGATTGCAGGCGCCCATCGTCATCCTGGCGGACGCCTGCCTCGACCCCGATGCCGGGCATCGGGCCGATACGCTGGAATGGAACGGATTGCCCATCCTGCCGCCCCGGAAAGAGGAAAGGAAGGGACCGGTCGGTCATGTTGCCGAAGCCGCCGCCGCCGCCGACCGGGAAGAACATTGGCGGCTGCTCTACGTCGCCTTGACCCGCGCGGAAGAAAGGCTGGTGGTGGCCGGGTCGCTGGGACCGCGCGCAAAGGGCGAGGTCAAGCCGGAAAGCTGGTTCGGCGCGGTGGAGAACGCCCTGATCTCGCTGGAGGCCGAATGGCAGGCCGATCCGCTGTGGGGCGCGCGGCGAAGCTGGCGCGGCGCGCAGATATTGTCGCCCCGGCCGTTGCAGGCCGCGCATCCGGAGGAAAAAGCCTCTCAGGATCGTCCCGACTGGCTGGATCGTCCCGCGCCGGTCGAAGCGCGCCCGCCTCGTCCGCTCGCGCCTTCGGCCTCAGTGGAGGACGACGTGCCCTATCCCCCGCCCGGTCCGGCGATGCGATCGGCCGCGGAAAGGGGGCGCTGGCTGCACGCCCTGTTCGAACGGCTCCCCGATATCGCCCCCGAACGCCGTCGCGAAAGCGCGGAACGCTGGCTGGAACAGCAGGGCGCGGCAGATACGGCGCTGCGGCGGGAGGTCGTGGACCATGCACTCGCCGTTATCGAGGCGCCGGGCTTTTCGATGCTTTTCGGGCCGGGTTCGCTGGCGGAGGCGCCCATCGCGGCCGTCGTCGGGGAAGCGGTCATCGCGGGCACGGTGGACCGGCTGTGCGTCGGCGAGGACCTGATCCAACTGGTCGATTTCAAGACCGGCCGGATCGCACCGCTGTCGATAGAAGAAGTGCCGGCGGCCCATATCCGGCAAATGGCCGCCTATGTCTCCGCGCTGCGGGTGATCTTTCCGCAACGGACGATTGAAGCCGGGCTGCTCTATACCAGCGCGCCGCGCCTCATCTCCCTTCCGCCGGAGGTGCTGGAAGCGAACAAGCCGGGCTTTGCCACGGCACAGGACAATTTATAGCGCGCACCCGTTGAGCCGATGGCGTCCCCACCCTAGATTGCCGGTGAATATAAGGAGAATCCCAAGATGGCCACCAAGGCGATAACCGACACCAGCTTCCAGAACGACGTATTGTCCTCCGACAAGCCGGTCCTTGTCGACTTTTGGGCGGAATGGTGCGGCCCGTGCAAGATGATCGGACCGGCTCTGGAGGAGATTTCCGAGGAACTGGCCGACAAGGTGACGATCGCGAAGATCAACATCGACGAGAATCCCGACGCGCCGGGCCGCTATGGCGTGCGCGGCATCCCGACCATGATCCTGTTCAAAAATGGCGAAGCGGCCGCGACCAAGGTAGGCGCGGCCCCGAAAAGTGCGCTCAAGGGCTGGATCGAAAGCGTTCTGTAGCTATCCTCGACGACGGCCTGCGCTCCCGTGGAAGCGCAGGCCCTCAGCTAAAGAGCAGGTCCGCCGCCTTGTCCCACAGTCGGGGCGACGACGCGCCGAGCAGCCCGCGCCGCTTGTCGCCCACGCGATAGGGCGATCCGTCATGGCGCTGGCAAAGCCCGCCGGCCTCGTTCAGGAACAGCGTCCCCGCCGCATGGTCCCAGGGGAGCGTCCGCGAAAAGAGCGACAGATCGTTCTCGCCCAGCGCAAGCCGGGGATATTGCTCCGCCGCGCAGCGCGGAATGTCGACCAGCGTGAATCGGCCGGCGGAACGGTTCTGGATGCCGGCCCTTTCCTCCGGCGTCATGAAGTAGACCGCGAGCGCCGCGATGGGCATGTCCGCGCCGCTTTCCCGCGCGTGGATACGCTCCCCATTCACATAGCTGCCCGCACCCAATACCGCGTGGCAGAGCCGCCCGGTCAGCGGGTCCAATATCCATCCCGCCAGGGTGGCCCCGCCGTCGGTCAGTGCGACCATGATGCCGAAGGGCGGCTTTCCCGCGGCGAAATTGCCGGTGCCGTCGATGGGGTCGACGATCCAGTTCAGCCCATCGCCCGCGCGTTCCAATATGGCGGGGTCGGCGGCGCAGGCTTCCTCCCCGATGATGGCGGCTTCGGGGAGGATAGCGGCCAGCCCTTCGGCCAGGCGGATCTCGCTTTCCTTGTCGGCGATGGTGACGAAGTCGTCCGCCGCCTTCTCGCTGATATCTTCCGCCGCAAGGTTGCGGTAGCGCGGCATGACGATGTCGCGCGCCACTTCGCGCATGAGCGCGGCGACAGGTTCATGCAGTTCCATCGCCATCAGCTGCGATAGTCCGCGTTGATGGAGATATATCCATGCGTCAGGTCGCAGGTCCAGACCGTCGCCCGCCCGTTGCCGAGGCCCAGGTCTACGCCGATCCGGATGTCCTGGCCTTTGAGGTGTGCGGCGACGGGCGCTTCGTCATAGCCCTCGACCGCGAGGCCGCCGGTGGCGACCTGCGTCGCGCCGAAGCGGATGGAAAGCCTGTCGCGCTCTGCCGGTTCCCCGGCCTTGCCCACGGCCATGACCACCCGGCCCCAATTCGCGTCCTCGCCCGCTATGGCGGTCTTGACGAGGGGGGAGTTGGCGATGGACAGGGCGATCCGATGGGCGCTGGCGTCGCTTTCCGCGCCTTCGACGGTGATCTCGATGAATTTGGAGGCCCCTTCGCCGTCGCGCACGACCAGATGGGCAAGCTGGCGGCAGAGGTCGGTGAGCGCGGCCTGAAACGCATCCGCTCCCGCATCGTCCATGGAGGCGAGGGGGACATTCCCGGCCTTGCCGGTGGCGAAGGCGAGGACCGTGTCGCTGGTGGAGGTGTCGCTGTCCACGGTGATGCAGGAGAAGGTCTGCCGGTTGGCGGCGGACAGCATCTGCTGGAGCAGCGCAGGCTCCACCGCCGCGTCGGTGAAGACATAGCCCAGCATCGTCGCCATGTCGGGCGCGATCATGCCCGATCCCTTGACGATGCCCACCAGCTCCACGCGCCGGCCGCCGACCATGGCGGAGACATGCGCGCCCTTGGGATAGGTGTCCGTTGTGCCGATGGTAAGCGCCGCGTCTTCCCAGCCGCACACCGGGGCGGCAAAGGCCGACTCAAGCCCCGCCTCCGCCTTGTCGATCGGCAGGGGGACGCCGATGACGCCGGTGGAGGAAATGAAGATATCCGACGGATTGCAGGCCAGATGGTTGGCGACCCTGGCGGCGATGGCCTCCACGGCGGCGCGGCCGCGATGGCCGGTGAAGGCGTTGGCGTTGCCCGCATTCACCACCAGCGCCCGCGCGGAGCCGAGCGGAATGGCGTCGCGGCACCATTCGACTTCGGGCGAGGGGCATTTGCTCTGCGTCGTGACGCCCGCAACGGCCGTCCCTTCCGCCAGTTCGACATAGGTGAGGTCGCAACGGTCCCAATTCTTGTAGCGCGCGCAGGCCACACGCACGGTCACGCCGGGGATCGGCGGCAGGTCGGGAAAGGCGGATGGGGCAAGGGGAGAACGCTCGGTCATGCTCCGTCGCTTAACGCAATCTGCATTGCCGTCAACGCATGATGCGCCTTCCCGGCCTCAACGGCGAAAGGCGGACGAACAGACGCCCCACGCCGTCCGGCAGGACGATACCCCGGTATCGCCGGCTCGCGGCATATCGCAGCAGTCCGGCGTCGGGGGCGAGGGGAAGCTTGCGCGTTCCCCCCTCATATCCCGCCAATATGGCGGCGGGGGGATCGCGGTCGAGATCGGCCAGGGTGGCGGGGGTGACGACGTGCATCCTGCGCGCCTGAGCGGAGGTGATCATCGATCCGCTGCGATAGACGAAAGGTCCGGTGGCGAAACGCGGATCGACCTGCAATCCGCTGTCGACCGCGAGATGAGGCGACAGCGTGACGATCCCGTCATCGCGCGCGAGGGCGCGCACCGTGGTCCCTATCCACACAGCCTGCGACCCGGCCTCAAGGACGGGCGATCCGGTTCGCGCCATGACGGCGATGTGGCCGCTGGCCTTGAGCAGTCCGGGGACCGCCGCCAGGCACAGCAGGCCGAGCAGCATTTCCCGCGCCGCGAAAGGCCATCGCCGCGCATCGTCCAGCAGATAGCCCATGCCCAGCGCCAGCGGCGGGATCAGCGGCATCAGATACTGCACCTGCAAGGGCGTGGGCAGGGCCGCGCCAAGCAGACCGCCGCCGATCATCCATCGGCAAAGCGTTCGGCCCGCCGACGCCGTCCTGTTGCGGTCGAAAATCCAGCGGCTCCCGATCAGCAGCAGGGCGATGAGCGCCGGTCCCTTCCAAAGGAATTTCAGCAGATCGGCGAGCTTTTCCAGGAAGAGCAGTTCATGCTCCGCGCCATTGGCCGCATACCAGCCATGCGGCGCGGTCGCCCCGAACGTCAGCACGCCATAGGTGAAAGGCTCCGGCGCGACGAGATAGAGGAGGAGCATGGGCGACAGGCCCGCCAGCCCGCCAAGGGACAGCCATGCCGCCGCCTTCCATCCGGCGCGCCCACCCGGATGGAGCGCGAACAGGCCGCTCGCCAGGGCAAGGGGCGCGAAATTGAGCTTGGTGGCGGTCGCAAGGCCCAGGAGCAGCCCGCCCAGCAGCCAATGTTCCGCCCGCCGGTTCCGCAGCGCCGAAAGCAGCATCAGCATCGCCAGCGAGGCCAGCAGCGTCGCCAGCATGTCGTTGCGGACCACGCTGCCCGTGAACTGGAAGGCGGCGGTCGAACCGGCAAGCAGGGTGGCGATGGCGGCGCTGTCGCGGGAAATGCCCGCGATCCGCTGCGCCTTCCATAGCGTGAGCAGGACACCGAACGCGGTGGCAGCGGTCGCCAGGCGCATCGCCAGAACCATATCGCGTGGGAACAGCCCGGCCAGCGGCGCGAGGAACCAACTGTGCAAAGGTGGCTGGAGATAGAGGAAGTCGCGGAAAACGAGCATGTGGGAGCTGAAATAAGCGCCCGCTATATATTGGCTTTCGTCATGGTCGAAGGGGGTGGCAAGCGCCGTCAGAACGCACCACAGGAGCAGGGGAACGCAAAGCGCAAGGGCAATAGCCACGGGCGCGGCGCGGCCGCGCGGCGGCGCCAGAACGATTTTGCGATACATCACCCCTCACTCTCGCGAAACGCCCTTATTGGCATCAACGGACTTGGCAATAGAAAAGCGCCGGTTTGTGACGTTCCGTCGATGCGTGACGCCGCGCGGAGCTGAAAACCGCATCCGCCGGTTCCGATACCTTCGGGCGATGCAGTCTGATTGACTAAAGCCCATGCCGTGCCTAAATCGCGGCGCATATCTGCATGTGTCCTTCCTTGCGGGACGCACGCGCCCTCTTTTTGTCAGGATTCTGCATGTTCGGCGCACTCGCCAAGTCCATCTTCGGATCGTCCAACGACCGCTATGTGAAGTCGCTGGGCAGGATCGTGGATCAGATCGCGGCCTTCGAGCCCACGATCTCGGCGATGACGGATGAGGAGCTGGCCGCCCAGACGGTGAAGTTCCGCGAGCAGCTCGCGCAGGGCACGGCGCTGGACGACCTGCTGCCCGAAGCCTTCGCCACGGTGCGCGAAGCGGCGAAACGGACGCTGGGCCAGCGCCATTATGACGTGCAGATGATCGGCGGCATCGTCCTTCACCGCGGCGAGATCGCCGAAATGCGGACGGGCGAGGGCAAGACGCTGGTGGCCACGCTGGCGACCTATCTCAACGCCCTGGAAGGGAAGGGCGTGCATGTCGTCACCGTCAACGACTATCTGGCGTCGCGCGACTGCGACTGGATGGGGCAGGTCTATCGCTTCCTGGGGCTGACCACCGGCGTCATCGTCCCCAACCTTAGCGAGGATCAGCGGCGCGCGGCCTATAATGCCGACATCACCTATGCCACGAACAATGAGCTGGGCTTCGACTATCTGCGCGACAATATGAAATATGACCGCGCCTCGATGGTCCAGAGGCCGTTCAATTTCGCCATCGTGGACGAGGTGGACTCGATCCTGATCGACGAGGCGCGCACGCCGCTCATCATATCCGGCCCGACCGACGACAAGTCGGAGCTATACATCTCCGTCGACGCCATCGTGAAGCAGATCGACGACGGCGATTATGAGAAGGACGAGAAGCAGCGCACCGTCACGCTGACCGAGGACGGCACGGAAAAGATCGAGCGGATGCTGGAAAATGCCGGGCTGTTGCAGGGCGCGAACCTCTATGATTTCGAGAATACCGCCGTCGTCCATCATGTGAACCAGGCGCTGCGCGCGAATGTGATGTTCCGCCGGGACATCGATTATATCGTCAAGGACGGCAAGGTCGTCATCATCGACGAGTTCACCGGCCGCATGATGGACGGCCGCCGCTGGTCCGACGGCCTGCATCAGGCGGTCGAGGCCAAGGAAGGTGTCCAGATCGAGCCGGAGAACCAGACGCTCGCCTCCATCACCTTCCAGAATTATTTCCGCATGTATCCCAAGCTTGCCGGCATGACCGGCACGGCCGCCACCGAAGCGACCGAATTCTACGAAATCTACAAGATGAACGTCGTCACCATCCCGACCAACCGCCCTGTGCAGCGCGTGGACGAGGAAGATACGTTCTACAAGAATCTGGAAGACAAGTTCCGGGGCATTGCAAAGACGATCAAGGACCATGCCGAGCGGGGACAGCCGGTGCTGGTCGGCACCGTCTCCATCGAAAAGTCCGAAATGCTGTCCGAATTCCTCAATCAGGAAGGCGTGAAGCACGCCGTCCTCAACGCCCGCTTCCACGAGCAGGAAGCGCATATCGTCGCGCAGGCGGGCCGCAAGGGCGCCGTCACCATCGCGACCAACATGGCGGGACGCGGCACCGACATCAAACTGGGCGGCAACCTGGAAATGCGGGTCGAGGATGAATTGCGCGATATGCCCGAAGGGCCGGAGCGCGACGCCGCCATCGCCCGCATCGATGCCGAAATCGAAGCGGAGAAGGCCGAAGTGCTCGCTGCCGGCGGCCTGTTCGTGCTGGCGACGGAACGCCACGAAAGCCGCCGCATCGACAACCAGCTACGCGGCCGTTCGGGCCGTCAGGGCGATCCGGGCCTGTCGCGCTTCTATCTCAGCCTCGACGACGATCTGATGCGGATATTCGGGCCGGACACGATGTTCGCCAAGATGATCCGGTCGAATCTGGAGGATGGGGAGGCCCTGCCGCCGTCCAAATGGCTCAGCAAGGCGATCGAGACGGCGCAGAGGAAGGTCGAGGCGCGCAACTACGACATCCGCAAGCAGGTCGTCGAATATGACGACGTGATGAACGATCAGCGCAAGGTCATCTACGAACAGCGCTCCGACATCATGGACGCCGATACGGTCGACGATGTCGTCATCGACATGCGGCATGAAACGGTGAACGATCTCGTCGGCGCGTCCTGCCCTCCGGGAACCTATCCTGAACAATGGGACATGGAGCGGCTGAAGGCGCGGACCGCTGAAATCCTCGGTGTGGAGCCGGATTTCGACGCATGGCTCAGCGAGGACGCGGTCGACCCGGAAATGATCGAGGAGCGGCTCGTCGCCCTGGCGGACGAAGCGGTCGCCGAGAAGATCAAGGATATAGAAGCCGCCGACTGGCACATGATCGAAAAGAGCATCCTGCTCCAGAGCCTGGATCATCACTGGAAGGAGCATCTGGCCACATTGGATGCGCTTCGCCAGGTCGTGCATCTGCGCGCCTATGCCCAGAAAACGCCGATCAACGAATATAAGCAGGAAGCCTTCGCGCTTTTCGAACGCATGTTGGGCAATATCCGCGAGGACGTGACCGGCTCCATCGCGCGCGTCCAGTTTCGTCTGGATCAGGCCCCGCTGCCGGAGTTCGACCTTCCCGTGCTGCCCGATTTCATCACGACGCATATCGACCCCTTTTCCGGCGAGGACAACAGCGCGGACATCGACGCAGGGCAGGGCGGCGGCATCACGACGACCATTCCCCGCCCGCCGATCGGCAATGCCGCGTCCGACGAGTTCTCCCATCTGAACATCAGCCGGAATGCGCCATGCCCCTGCGGCTCCGGGCAGAAATACAAGCACTGCCATGGGGCGCTGAACTGACGCGAGGCGCTCCCGGTTGCGGCGATCAACCGGGGGCATTTCTCCACGAGGCTTTCAGGCCCCCCCGATGAGCGTCATGACGGAAATGCGCTTGCTCATTTCCCCGTCGCGGCTCCTGTCCAAAAGTTCATCTTCCGGTCACGCTGCCGACGGGGCGGACCCGGCATAAGGATCAGGCGATCCACGTTGGACCGCCTGCTTGATAGGAGTTGAACTATGAAAACGCGCCTGATCCTGACCAGCCTGGCATCGCTGGCCGTCCTCGCAACCCCGCTCGCCGCATCGGCCGCTACCGCTTCGCCCAAGCCGGTGCATCATCTGGCCAAGCACAAGGTTGCCAAGAAGGTCACGACGACGACCACCGCCACGACCGCAACGAAGGCGGCCACCAAGTAAGCCCCGTCGACAGGGAGCCGGGGCAGGGTTTGTCCCCTGTTGACCCGCCCGGCTTCCCGTCACCTGGATCACACCGCAATCCCAGCACGGGAGCGGTATCACATATCCCCTATCTGCCGCCTCAACAGCATCTCCACGGCAAACCGTTCGTTGCGACGAGCGAATCGCACATCTCCTCCGTGCATGCGGGCGACCGCCGCAACGAGAGAGAGGCCGAGGCCGGCCCCCGCGATACCTCTTGCAGGGTCCAGGCGTCCGAAGCGGCGCAATGCCTCGGCCTCTCGTTCGGGCGCTATGCCCGCCCCTTCATCGGCCAGGCCGACAAGGATGACATTCCCTTCCTCCGCAAGATAGAGCGTCATCGTCCCCGCACCATATTTGAGCGCATTGTCGATCAGGTTGGCCAGTGCCTGGCCCAATAGCTCGCGGTGGACCGGCAGAGTTATGGGCACGTCGATGGATACGGCCAGGGCGCGCCCCTGTTCCTCGCTCAGCGGTTCGTACAGTTCCCTCATATCGATCAGCATGGCTCCCAGATCGGTCGCGACGAAACGGTCGTGCCCGATCCCCGCTTCCATCCGGCTGACCTCCAGCGCAGTTGCCAGCATCGCCAGCAATTGGTCCGCATCCCGGCTGATTCCGTCGATCGCCTCGCGCAGGACAATCGGGTTGTCCGACTGCATCGCCCGATCGATCCGAACCCGCAATCGGGTCAGCGGGGATCGCAGGTCGTGAGCTATGCTGTCCGTGACGGTGCGCAATTCGGCCAACAGCGCGCCAATCCGGTCGAGCATGGTGTTGATCGTGCGACCCAATGTGTCGAAACTGTCGCCCGATCCGTCGAGCGGCACGCGCCGGTCGATTTCACCTGCTCCTACTCGTGCCGCGGTGGCCGCGATATGCACGATCCGCCGATCGATGATGTGGACCACGAGCCAGGCGGCCACGACAGCAAGCGGCAGCGCCATCAGCAATGCGGTCACCAGCGCGCCCTCCACGGTCCGGCGGATCTGGTCGCTGTCGTCGGTGCTTTCCCCGACCAACAGACGACGGCCATCCCGCAACCGCGCAGCGGCGATCGTATAGGGCGCGGGGTCGGCGTCGCCAATACGATAGAGCTTCGCCTTGATCCCCGCCGTATCGGGGGGAATAACCGGAGGCCAGCCGGAAAGATTGCCTGCGATCCGGCTGCCATCGGCCCTGGCGAGCAGCAGGATGGCGTCGCTTTCGTCCTGCGTATGCGCGATGACGGCGCTGGCCAGCGCCCGATCACCTTCTTCCCGTCCAATTTCCAGCAACGTATCGCGGGTATCGCGCGCAATGGCATTGTCGGCGGCGTCCAGACTGGCGTGGACCAGTTGCGTCACCGACAGCAATAGCGCCGCGCCAAAGACCAGTTCCAGCAGCAGGATCAAGCCGATGAAGCGCGCGTGGGACGAGCGCAGCCAGCGCAGGGAGGACGCGGCGATCATGCTGTCCGCCTCATTCGCCCAACCGATAGCCCGCGCCACGCACGGTATGGATCAGGGGGCGGTCGCCGTCCGCATCGACCTTGCGTCGCAAGCGGCTGATATGAACGTCGATGACATTTGTGCCTGGGTCGAAATGATAATCCCACACGCCTTCCAGCAGCATCGTCCGGGTAACAACCTGGTCCGTATGCCGCAGCAGATATTCCAGCAATCGAAACTCGCGCGGTTGCAGGTCGATGGCGCGTTCGCCGCGCTTCACCTCGCGTTTGAGAAGGTCCATGCGCAGAGTGGCGCAGGTGAGGATGGTTTCCACATGCGTGCCGCTCCCCCGCCGCCGCATCAGGAGTTCGAGGCGCGCGAGCAGTTCGGCGAAGGCGAAAGGCTTCACCAGATAGTCATCCGACCCTGCGGTCAATCCCGTCACCCGATCATCGACCGATCCCAGCGCCGACAACAGGATCGCCGGCGTTTCGATCCCCGCCGCCCGCAGCGCACCCAGCACCGCCAGCCCATCCATGCCCGGCAGCATCCGGTCAAGGATGATCGCGTCATAGCCGCCATCGGTCGCCATAAAGAGTCCGTCGCGGCCATTGGCCGCATGATCGCCGACATGGCCATGCTCGGCCAACCCCTTCAGGATGAAGTCAGCGGTCGTCCGGTCATCCTCGACCAGCAAAATCTTGCGACCCATGGGAGCGATCCTTCTAACCGACGCCGGTCTTGCCGCACTGCCAGATTATCGCCCGATAGGAAATGCCATGACGATCCAGTGTAAGGGCGATGGCGCAGCGCCCCGGCGCACGAACGAGTTTGCGCACGGCCGCCAGTCCCGTCACCGGCCGACCGGCAATGCTGGTCAATCGGTCTCCGACCGCAAGGCCATCGCGATCCGCGATACCTCCGCTGCGCAGGCTGGTGACGACGACGCGGTGCCGGTCGTCTTCGCCCAGCGTCAGGCCCATGCGGTTGCTGATGGCGACGGGGGCCGATGGTGCGCGCGCCAGTTGTGCCGCCAAGAAAAGGGGCGGAAGGGATGCCAATAGCATCGCAGTCGCGTAGAAAGGGCGCGCCGACCGGATCATGCCATTCTTCCTAGGCAAGGCGTCATGTCGCCGCACTGTCCGGCACATGACATAAAGTTCATGCAAAGGTCACCGACCCGATGGATGCGCGCGCGTAGAAGGACAGCGATGGCAGGCCGGAGGTCCGATCGATGACGCGCGGGGATAAGCGATGGATGACGGCGGCGGGCGGGCTGCTGGCGGCGATCCTGCTGGGGTTCGCCTGGCTCGGCTATCTGGGCTGCGACCCCTTTACGCCGATCCGCCCCGCCCATTACCGGCCGCAACCCGGCGCACCGGTCGCGATCCTGTGGTCGGGCGACATGGGGTTCCGCGTTGGCATGGGTCCGCGCGTCGCTGCAAGACTGGTCCGCGACGGCGTGCCAGTGATCGGCGTCAATTCGCTCAGCTATTTCCGCACGACCCGCACCCCAACCGACGCCACGGCGCTGTTGAAGGCAGCGATCGGACGGGCGCGCAGGATCAATCCACAGGCGCGGCTGCTGCTCGTCGGCCAATCCTATGGCGCGGACATGCTGCATGTCGCGCTGAGCGCCCTTCCACCCTCGGACCGTTCGGCCATCGCGCTGGTGGCGTTGGTGGTGCCTGGCGCAACGGTTGAATATCGGGCGTCACCGTCGGAAATCTTCACATTCGCCATGGCGGAAGCCGATGCGCTCCCCACCGCACGTCAACTCACCTGGGCGCCGCTGCTGTGCATCCATGGCCGTGAAGAGGCGTCAAGCCTGTGTCCATTGCTGCATCAACGCAATGCGCAATCGGTCGGGCTGCCTGGCGGCCATCCGCTGCATGGCGATGTCGATGCCGTCTATGGCACGTTGCGCGCGGCGATGATGCGCGCTCACCTCATGGCAAGGCCGTGACGATGCGCAGCTTCGCCCTATTGCCGATCGGCGCCAGCGCGCTGCTGCTGCTTCCCGGCACCGCCCTTGCCGCTGGCGCGGTCGAAGGGAATTGGGTCAACCCGCATGGCAGCGTGGTCGTCACGACGGGCTCCTGCCATAATGCGCTGTGCGGCTGGGTCCGCTGGGCTGACGCCACCGCGACCGCCGACGCCGCCGACGCGGGTGTCGCCCATCTGGCCGGCACCGAATTGCTACGGGATTATCACGCCCGCGGGCCGGGGCGTTGGGCCGGATATGTCTATGTGCCCGACAAAGGCCGCAGCTTTTCCTCAACGATCGAGCAACTGGACGCCAATCGACTGAAGATATCCGGTTGCCTGCTGCGCGGTTGGCTGTGCAAAAGCCAGATATGGACTCGGCAACAGGGATAAGGGCAGCATGACCGAGGGCATGACGGCAGCCCGCCTGCTCCAGCGGCATCGCACGATCCTGTCCGCCGGCGTCGTTCTGTTGCTGGCCGCGCTGGGCTTCGCGGCGCTCGATCACCTGTTGCAGGAGGTTCATTTGCATCAGGTTCGGCTCGCCTGGCATGCGCTGCCGATCACCAAGCTGCTGGGGGCGGCGGGGCTGACGGCGATAAGCTATCTGACGCTGACGCTATATGATGTGCTGGCGTTGCGGGTGATCGGCCGGCCGCTCCCCTATCGCACTGCCGCCCTTGCGTCTTTCACAAGCTATACGCTCAGCCATAATCTCGGCATTTCGCTGCTGACGGGAGGGTCGGCGCGCTATCGCATCTACAGTGCGGCAGGCCTCACCCTCAGCGATATCGCGCGGGTGGTGGCGATGGCGAGCGCGACCTTCTGGAGCGGCGTGTTCGTGCTGGCGGGCGCCATGCTGGTGTGGCTTCCGCAGATGATGGCGAGCGGCGCGCCGGCGGGATCGGCGGAGATGCTGCGAGGGCTGGGCATGGTCCTGCTGCTGGCGATGGCGGGCCTGGTCGCCTGGGCGGGGCCGCGCGGTCGCACGATCAGGCTGCGCGGCTGGAGCGCGCCGGTTCCCCCAGCGACGGGTATCCTGGCGCAGATCGGCATTGGCATCGTCGATCTTGCCGCCGCCAGCGCCGCGCTGTTCATCCTTGTCCCCGGCGTCGGCGTCGCCCAATGGCCCACCTTCTTCACCGGCTATACGCTGGCGATCATCGCCGCCCTCGTCACCCATGTCCCCGGCGGCATCGGCATATTCGAGGCGGTGATGCTGGCCGCGCTGCCCGGCACGGATCGCCCGGGACTGATCGCCGCGCTGCTCGCCTACCGCCTGATCTATTATATCGCGCCGCTGCTCGTCGCCATCGCGATAGTCCTGGTCCAGGAAGGCAGGCGATGGCACAGGCCCATCGCGCGCACGCTGATCGGAATGCGAGCCGTCGCATCCGGCCTCGCGCCGACCATGATGGGTGCGCTGGTCTTTCTGGGCGGCGTCGTGTTGCTGGTGTCGGGATCGTTGCCGATCATGCCGGGCCGGGCCGCGATCCTCTCCACCCTGCTCCCTCTGCCGCTTACTGAAATATCGCATCTGGCGGGGAGCCTGGTCGGCGCCGCGCTGCTGATCCTGTCGGCCGGTCTCTACAGACGGCTCGATGGGGCCTTCTGGCTGACGCGGCTGCTGTTGATCGCGGGCGCGGCCTTTTCGCTGCTCAAGGGACTGGATTATGAGGAAGCGGCGGTCATGATCCTGATTGCAGGCGCACTGCAATGGACCCGTCCGGCTTTTTACCGTCGAACGCATCTGTTGGCGGAAGCCTTTTCGCCGGTTTGGCTGGCGACCGTCGCGGTGATGGTCGGCCTGTCGATCTGGATCGGTCTTTTCGCCTACAAGCATGTGGATTACCATAACGAGCTGTGGTGGCAATTTGCCGAGCGCGGCGATGCGTCACGCTTTTTGCGGGCAAGCTTTGCCGTGGCGATCCTGCTGACATGCGTCGCCTTCCTGCGGCTTTTCCGGCCTGCCAAACCGGCCCGGCAGGACGCGAATGCCGCCGTCGCGCCGAGCGAACAGGCCATGGCGCTAGCCCAGCGCGCCGACGCCAACCTTGCCTTTACCGGCGACAAGCGCTTCCTGTTGTCGGTCACTGGCCGGACGTTCCTGATGTATCAGATACGCGGCCATAGCTGGATCGTCATGGGCGATCCCGTGGGCGCGGAAGCGGAATGGAGCGATCTGCTCTGGACGCTGCGCGAGCGGGCCGATGCCGCGCAGGGCCGCCTGCTGCTTTACCAGATCAGTCCCGCCGCCTTGCCGCTGGCGATCGAACTGGGGTTGCAGATCAGCAAATATGGCGAAGAGGCGCATGTTCCCCTCGACGCCTTCACCCTTGAGGGGCCGGACGCCAAGCCGTTGCGCTATGCCGAACGGCGCGCGATGCGCGAAGGGGCGACCTTCGACATCGTAGCCGCCGCCGACCTGCCTGCGATCATGGACGAACTGGCCGAGATTTCCGCGCATTGGCTGGCGATCAAGCGCCATCGTGAAAAAGGGTTCAGTGTCGGACGCTTCGATCCAGCCTATATGGCGCATTTCGATTGCGCGGTCATACGCTGGCAGGGAAAGATCATTGCCTTCGCCAATATCTGGAAGACGCAGGATCGATCCGAACTGTCGGTAGACCTGATGCGCCACCGCGAGGACATGCCCTATGGCACGATGGATTTCCTGTTCATCCGTCTGATGCAATGGGGGCAGGCGCACGGCTATGCCTGGTTCAACCTGGGCATGGCGCCCCTTTCGGGGCTGGACGCGCGACGGCTGGCACCGTTCTGGTCGCGGCTGGGCGCGATGCTCTACCAGCATGGCAATGCGCTTTACGGCTTTGAAGGACTGCGCGCCTACAAAGAGAAGTTCTCGCCCGAATGGGAAGCGCGTTTCGTCGCAGGACCACAGGGGCTGACCTTCGCCCGCACCCTGATCGACCTGCAAGCACTGATCGGCAGTGGCGGAGGCGGCCAAGATGACGAACCTGCCATCCGCCCGTAAAAGCCGCGACGGCCGCGCCGACACATGATGCCTGCAATATTTCTAAAAATTCTATAATGATATCAAGGAGTAATGGCGGACAGGGTGGGATTCGAACCCACGGTGAGCGTAAACCCACGGCGGTTTTCAAGACCGCTGCCTTAAACCACTCGGCCACCTGTCCGTCGCCTGCTTCCTAGCGAACGCGCCGGGATTGCCAAGCGCAAAAAGGTCATAGCGTCGCTTCATCGCTATCGAACAAGAAGGGGATTCACGTCGCGCTTCCCTTGTGCCAGAAAAGGGAGAGGGAGATTCTGATGCGTTCGTCCATCCTTTCGCTGTTCCTTGGCCTGGCTGCCCTGTCCGTTGGTCCCGCCATACCGCCCGCTTCCGCGCAAAATCAGGATGATGCGTCATTTCGCGCCTATCTGGACAGCCTGCGTCCCAAAGCGCGCGCGATGGGCATTCGCGATGGGACGTTGTCCGGCGTGTTTTCGGCGCTTACGCCCAATCCACGGGTCATACAGCTGGACCAGAGCCAGCCCGGCGGCGGGGCTTATTCGCCCATTCCGGCCTTCGAACCCTATCGCGTGAAGCATGTCGACGCGGCGCGCATCGGACGGGGGCGCACCGCCTATCTGGCCAACCGCAGCCGCCTTGCGCGCATCGAGGCCGAAACGGGCGTGCCGGAGGAGATCATGGTCGCGATCTATGGGCATGAAACCAATTACGGTTCCTATACCGGCGATTTCGACCTGATCCGTTCACTCGCGACGCTGTCATGGGAGGGGAGGCGCCGCACCTTGTTCGAGCCGGAATTGCTGGCGACATTGAAGATGCTGGACAATGGCGTGCCGCGCAGCCGGCTGGTGGGAAGCTGGGCCGGCGCCACCGGCTATCCTCAATTCCTGCCGTCGGTTTATCTTCGGCTGGCGAAGGACGGCGACGGCGACGGCAAGGCGGATATCTGGAGCAGCGAAGCCGACACGCTTGCTTCCATCGCCAATTATTTCGTTCATGCCGGTTGGCGGCGGGGCCAGCCCTGGGGCGTGGCGGTTTCCGTCCCCGCCAATTTCAGCCGCGCGTCGGTTTCGGCGCGAACGGCCCCGGCACGCTGCCCGCGCGTGTTCAACAGGCATAGCCGCTGGCTCAGCATGGCGGAATGGCGGCGGCTGGGCCTGGTTCCTTCAAGGGGAGGATGGCCGGCCGACAATGTGATGGCCACGCTGCTGGAGCCGGACGGGCCGGGCAAGACGGCCTATCTGCTGACCAGCAACTATCGGGCGATCCTCGACTATAACTGCTCGAATTTCTATGCCTTGTCCGTGGGCCTGCTGGCCGATGCCGTCCGGCAATGATCTCATCCCCGCGAGGGCTTTGAGAAAGCGCAAATCGTGGCTAATGATGCCTTTCCGTTTCCAGGCCCGTTACCTCGAATCCCTATAAGCGAAGGCAGCTTCATGAACAAATCCGTTGCAGCGATCCTCTTTGTCGGTTTGCTCGCTTCGCCGCTGACCGCGGCCGCGCCTCCCTATACCAGCGAGGCGCCGATCGCTTATCTCAAGGATCTGTCCTCGGGCGCGGTTCTGTATGACAAGGGCGGGGAAACGCGGATTCCGCCGGCTTCCATGGCCAAGATGATGACGGCCCATGTCGCCTTCCGCATGATCCAGAAAGGCGAATTGAAACTCGACACCAAGTTCACGGTGCGACCGGAAACATGGCAGAGATGGCATGGTCCCCAGGCCGGGTCCACGATGTTCCTGTCCGTTGGCGAGCAGGTGTCGGTCGAAAACCTGCTGCATGGCATCGTGACGCTTTCGGGCAATGATGCGTGCGTCGTGCTGGCCGAAGGCATTGCGGGGACGGAGCAGGCTTTCGTCGCACTGATGAATCAGGAAGGCGAACGGCTGGGCCTCAAGAACAGTCATTTCGGCACCAGCAACGGCTGGCCTGACGAAGGCGTCACCTATGTCACCGCCGAAGACCTGGCGAGGCTGGCCCAGGCGACGATCGAGGAAACGCCCGATCTCTACAAGAAATTCTATGCCACCAAGTCGTTCACCTGGGGCAAGACCATGGGCGGACAGGATATCGAGCAGGCGAACCGCAACCCGATATTGGGGAAGATCGCCGGCGCGGACGGATTGAAGACCGGGCATACGCAGGAGGCCGGGTTCGGCTTTACCGGGTCGGCCGAGCAGGATGGCCGCCGTCTGGTGATGGTCGTCGCCGGATTGCCGACCTTCAACGGCCGAATCGCCGAATCCGTCCGCTTCATGGATTGGGGTTTCAAGGCGTGGAAGGCCCAGCCGCTTTTCCGCAAGGGGCAGACCGTTGAAACCGCCGAAGTCCAGTTGGGGAGCGCCACCAGCGTGCCCCTGGTGGCGCCGCAGAATCTGGCCGTGACCCTGCCCCGCACCGCGTCGACGAATATCAGCGTGAAGGTGGCCTATACCGGCCCGATCAAGGCGCCGATCAGGAAGGGCGACAAGGTTGCCGAACTCATTGTTTCAACGCCTGACACGCCGCCGCAGATCATGCCGCTCGTCGCCGGCGAGGATGTGGGCGAGGCGGGGGTTTTCGGACGGCTCTGGAACGGCCTGAAATCGTTGTTCGGGTGAGACCCGCGCGCTTCATTTCGCTCGAAGGCGGGGAGGGCGTAGGCAAATCGACCCAGTTGCGCGCGCTGGGGGCGGTTCTCCGCGCGCGCGGAATGGAAGTTGTGGAAACGCGCGAGCCGGGCGGCAGCCCGGGCGCCGAAGCCATTCGCCACATGCTGCTGACAGGCGCGGCGGATCGCTGGTCGGCGCGCGCGGAAGCATTGCTCTTTGCCGCCGCGCGCGCTGATCATGTGGAAAAGACCATTCTTCCCGCCTTGCAGCGCGGAGCCTGGGTGCTGTCCGACCGCTTTCTCGACAGCAGCCGCGCCTATCAGGGCATGGGCGAGCTGACCGACGAGGACATATTGACGCTCCATCGCATCGGCAGCGCGGGTTTCTTGCCCGACCGGACGTTCATCCTGATGTTGCCGGAGGCGGAGGCCGAAAGCCGCGCCCACAGCCGGGACGGCGACGGCAGCGACCGCATAGGAGGCCGCGACAGCGCATTTCACCGGCGGGTCTCGCAATCCTTCGCCCGCTTCGCCGCGATAGAAGCCGACCGCGTCCGTCCGATCGACGCGTCGGGCGAAGCCGCAGCCGTGACGGCGCGTCTGCTTCGGGAACTGGAGGACCTGCTGCCGTGACATTTCCTCTGGGTCATGATGCGCAGGCCCGCATGTTGCTGGCCGCGGCCGAGAGCGGCCGGATGCATCATGGCTGGATTCTGGCGGGACCGGCCGGCATCGGCAAGGCGAGCTTCGCCCGCGCCCTGGCGATGCGGCTGCTTGCGGACGCCGCCGGTCCTCCCATCGCCGGGGAAGGCCATGACGTGCCGCAGGGGCATCCCATCCGGGCCTTGATGGAGGCGAATGCGCACCCCGATTATGCCGAACTGGCACTGCTCGAAAAGGATGGCGTGCTGGCCCGCAATATCGGCGTGGACCAGATACGGGGCCTTCAGCGCCTCATTCAATCGGCGCCCTCGCTCTCGGCTCGACGCATCGTCGTCATCGACAGCGCCGACGACCTGGAACGAAGCGCGGCTAACGCGCTGCTCAAGAATCTGGAGGAACCGCCGGCGGACATGCTGTTCCTGCTGGTATCCCATGCGCCGGGCCGGTTGTTGCCGACCATTCGATCCCGTTGCCGCACCTTGCGTTTCGGACCCTTGCAGGACGATGCCATGCGGTCTGCCCTTTCGATGATGGAACCCGCGCCGAAGGACGGGGAGATCGAAACGCTGCTGTCCGTCGGCGAAGGTTCGCCGGGCAAGGCGCTGCGCTATGCCGGTCTCAATCTTGCGGAGATAGAGGGGATATTGCAATCGATCGCCACGCAGGGCGACCCGGACAACCGGTGGCGGCTGACGCTGGCGAAGATGCTGTCGGGAAAGCCCGCCCGTCCCCGCTATGAGGCTTTTCTCGAGCGGGCACCCGCCTTCATCGCGCAAACGGCGCGATTGCGGGAGGGCGCGGCGCTGGGCGCGGCGCTGGGCCATTGGGAAGCGGCGCGGCAACTGGCGGGCGGCGCGGTCATACTTTCGCTGGAGCCGGGGGCGGTCGTTTTCGAAATCGCTGGCCATGTCGCGGCCCTCGCTCCACAAGGCAACTGACGCATCGAGCGGAAAAGCGGACTTTCCGCGACGCGCAACACTCGCTAGGGAAGGCGCATGTCGCAGCCCTACACCATCACGACCGCCATCAGCTATCCCAACGGCCGCCCTCATATCGGCCACGCCTATGAGGTGATCGCCACCGACGCGATCGCCCGTTTCCAGCGCATGATGGGCCGCGATGTCTTCTTCCAGACCGGCACGGACGAGCATGGCCTGAAAATGGCCCAGACCGCGCGTGACCGCGGCATCGAGCCGAAAAATCTAGCGGAAGAAATGTCTGGATATTTCAAGGAGATGAACAACAAGCTGAATATCAGCTATGATCGGTTCATTCGCACCAGCGAGCCGGATCACCACCGCGCGAGCCAAGCCATGTGGCAGGCCATGCAGGCGAATGGCGACCTGTATCTGGGCCGCTATGAGGGATGGTATTCGGTCCGCGACGAGGCCTTTTACGACGAGAAGGAACTGAGCGAAGGGGAGGGCGGACAGAAGCTCTCGCCCCAGGGCACACCCGTCGAGTGGACGGTGGAGGAAAGCTGGTTCTTCCGGCTCTCCGCCTATCAGCAGAAGCTGCTCGACCTTTATAACGGCCAGCCCGATTTCATTCAGCCCGACAGCCGCCGCAATGAGATCATGCGCTTCGTCGAAGGCGGCCTGTCTGATCTCAGCGTTTCCCGCACGAGCTTTGACTGGGGCGTGAAGGTGCCGGGCAGCGACGGCCATGTCATGTATGTCTGGGTCGATGCGCTCACCAATTATCTCACCGGCTGCGGCTATCCGGACGATGCCGGACGCATGGCCCGATACTGGTCCGAAGGCGGCGATATCACGCATATCATCGGCAAGGATATCGTGCGTTTTCATACCGTTTACTGGCCGGCTTTCCTGATGAGCGCGAAGCTGCCGCTGCCCAGGCATGTCTTCGGCCATGGCTTCCTCCTGAACCGGGGGGAGAAGATGTCGAAGTCGCTGGGCAATGTCGCCGATCCGATGGAACTGGCGGAGCGCTTCGGCGTCGATCAACTTCGCTATTTCCTGCTTTCCGAAGTGACGTTCGGCAATGACGGCAGCTATAGCGCGGAAGCCATTGTCGCCCGCTCCAACAGCGATCTGGCCAACAGTTTCGGCAATCTCGCCCAGCGCACCTTGAGCTTCATCGCAAAGAATCTCGATGGACGCTTGCCCGCGCCCGCGCCGCAGGACGTGGACAGGGACCTTCTGAAGGCCGTCGCCGACGCGGCGGGCAATTTTCAGAAGGCCATGGCGGACCTAGCGCCCTCCGTTGCAATCGAGGGCTGGATGCGCGGGGTTTTCGCCTGCAACGCCTATATCGACGCCCAGGCCCCATGGGCGTTGCGCAAGACCGATCCGGCCCGGATGGAAGCGGTCCTTGCCATCTTGTATGAAGCGATCGCCAGCCTGGCCATCATGGTCCACCCCGTCATCCCGGCCAGCGCCGCCGCTCTGCTCGATCAGATGGGGATAAGCGACGACGCACGGGATTATGCCGCCATCGTTGCGGATCGTTATGCGGATCTGCGCGCCTCGGGCTTTACCCTCAGCCCGCCCAAGCCGCTCTTTCCCCGATTGGAACTGACGGAAACGGACGCCTGACACCATGCTGATCGACAGCCATTGTCATTTGAATTACAAAGGGTTGGTCGAAGATCAGCAGAATGTGCTTGAACGCGCACGCGGCGCGGGCGTCGACCTGATGCTCAACATCGCCACGCGCGAAAGCGAGTGGGACGATGTGCTGGGCACGGCGCTGCGCGAGCCGGATGTCTGGGCAACCGTAGGCATTCATCCGCATGAAGCGGACGAGCATCCCCATGTCGACGCCGCCAAGCTGATCGAGCGGGCGGCGCATCCCCGCGTGATCGGCATAGGCGAAACCGGCCTGGATTATTATTACGACCATAGCGACCGGGACCGGCAGCAAAGCAGTTTTCGCGCGCATATCGCCGCCGCGCGGGAAACCGGCCTGCCGCTGATCGTGCATACGCGGGAGGCGGAGGACGATACGCTGGCGATCCTGCGCGAGGAGATGGGGAAGGGGGCGTATGGCGGCGTCATTCATTGCTTCACCGCGAGCGGGGCCTTTGCCGATGCGGCGTTGGAACTTGGCCTCTACATCAGCATTTCGGGTATTGTGACCTTCAAGAACGCCAGGGACCTTCAGGAAACGGCGGCGCGCCTGCCGCTGGATCGCCTTCTGGTGGAAACGGATTCCCCCTTTCTCGCGCCCGTGCCCCATCGCGGCAAATCCTGCGAGCCTGCCTATGTCGCCGACACCGCCCGTTTCCTGGCCCATCTGAGGAATGAGAGCATCGAGGAACTGGCAAAAGCCACTTCGGCGAATTTCCATACGCTTTTCAGCAAGATCGGCAGAAGCCCGGCCTCATGAGCTTGAGGCTCGTCATATTGGGCTGCGGCACGTCGTCGGGAGTTCCCCGGATCGGCAATGACTGGGGAACCTGCGATCCTCACGAGCCGCGAAACCGCAGGACGCGCGTGTCCATTCTTGTCGAGAGTCCGACGACGCGCCTTCTGGTCGATACCTCGCCGGATATGCGCGCGCAGTTGCTGGCGGCGGATGCGGCCAATCTGGATGCGGTGCTGTGGACGCACGATCATGCCGATCATTGTCACGGACTGGACGATCTGCGGCAGGTCTATCACTATCGGGGGACGCCCGTGCCCGCTTATGCCCGCGCCGAAACGCTTAGCGCGCTGCGCCAGCGTTTCGGCTATGCCTTTGAGGGGCGCGGGGGCTATCCGCCCATCGTCGAAGACCACGCGCTTCCCGACCGCCTCACCATCGGCGATATCGATATTCATTGCGTGGACCAGCCGCATGGGGACATTCTGTCCACAGGCTTCCGCTTCACCCATGGCGGACGCACGATAGGCTATGCCACGGATTTCCACGAATTGACGCCGGCCATGCTGACCCTGTTCGACCGGCTGGACATATGGGTCGTGGACGCGTTGAGGGCAAAACCGCATCCGACCCACGCGCACCTTGCCCTGGCGCTGGAGGGAATCGCCGCCGCGCGCCCGAACCGGGCCATTTTGACGCATATGGACAACAGCATGGATTATGCGACCTTGCGCCGCACGCTGCCCGAAGGCGTCGAACCGGGCTATGACGGCATGGTCGTGGAATTGAGCGACGGGGAGGGGGCTTCCTGATGGATGTGGGAACGGATCAGGCGATGTCGGGCATCTGGTATCTGCTCGCAATTGTCCTCGTCGGTTCCGCGCTGCTGACGCGCCGTATGCCGCTGGGCGGTATGATGCGGATGGCGCTTTTGTGGGTGGCGATTTTCGCCATTCTGCTCATGCTGTTCAATCTGGCGCAAAAATCGGGGATTTTCATGGAGAGTGCCCACGCGCCACCCACGGCAAAGGGGGATGACGATCATCCCGCCGCGCCTCAAACCCGGATCGATGGCGACCGCATCCGTATAGCGGTATCTTCCGACGGGCATTATTGGGTGGACGGCGCCGTCAACGGCACGCCGACCCGCTTCCTGATCGATAGCGGCGCAAGCGTCACCGCCCTGTCGGAACAGGCGGCGCGAGCGGCCGCGCTCAACATCGATCCAGCGCAATCTTCCGTCACCATGATGACCGCCAACGGCCATGTGAAGGCGCAAAGGGCGCGGATCGCGACCCTGACGATCGGACCTGTCCGGACGAGCGACCTGGATATCGTCGTGTCGCCGGCCTTTGGCGATGTGAACGTCATCGGCATGAACATGCTGTCCCGCCTTAAAAGCTGGGGTGTGGAAAATGGCGAGATGGTTTTGACGCCATGACGGCAGCGCCGGACCAGCGGCAAAGGTTGAAGGCGATTATCGGCGGTTCGACGGGCAATCTGGTCGAATGGTATGACTGGTATGCCTATTCGGCCTTCACCCTCTATTTCGCGCCGCATTTTTTTCCCAGCGAGGACCGGACCGCACAGTTGCTGAGCGCCGCCGGAATCTTCGCCGTCGGTTTCCTGATGCGCCCCATCGGCGCCTGGCTGATGGGCATCTACGCGGATCGGCACGGCCGCAAGAGCAGTCTTACCCTGTCCGTATCGCTCATGTGCGTGGGATCGCTGCTGATCGCGGTGACGCCGGGCTACGAGAAGATCGGCGTGGGTGCGCCGCTCCTGCTCGTCCTCGCCCGCCTGCTGCAAGGATTGTCCATCGGCGGCGAATATGGCGCCAGCGCCACCTATCTGTCCGAGATGGCGGGAAGACACCACAGAGGTTTTTTCTCCAGCTTCCAATATGTGACGCTGATCGCGGGCCAACTCATCGCGATATGCGTGCTGCTGATATTGCAGCAGATGCTGACGGAGGCTCAATTGGACGCATGGGGCTGGCGCATACCCTTCGCCATCGGCGGAGCGTTGGCCGTCATCGTCTTCTGGCTGAGACGCGGCCTGACGGAAACACAAAGCTATGTCGTCGCGCGGGCGGAGGGCGCGCCGCGATCGGGCCTCGTCGAACTGCTGCTGCGGCACCCTCGCGAAACCCTGACTGTCATGTTCCTGACTGCGGGAGGGACCATCGCCTTCTACGCCTATTCCATCTACATGCAGAAATTCCTGGTCAATACGAGCGGCATGAGCCGGGAAACCGCGTCCCAGATCAATGCGGCCACCCTGTTCATCTTCATGCTGATTCAGCCGCTGGCCGGCGCGCTATCGGACAGGATCGGCAGAAAGCCTCTCATGGTCGGCTTCGGCGTGTTGGGCGTCCTTTGTACCTATCCCATCTTCGCCACGCTGAGCCGGACGACCGATCCATGGGTCGCGGGCGCGCTGGTGATGGCGGGGCTTGTCATCGTCAGCGGCTACACGTCGATCAACGCCGTTGTGAAAGCCGAACTTTTCCCGGCGCATATCCGTGCGCTGGGGGTCGCTCTGCCTTATGCGCTGGCCAATACGCTGTTTGGCGGCACCGCAGAATTCGTTGCGCTCTGGTTCAAGCGCAACGACATGGAAAGCGCATTCTACATCTATGTGACCGTGATGATCGCCATTTCGCTGACGGTCTATATCCAGATGCGGGATACAGCGAAGCACAGCCGCATTCTGGAAGACTGAGCGTAGACCGAAATTCGCGCTTCGATCATCAGATATTTAACATAATATATATTATCGAACTATAAGGACCAGAGTGGCGCTCCATCCTTCTCCAAGGCAAAGCGTCGTTTCGATGATGCCCGGACCGCGCCGCCATCAGGCGCGGCCGTACAGCCTGGCCAGTTCGATGATCTCGCGGGCTGTCTTGACGTGCGCGATGTCGATATGCTCGCCATCGTAGATGACCGATGCGCGCCCATTGGCCATGGCTTCATCCAGAGCGTCGATCATGCCCTTGTAGAACGCGACCTCGTCCTCGGTCGGGCTGTAGACGTCGTTGATGATCTCGACATTGGTCGGGTGCAAGGCCAGTTCTCCGTTCATGCCGAGCTGACGGTCGGCTTGCGAAGAAGCCTTCAGCCCTTCCAGATCCTTTACCTGCTGCCACACGCCGCCGATGGCCAGCTTGCCCGCGGCTCTGGCGGCCATGACGACGCGCGACTTGAGGTAGAGCGTTTCGCGGCCTTCGGGCGACCACACAAAGCCAAGCGCGCGGGCGACGTCGGCATTCTTGGCGGAGGAGCCGACGATGGCGGAAACGCGCGGATGCTGGGCGATTTCATAGGCCAGTTGCATCGAACGCGCGCTTTCCAACAGCGGGATAACATGGATCGAGCCATTGGGCAGGCCGTTGCGCATTTCGGCTTCGGCCAGCATCTGAGACGCGACATGAACATCTTCCGGGCCGCAGGGCTTGGAGATAAAGATGCCCTCCAGACCCGGCTGGGCAACGGCAAGGATGTCTTCGAAATCATAGAGGTGGGGCGTGCGGTTAATGCGGACCCAGACCCGCTGGCCCTGCTCCACCACCCATTTCAGCCTGCCCGCGACGATGCCGCGCGCTTCGATCTTCTGGGCGTGTGGAACGCTGTCCTCAAGATCGAGGATCAGCGCGTCGGCGCCGGAGTTGATGGACTTTTCGATCCAGCTATCCTTGTTGCCGGGGACGAACAGAAATGATCTGACTGGAATCATGGCATCCTCATCTAAAGGGGCAGGTTAGCAGTTGGGGCTTTTGCGCCTAGCCTGATTTTCCCGGCTATGCACAGAGTCAGGAAGCCGTGGCGGGCTTCTGTAGGAAATGATCCCCTGCCCTTTGCCAGCCTTTGCGACGATCCGCCGTATGCGGGACAGATAAACAGATAAAGAGCCGCATTTTTCTACCGTAAAACTCTGGATATTCCCGCGCCGCGCCGCAATGATGGAATATGGCCGGTGCGATCAACCCTCAAAGCTTCAGCGATTCCCTCGTCATTCTCGGCGCCGCCGGTCTGGTCATCCCCGGATTTGCCCGTTTCCGCGTCAGCCCGGTGATCGGCTTCATCCTGGTCGGCCTCGCGGTCGGTCCGGCCGGCCTCGGATCGCTGGTGGGCGAATATCCCTGGCTCTATCATGTCACCATATCCAACCAGCAGGCGATAGAGCCCTTTGCCGAACTCGGGGTCATATTATTGCTGTTTTCCATAGGGTTGGAACTGAGTTTCCGTCGCCTGTGGACGATGCGAACGCAGGTGTTCGGCGTCGGCGCGGCGGAACTGATCGGCAGCGGCCTGCTGATCGCGGCGGGCCTCTATATCCTGGGCCAGCCCACGGCGGGCGCCATCGGCTTGGGCCTCGCGCTCGCCCTGTCCTCGACCGCCGTGGTGCTCCCAATGGTCGGCACCCAGAGTGCGGTGGGGCGCGCGGCCTTTTCCATGCTGCTGTTCGAGGACCTGGCGCTCGTCCCCATCATCTTCATGCTGGGCGCACTTGCCCCCTCCGTCGCCGCCAGCCCGGACGGAGCTTGGGGCGAGCTGGCAAGCACGCTGCTCAAGGGCGGCGTCACCATCGCCGTCATGCTGGTGCTGGGACGCGTTTTCCTGCCTCATATCTTCAGCCAGGCCGCGCGCACTAAAAGCCCGGAGGTCTTCCTTGCCGCCAGCCTTCTGGTGGTGATCGTCTCCAGCCTCGCCACATCCATCGCGGGACTGTCGCCCATCGTCGGCGCGCTGCTGGCGGGCCTGCTGATCGCCGAAACCGAATATCATGGCGAGGTCGAGGTGATGACCGCGCCCTTCAAGGGGCTGGCGCTGGGCGTTTTCCTCATCACCGTGGGCATGAGCCTCGATGTCCGCGTCATCCTCGCCAACTGGCAGAGCCTGGTGCTGGCGGTCGTCGGCGTCATCCTCGCCAAGACGCTGGTGACGGCGGCGCTCCTCTATTTCTCCGGCGCGCGCAAGGGCGTGGCGCTGGAGGTCGGCGTGCTGATGTCCAGCCCGTCGGAAACCACCTTGATCGTGCTGTCGGCGGCGGCGGCGGCCAAGCTGATCCTGCCGTCCACCGCCGCCTTCTGGCAGATTGTGACCGCCATCGGCCTCACCATCACGCCCCTGCTCGCCCGCATCGGCCACGACATCGCCCGTCGCCTCGAAATGGCGCTGGGCGAGGAAGCGGTGGAAGTGAAAGAGGAACTGATAGAGGCGGCGGCCGTCGTCATCGGTTTCGGGCGCGTCGGCCGCATGGTCTGCGACCTGCTCAAGATGCACAAGCAACGCTTCATCGTGGTGGAATCCGATCCGGATGTGGTGGCCGAAGCCCGTCGTAGCGGCTATCCGATCCTTTTTGGCGACGTGTCCCGAGCGGAGATGCTCGACCGGCTGCGGCTGGGCCATGCCCGCGCCCTGATCCTGACGATGGACGATCCGGTGCTTTCGGTCCGCGTGACCAAGCGGGTGCGCGGCTGGGTGCCCGACCTTCCCATCATCGCCCGCGCCCGCGATACCGAACATGCGGCCCAGCTTTACCGGGCGGGCGCGAGCGACGCCGTGCCCGAAACGCTGGAAAGCTCGCTGCAACTGGCGGAAACCGCGCTGGTCGACCTGGGCGTCGCGATGGGTCCGGTGATCGCCTCCGTCCACCAGATGCGCGAAGATCTGCGTATCGGGATCAAAGACGCCGCCCAGCTCGAAAACGCCCCGAAACTGCGCCGGCTGCGCGCCGATGAGGTGCCTTGACCGGTATGCACTGTGTCGCCTGCCCGGTGACGGGAGGCGACGCGGATGTCAGGCCGGAACCTTCGCCAGCGCGCCCTTCACGGCTTCGATGGCGTCTTGCGCCTTGTCGCCGTCCGGACCGCCGCCCTGCGCCATGTCGGGGCGCCCGCCGCCGCCCTTCCCGCCCAGAGCCTCGACGCCCGCGCGGACCAGATCGACCGCGCTGATGCTCCCGATGAGATCGTCGGTCACGCCCACGGCGATGCTCGCGCGGCCGTCGGTGACGGCCAGCACGGCGGAAACGCCGCTGCCCAGCGTCGCCTTGTTCTGATCGACAATGCCGCGCAATTCTTTGGGGTCCAGCCCCTCGATCACCTGCCCCAGGAAGCTGACATGGCCCACCTGCTCCGGCCCCGCGGCCTGCGCTGATCCGCCACCGCCAAGGGCAAGCGCCTTCTTCGCGTCGGCCAGCTCGCGTTCCAGCTTGCGGCTCTGTTCGACCAGGGCGGCGATGCGGGCCGGCACCTCCTCCGGCGTGGTCTTGAGCGCCGCCGCGGACTGCCGCAGCCGATCCTCCCGGTCGGACAGCCACAGGCGCGCGGCCTCGCCCGTCAGCGCCTCGATCCGGCGAACGCCCGACGAAACCGCGCTTTCCGAAACGATCTTGAACAGCGCGATGTCGCCCGTCGCCCGCACATGGGTGCCGCCGCACAGTTCCACGGAGTAGCCATGCTCATCGCCCTTGCCCATGGAAAGGACGCGGACCTCATCGCCATATTTCTCGCCGAACAGCGCCAGCGCGCCCGCCGCCACGGCATCGTCCGGCGTCATGAGGCGCGTGGTGACGGCTTCATTATGGCGGATCTGCTCGTTGACATCGGCTTCGACGGCCGCGATCTGGCCGTGCGTCAGCGCTTCGGGATGCGAGAAGTCGAACCGCAGGCGATCCGGCGCGACAAGGCTGCCCTTCTGCGTCACATGCGCGCCCAACCGCTTGCGAAGCGCCGCATGAAGCAGGTGGGTCGCGCTGTGATTGGCGCGCAGCCGGTCGCGGCGGTCCCCATCGACGCTCAGATGCACGGTGTCGCCGACCTTGATGCTGCCCGCGCTGATCTTTGCCCTGTGCGCGTTCAGGCGGCCCAGCGGCTTGGCGGTATCAGACACCTCGGCAACCAGCCCGGCCTGCGAGGAGATGGCGCCCGCGTCGCCCATCTGCCCGCCGCTTTCGCCGTAGAAAGGCGTCTGGTTGGTGATGACGGTGACTTCATCGCCCGCCGCAGCGGAGTCGACCCGCGCGCCGTCCTTGACCAGCGCCAGCACTTCGCCTTCGCCCTCTGTCGAGTTGTAGCCGATAAATTCGGTGCTTCCCGTGCTTTCCGCGATGTCGAACCAGATTTCGTCCGACGCCTTTTCGCCCGAACCCTTCCACGCGGCGCGGGCGGCGGCCTTCTGCTCGGCCATCGCCTTGTCGAAGCCGTCCCGGTCCACGCCCAACCCGCGCGAACGCAGCGCGTCCTCGGTGAGGTCATAGGGGAAGCCATAGGTGTCGTAGAGCTTGAACGCCGTCTCGCCCGGCAACGTCCCGCTCTCGCCAAGACCGGCGGTAGCTTCGTCGAGCAGTTTCAGGCCGTTTTCCAGCGTCTTGCGGAAACGCGTTTCCTCCCGCAGCAGCGTTTCCTCGATCAGCGGCTGTGCGCGCACCAGTTCGGGATAGGCCCCGCCCATTTCGGACACGAGGCCGCCGACGAGGCGATACATCAGCGGCTCCTTCGCGCCGATGATATGGGCGTGGCGCATCGCGCGGCGCATGATCCGGCGCAGGACATAGCCCCGGCCCTCATTGGCGGGCAGCACCCCGTCCGCGATCAGGAAGCTGGTCGAGCGGAGGTGGTCCGCGATGACGCGATGGCTCGCCTTATACTCGCCGTCGGTCGCGGTGCGGGTCAGCGCGCCCGATTCCGCGATCAGCGCCTTGAAGGTGTCGGTGTCGTAATTGTCGTGCACCCCCTGCATGACGGCGGCGATGCGCTCCAGCCCCATGCCGGTGTCGATGCTGGGCCTAGGCAGATTGCCGACGATCTCGTTCGCTTCCTGCTCGAACTGCATGAAGACGAGGTTCCATATCTCGACGAAACGGTCGCCATCCTCTTCCGGCGATCCGGGAGGGCCGCCCCAGATATGCTCGCCATGGTCGTAGAAAATCTCCGAGCAGGGACCGCACGGGCCGCTGTCGCCCATGGCCCAGAAATTGTCCTTCGTCGGGATGCGGATGATCCTGTGATCGGGCAGGCCCGCGATCTTCTTCCACAGGTCGAACGCCTCGTCATCGGTGTGATAGACCGTCGCGGTCAGCTTTTCCGCCGCAAGCCCCCACTCCTTCGTCAACAGCGTCCAGGCATGGAGAATCGCCTGTTCCTTGAAATAGTCGCCGAAGCTGAAATTCCCCAGCATCTCGAAAAAGGTATGATGCCGCGCGGTGTAGCCGACATTGTCGAGGTCGTTATGCTTGCCGCCGGCGCGCACCGACTTCTGGCTGGAGGTCGCCCGCGTATAAGGCCGGGTTTCAAGGCCCGTGAAGACATTCTTGAACGGCACCATGCCCGCATTGACGAACATGAGCGTTGGGTCGTTATGCGGCACCAGTGGCGCCGACGGGACGATGGTGTGGCCGTTCGCTCCGAAATATTCGAGGAAGGATCGGCGAATGTCGTTGGTCGAGGTCATGGAGGCGATTTAGTGGGAAGCGCCCCGGCGCACAAGCGGGGCTTTTCATCGCATCGTCGATTGGATCGTCTGGCGGGACGGGCGGCGTTGGCGCCGCCGCCCGTCCCCTCCTTCAACCCGCCGCCTTCACACGCGCGCGATACTGGTGCAGCAGCGGTTCGGTGTAGCCGTTGGGCTGCGCCACTCCTTCAAAAACCAGCGCGCGGGCGGCCTGATAGGCGAGGCTTTCGTCCTCATGGCCACTCATCGGCTTATAGAGGGGATCGCCCGCATTCTGCGCGTCGACCTTTGCCGCCATGCGTTTGAAGGCGGCGTCGATCTGGCCTGCCGTGCAGACGCCGTGCAGCAGCCAGTTGGCCATATGCTGCGAGGAGATGCGAAGCGTCGCGCGATCCTCCATCAGGCCGACGTCATGGATATCGGGCACCTTCGAGCAGCCGACACCCTGATCCACCCAGCGCACGACATAACCCAATATGCCTTGCGCGTTATTGTCCAGTTCCTCGGCAATTTCCTCGGCCGACCAGTCGCGGCCGGAGGCGACGGGAACGGTCAGCAGCTTTTCGAGCGGCGCTATGGGTTCGGCGCGCCGTTCGGCCTGACGGGCGAAGACATCGACCTGATGATAGTGCGTCGCGTGGAGCGTCGCGGCGGTCGGCGATGGCACCCAGGCGGTGTTCGCGCCGCTCCTGGGATGGCCGATCTTCTGTTCCAGCATATCGGCCATGCGGTCGGGCGCGGCCCACATGCCCTTGCCGATCTGCGCGCGCCCCGAAAGGCCGCAGGCGAGGCCGATCTGGACATTGCGGTCCTCATAGGCCGCGATCCAGTCGCTCGCCTTCATCTCGCCCTTGCGGATCATGGGACCGGCGCGCATCGCCGTGTGCATCTCATCCCCCGTGCGGTCGAGGAAGCCGGTGTTGATGAAGATGATCCGGCCCTTCACCGCCTCGATGCAGGCGGCAAGATTGGCGGAGGTGCGGCGCTCCTCGTCCATGACGCCGACTTTCAGCGTATGGCGGGCGAGGCCCAGCATGTCCTCGACGGCGTCGAAGAGGCGGTTGGTGAAACCCACTTCCTCCGGCCCGTGCATCTTGGGCTTGACGATATAGACGCTGCCTGAGCGGCTGTTGGCGAAGCCGCCCTTGCGCTGGAGGTCGTGCATCGCGATCAGGCTGGTGACGATGCCGTCGAGAATGCCTTCGGGCGCTTCGCGGCCGTCGGGCAGGAGAATGGCGGGCGTCGTCATCAGATGGCCGACATTGCGGACCAGAAGCAGGCTACGGCCGGGCAAGGTGAAGCTGCCGCCGTCGGGCGCGGTATAGCTGCGGTCGGCGTTGAGGGCGCGGGTCATCATCGCGCCATTCTTTTCGAAGGTGTCGGTGAGGTCGCCTTGCATCAGGCCCAGCCAGTTGGCATAGGCGGCGACCTTGTCCTCCGCATCGACGGCGGCGACGGAGTCCTCAAGGTCGCAGATGGTGGTCAGCGCGGATTCGAGGATCACATCGGCAATGCCCGCCGGATCGTCCTTGCCGATGGGATGATCGCGGTCGAACACGACTTCGATGTGAAGTCCGTTGTGGCGGAACAGGCGCCCCTTCCCGTTCTTGCCGCGATACTGGGTCGGATCGGCAAGGGAAATGCCTTCCGCATCGGTGAGACCCGCCCAACTGCCGCCGGCGAGCGGGACAGCCTGATCGAGAAACGCCTTTGCCCAGGCGATGACCTGCGCGCCGCGCCCGGCGTCATAGCCCTTCCCCGCCGGAGCGCCAGGGATGGCATCCGTGCCATAGAGCGCGTCATAAAGGCTGCCCCAGCGCGCATTGGCGGCGTTGAGGAGGAAGCGGGCGTTGAGGATCGGCACGACAAGCTGCGGTCCGGCAAGGCGGGCGACTTCATCGTCGACATTGCCGCTGGTGACGGTGAAGGGCGCAGGTTCGGGGACGAGATAGCCGATTTCCTGGAGGAAAGCGCGCAAGTCCGCCGCGTTGCCGGGTTGGCCCGCGCGGTCGCTGTAGAAGGCGTCGATCCGACTCTGGAGATTATCGCGCTTGGCGAGCAGGGCCGCGTTTTCCGGGGCGAATTGGGCGAAGATCGCCGCCGCGCCGGACCAGAAGGCCGGCGCGTCGATGCCGGTGCCGGGAAGGACGCGCTCTTCGATGAAGGCGGCGAGGGGCCGGGCGACCTGAAGGCCGGCTTTGTCGATCATGTTCGTCATGCGATGCTCCTTTGCCATAGAGCATAGACGGTCCGCATTATGTGCAGTAGGGGATATTATATAAATTCAGAATTTCCTGTGGTGAAATTATGATGGACCCGGATTACGATCTCTTCGCCGCCATAGTGGAGGAAGGCGGACTGGCCGCGGCAGGGCGGCGGCTCCGCATTTCGCCCGCCATGGTGTCGAAGCGGCTGGTGCGGCTGGAAGAGAGGCTTGGCACGCGGCTCATCCATCGCACCACGCGGCGGCTGGCGCTGACTGCGGCGGGCGAGCGGCTGCATGACGATCTGCGCGAGATCATGACGGCGCTGGAGGCGGCGGAACGGCGCGTATCGGGCGCTTGCGAGGAGGCTTCGGGAACGATCCGGATCACCGCGCCCACCTCCTTCGGGCGGATGCATGTCGCGCCCTGGCTGGGGCGGTTCATGGATGAGCATCCGCGCGTCGCCCTGCATATCGACCTGTCGGACGACTATGCCGACCTGCTGGCGAGCCGCGCCGACCTTGCCATCCG
>Ga0182749_1000299_pt1 | contig 49766 bp, 38 predicted proteins | sample eDN3rd37CKraftMG_FD_128875 | JGI IMG/M metagenome (GOLD analysis project Ga0182749, IMG submission 128875) | Enriched Miracle-Growth compost microbial communities from Emeryville, California, USA - eDNA 3rd pass 37_C Kraft MG (version 2) (version 2) ...
ACGGTCGATCGTGATGACCGGGTTCGACGTTTCGATGTCGACGCGACGGATGTTCGAACCCGTCACGGTGATGGTCTCCAGCTGCTGATTGCTCTGGTCCTGCGCGTCTTGCGCAAGAGCCGGGGCAGCGTAGCCGACCACCGCCGACGCGCCCGTATACAACGCATAGCGCACGGCTTTGAAAAGCTCGTTGCTCGATAGCCTCATTACACTCTCCAACGTCAGAGTTGTGTCACAGTTCGGGACATGTGCTTCCCCTTCCTGGGGACGGCCAAAACGGCCCACCTAAAACCCTCGGCAGCGGCGGATACTAACAACTTTCTTACGGCATGGGAATCCCTGAGCCGGCGCTTAACAAAGTGGCCCGAATGCGCAAATTATCAATAAATATCAAATACTTGGACAAGACGCGCAAATGAGCGTCTTTGTACATGCCTGGCACCGACGTGCAAAGCTGAATCGCCTCAGGAGAACGGAAAAATAATCCGCCCGACGCGCTTCGGACGCGCTTATCGATCGGCCGGCCCGCCGAAAAATGCGGTGCGCTGGAGGCAGAGGAGCCTACTAGGGCTCGTATCGATGGGCTGCTGGGACGCGGCCCGGTGCGGATTCGCGGACAGGATCAGAGATCCTGCCGGTACTGGATATAAGGCGTGCGCGCCTGCGCCGGATCGGTGTTATCGCGCTGCACGTCGAGCGGCGCGCTCCAGAGATTCTGGGCGCCGACGCTGATCTCGCCCCGCCAGGGCGTGCGCCACGACACGCCGAGATCGAGAGTCGTCCACTTCTTGCCGACGATCAGCGGATCGTCGCTGCGCAGGACGTGACCCACGATGGCACCGCGCAGGGAACCCGCGTCGACGCCGAGGCTGAGCGACAGCTGGTCGATGTCGATGCCGGGCAGCGAGCTGCCCAGCGTTCCGTACGGCAGCGTGCTGCCGCGGCCGTAGCTCGCGCCGATGTCGAACGCGGTGTCATCGTCGAAGTGCCAGCGGCCGCGCGCGAACAGGGCCGTTTCCGATTGCAGCCCGGCCGACGTCAGGGTCTCCGGCAACGTGAGCACCGGAACACCCGCGCCGATACCCTGGAAGCCGGATGCGACATCGCGGGACTGGAGCCAGGAAAGCCCATACGTAAGATCGAGCCCGCCGTCGGCCGACATCCAGCCGAGGCCGAGCGATCCCGTCACGCCGCCGAGGCGGCTCGAGTCGCAAGACAGCTCGCACAGCGACGGCAGCACGCTCTGGCTCTGGCTCTGACCCAGCAGCGCGTCGATATGGAAGCCGTTATTGGCCTGCCAGCGCAGGCCGCTTTCGTTCTGGGCGAGATCGCCGATGAGATACCAGCTCGCCGGGCCGGGCTGCGCTCCGGCGCCGGCGAGGAGCGGCGAACCCCACTGGCCCGGCACGGCGACGATGGCCAGAAGATGTCCATCCGCTCCCGACCAGATCGGCACGACGGATTTCGGCTCTGCCGTCAGCCATGGCCGCTGCGTCGAGCCACTGTCCAGCGCAAGCAGCTGCCGGATCAGCGCGTTCTCCGAGCCGTTCGGGCCGATCGCGAGCGCAGGCGGCTCCTGGGCTGTCGCCAGGGACCCCAGGACCAGGCCGAGAACGGTGGTGGAGATGCGTGAAAACATCGGTCGGGCGAAGATGAAACTACCGCAGCGGACTTGGGAACACGGAGCCGCGGCGGAGTTCCTCGGATCCTCTTTTCAGACGTGCCGAATATTACCTCGATTTACGGAAAACTAACAGCGACGGGCATCACGTCCCGCCCCGGCCCGGTGTGTCAAAGTCGCTCGTCGCCGATATGAAAACCGCCGTCGAAGCGGTTTGGGCGTCGCTGGCCGCCTATCGCGCCGCTAGACTAGCGATGCCCGCACGAAATCAGTCAAGGGGACCGCCGGGTGCGAGCCGTTCAGACCGAATCCGCCTTGTCCCGGCCAGCGCGCAGGGACGATACCGTTTCGACCGTCAGCCCGCAGGAAGCGCTCTTCTGTGCGCTCCTGCGCGCGAACAGCATTGCCCAGCTCGAGCAGGCCGTGGCCCGGGATCTGCCTGCGGTCCTCGCCGCCCAGCGATGCCGGCTCTACTGGCCGGCGTCCGCCGAGGATGGCACCGGCGACATCGACGCCCCGCCTGCCGTCCGCCAGGCACTGACGCGCGGCGCCGAGGTTTCCGTCGCGGAGACGCCCGAAGGCGTCATGCAGGTGGCGATGCCGCTGCGCGCCCGTCCGGATTCGGCACCGCGCGCGATCCTGTGCTGCGACTTCGCGGCGAAAGTGCCGGGCCGGAACGGCCGCCTCTCGCGCATGGAATCGGCCGGGCGCCAGATCATGCAGCGCCTCGAAGCCGTGCTCGAAGTCGAGATGCTGCAGCGTTCGGTGACGCGGCTCGAGCAGGCCGAGCGCCTGCAGCGCGCGCTGTACGCGATCGCCGACCAGGCCTCCAGCGGCCGCGACATGCCCGAAGTGCTGCGCGCGATGCACGAGATCGTCGGCAGCCTGATGTACGCCGAGAACTTCTACATCGTGCTCTACGACCGCGGCACCGATCATGTGCGCTTCGCGTACTTCGTCGACATCGCCGATCCGGACGCACCGTCGGGCGAGTCGATGCCGCTCGACGAGATGCGCGGCAGCCTGACCTGGCACCTCTTGCGCCGCGGCCGCGCGCTGATGGGCACGCCGGCGGAGATCGAGCGCCAGATCGGCGAGCCGCTCGCCGCATTCGGCCCGGAGTGCATCGACTGGCTCGGCGTGCCGCTCGTGCGCGGCAACGAGGTCGTCGGCGGCATCGTCGTGCAGAGCTACACCGAGTCCGCGCGCTTCGGCGAGGAAGATCGCGCGCTGCTTGCGTATGTCGCGCAGCACATCCTCACCGCGCTCGAGCACAAGCAGGCCCTGACCGACCTCGAGCGGCACGTGGCCGAGCGCACCGATGCGTTGCGCGAGGCGAACCTGGTCCTGCAGCAGCAGGTCATCGAGCGCCAGCGCGGCGAGCACCTGCAGGCTGCGCTGTTCCGCATCGCCGAGCTCGCCAACACCACCGAGAGCCTCGACGAGTTCTACGAAGCGGTGCACCACGTCGTCGGCAGCCTTCTCTATGCGCGCAACTTCTATATCGCGCTGCTCGCGGGCAATCACCGCGAGCTCCTGTTCCCGTATTCGGTCGACGAGTTCGATCCCAAGCGGCAGCCGCGCGAGCTCGGCAAGGGACTTACCGAGTACGTGCTGCGTACCGGCACTCCGCTGCTCGCCGACCGCGCCGGCATCGAGCGGCTGCAGGCGAGCGGCGAAGTCGTCTCGTTCGGTACGCTCTCCTCGTGCTGGCTCGGTGTGCCGCTGATCTGCGCCGACCGCACCGTCGGCGTGCTCGCCGTGCAGAGCTACGCGGACGATCATCGCTACACGCTGCGCGACCAGGAGCTGCTGACGTTCGTCTCCTACCACATCGCGAACGCGCTGGAGCGCAAGCGGAACGCCGAATCGCTCAAGCGCGCATACGCCGAGCTGGAGCAGCGCGTCGCCGAACGCACCGCCGAACTCGCGGCGGCCAACCGCGAGCTGCGCGGCGAGATCGAGCGGCGCGAGCACATCGAGCGCCAGCTCAAGCACGAGACGCTGCACGACGCGCTCACGGGCCTGCCGAACCGCGCGCTGCTCCTCGATCGCCTCGCCGCGGCGCTCGCGCGCTACCTGCGCGATCCGCGCCGCCTGTTCGCCGTGCTGTTCCTCGATCTCGATCGCTTCAAGATCATCAATGACTCGGTCGGCCACCTGCTCGGCGACGAGCTGCTGGAGGAAGTCGGCCGGCGCATCGCCGACTGCCTGGAGCCGCGCGACGTGGTCGCGCGCCTCGGCGGCGACGAGTTCGCCGTGCTCCTGACCGACATCGAGAACGACGAGGACGCGATGCAGTCCGCGCAGAGGCTGATCGACGTGCTGAATGCGCCGATCCGTCTCGCCAGCAAGGAAGTGTTCACCTCCGCCAGCATCGGGATCGCGGTCGCGGCACCGCGGTACCGCAAGGCCGAGGACCTGCTGCGCGACGCCGACGTGGCGATGTACCGCGCGAAAGCCGAAGGCCGTCACCGCTACGCGCTGTTCGACGAGACGCTGCACCGCGATGCGCTGCACCTGCTCGAGCTGGAGGGCGATCTGCGCCGCGCGGTGGTGCGGCAGGAGTTCGAGCCGTACTTCCAGCCGATCCAGCGCCTCGACAGCGGCCAGGTGGTCGGCTACGAGGCGCTCCTGCGCTGGCGCCATCCGCAGCGCGGCGTGCTGATGCCGGAGAATTTCCTCACCGTCGCCGAAGAAAGCGGCATCAGCGAGCAGATCGATTGGCTCATCTTCGAGCGCGTGTGCGCGGTCGCGCCGGCGCTGACGGCGGGCGGCGGTTTCGTCGGTCTCAATCTCTCGGGCCGGCACTTCCACTCGGCGGATCTCGCCGGCCGCCTGCTCGACCTGCTCAACGCGCACAAGGTGCCGGCGCAGTCCATCCGCGTCGAAGTGACCGAGCACGTGCTGCTCGACAATCCCGCGCTGGTCAAACGCACGCTGCAGAGGCTGCGCACGGCCGGCGTCACCATCGCGCTCGACGACTTCGGCACCGGTTATTCCTCGCTGTCGTACCTGCACCAGTTTCCGTTGCAGGCGCTCAAGATCGATCGCTCGTTCGTCGCCGAGCTGACCTCGGGCTCGAGCGGCTCGGGCGCGGTCGTACGCGCGATCCTCGCGCTCGCGGGCTCGCTCGGCATGCAGGTCATCGCCGAAGGCATCGAGAACGAGCTGCAGCGCGATCTCCTGCTGCGCCTCGGCTGCGAGTTCGGCCAGGGCTTCCTGTTCGGCCAGCCGCAGCCGGCGAGCCATTGGCTCGGCGCCGTCACGTAACCCTCCGCTTCGTCGTCCTCGCGTTTCCGTTCGACGCAGGCCTGCGCTGCGCGGTGCGTCGCGCGCGACGGAGCGCGCGCTCGCGCCGCCCGCGTGGTACGCGGGTCTGCTGGAATGCGCGCTCCTCCACGACGCCTGCCGCCATGCCGATTCCGTTTGCCATCGCCGCCCTCCTTGCCGCCACGCCGGAGGCATCCGCGGCACCCGACCTCTCCGCTCCGATCGTCGCCGCGGAAAACGCGTTCGCGGCCGACGCGCGGCGGCTCGGCACGCGGCTCGCGTTTCTCGCGCATTTCGACGCCGGCTCGTGGCTGTTCCGGCCGTACCCGGTGCCCGCGCTCGATGCGCTTGCGCGCGATGCGGACGACGGCTCGCCGCTGGAATGGGGGCCGGACCTCGTCGGCGTCGCGGCAAGCGGCGACATGGGCTTCACCAGCGGCCCCTGGAGCGCGCACGCGGCGGGAATGGACGGGCTCGCCCACGGCCATTTCCTCTCGGTGTGGAAGCAGGGCGGCGACGGCGTCTGGCGCGTGCAGGTCGATGGCGGCATCAGCCATCCCGCGCTGACCGAACCGGCCCGCGAAGTCGCGGTCGTCATGCGGCCCGAACCGGCGTCGGCGCTGCTTTCACCGGAGGAGCTCGAACGCAGGCGCCGTGCGCTCGAAAAGGGCGACGAGGCGCTGCGCGACGCGCTCGGCCGCGCGCCCGGCGACACGGCGTCGGCATGGCGGCGCGTGGCCGACACAGACCTGCGCGTGCTGCGCCAGGGCCACGCGCCGGCGACCGGCGATGAAGCGCTGCAATTGCTGGCCGCCGACATTCCGCGGCAAGGCAGCGGTCCGCGCCGTGCGCTCGACGTTGCGTCGAGCGGCGATCTCGGCTACACGATCGGCGGCGACGCCGCGTGCCAGCCTTGCGGAAGCTATTACCGTATCTGGCGCTGGCACGACGGCCGCTGGCAACTGCTCGTCGATCTCAGCCGCGCCAAGGCTCCATAAACGCCGGTCCTGTTGCCGTGGGCCGGCTGAAAGTGGGGACGCGCAGTCGGACTCGGCATGTTTCGAGGCGACGGGGATTTGCGCTCGCGACGAGCAGACTTCGGGCGCCCGACCGGCCCGAAAATGCCGCGACGCGCAATTTCGATCACCTGTTTACGAAGATTTTCGTCTATTGATTGATCCAATCGCGCAACTCCGTCTTCGGATGGAGAACATCCGGCGCGAGATTGGTAACAATCCCGGCACAAATCTGTGCCGATGGTTCAGTTGTTCCGCCGCGTGGCGGCGACGCATACTCGACCGGTTGGATCGTCCGTTCCACCACTACTGGGGAAATTCTCATGCCCGTCATGCCCTCGCGCACCGCGCTCGCCGCCGCATTGGCCCTGGCGCTCGCGGCGCCCTCCGCGTTTTCCGCCAATCGCATTGCCGCCACGGCTCCCGCCCCCGAAGCGATCGAGGCGGCGCGCCCGGACTCGCACCTTCTGATCCTGCGTGGCGGCATCTTCGATCCCGTCTCGCAGCAGCTCGATTTCTCGATCGCAGGCGCCGCGACCCCGACGGCTTCGCCTTACGCGATCGTGCAGTTCCGTCCGGGCCAGCGCGTCGACCGCAAGGCGCTCGAGCACCGCGGCGTCGAGTTTCTCGGCTACGTGCCGAACAACGCGTACTACGTGAAGCTCGGCGCAGTCGGCCTTGATGAGCTGCGCGGCGATCCGGCCGTGCGCTGGGCCGGTCGCGTCGAGCCCGGCATGAAGCTCGATCCCCGCCTCTGGTCGGGCGACCGTGCCGCCGCGCGACAGGCCGACGGCACCTACGAGGTCCGCATCCACGCGTTCCGCGGCGTGCCGGCCTCGGCGATCACGGCCGCGTTGCAGAAACTCGCGCCCGACGCCCGCATTACCGCGCAAAGCGAGCGGCCGGACGCGCTGCAATACGTGCGCGCGTCGGTGGACGGGGCTTCGCTCGATCGTCTCCTGCGAGCGGCGAGCTCGATCGACGGCGTGTCCTTCGTCGAGCCGTTCATCCAGCCCCACTTCCACAACTCCGGCGCGATCGGCGCGATCCAGGGCAACGCGACGACCGACTGCCCCGGCTCGGGTGCGGTCTGCGGCCCGACGCCGATCTGGGATCACGGCATCTTCGGCTCGGGCCAGATCGCCGGCATCGCTGACTCGGGCACGACGCCAAACGCGGCGTGGTTCACCACGCTCAACACGGGCAGCGGCGATCATGTCGAGATCACGTTCGCCGACAATCCGCCGCCGGTGCCGCCGGCGGTCGGCAATCTGTTCCCCGACGCCAAGATCATCGGCTACTGGGTGCAGCCGGGCTCGCACGAGTACGACGCCGGCTCATTCCACGGCACGCACACGACCGGCACGATGGTCGGCGACGCGTCCGGCGTGTTCGGTGCGAACACATATCTCGCATCGACGCCGATCGCGGCGAACCACGAGCTCGCCGACGGCATGGCGCCGAACGCGCAGCTCCTGCTCCAGGACATCGGCGCCGACGCGTCGCCCTCGGTCACCGTGCTCGATTTCGACGGCACGATCGAGCAGTCGTTCAACGGCGGCGCGCGCATCCACAACAACAGCTGGGGTGCCGGCACGGCCGGCAACTACGGCGGCGACGACCAGAACCTCGATCGCGCGACGCACAAGCTCGAGGATATGCTGGTCGTGATGTCGGCCGGCAACGACGGCCCGGGTCCGCGCACGCTCGGCTCGCCGGGCAACGCCAAGAACGCGCTGACCGTCGGCGCGCTGCTGCACGGCGGCCTCACCGGCATCGCCGGTTTTTCGAGCCGCGGCCCGACGGCCGACGGACGACTGAAACCCGACATCATGGCGCCCGGCAGCAGCACGGTCTCCGCGCGCGGCAGCACCAGTGTCAACAACACGCCGCAGGCGCCGGTGACCGCGACGCTGTCCGGCACGTCGATGGCGGCGCCGACGATTTCCGGCAACGCGATCCTCGCCCGCCAGTTCTTCGACGACGGCTTCTACCCGCGCGGCGAGGCGACGGCCGCCGACACGTACAACCCGAGCGGCGCGATGCTGAAGGCCGTGCTGCTGAACGGCACCAATCCGCTGTCGAACTGGCCGAACAACAACAGCGGCTGGGGACGCGGCTGGCTCGACGGCAATCTCTGGTTCAAGAACACGATGCCAAACGGCGACGACAGCCGCCGCCTGCGTATCTTCGAGCGCACCAACGCGGCCGGGCTCGAGACGGGCGACGTCAACGAGTACACGATCGAGAACGTCGCGGCCGGCGTCGAGTTCCGCGCCACGCTGACCTGGTTCGACCCCGAGGCAGCGCTGGGTGCGGCCGCCACGTTGGTCAACGACCTCGATCTCGAAGTCGTCGATCCGGCCAGCACGACGTATCTCGGCAACCATTTCTCCGGCGGCGTATCGACGCCGGGCGGCACAGCCGACAACAAGAACACGGTCGAGCAGGTGCGCTTCACGGCGCCCGTCGCGGGCAGCTACACGATCCGCGTCAAGGGCACCAACGTGCCGGGCGACGGCAGCCCCGAGTCCGATCGCCAGGGTTACGCGCTCGCCGTCTCGGGCGCCTTCGGCCTGCCCGACCAGACACCGTTCCCGGCGCCGACCGGCCTCAGCATCGCCGGCAACGATGCCGGCGGCGTCGCCGTCGCGTTCACGGCGGCGGGCGGTGCCGAAGGCTTCCAGCTCTATCGCGCCGACGGCACCTGCGCCTCCGCCGATCCCGGCGACTTCCGCCTCGTCGGCAGCGCGCCCGCCTCGCCGATCGTCGACGACCGCACGCAGGGCGGCTTCAGCTACGCGTACAAGGTGCGCGGCATCCAGAACGACGTCGAAGGCGAGGTGTCCGGCTGCGTCGACGTCGTCTCCGAGGACGACTGCACGCTCGCGCCGAGCTTCGACACGGGCTCGCTGGTCGCCGACGCGTTCAACACGACCTGCAGCGTCGATCTCAGCTGGACGGCGGCCAGCGCGCGCTGTCCCGCCGCCACCGGCGTCACCTACGACGTGCTGCGCGACACCGATCCGTACTTCGGCAGCGCGCAGACGATCGCAAGCGATCTCGCGACGCCGAGCTACAGCGACACGAGCGTCACCGACGGCACGCCTTACTACTACCGCGTGGTCGCGACGGACAGCTTCGGCAACGACGCGCCGCCGTCGCGCATCCTCAACGTGACGCCGGCCGGCGGGGACGGCCCCGATCCAGCGACGTTCTTCGACGACGTCGACACGCACACCTACATGGCGCTGGAAGCGCCGTGGCGCATCACGAACACCGAGGCGGCGGACGGCGCCTTCAGCTATCACACCGGCAACGACAACGCGAACTATCCCGACCTCACTTGCGCCAGCATCACGATGCCCGAGCTCACGCTGCCGGCCGATGCGATGCTGAGCTTCCAGGCGATGTACAACCTCGAGTTCGAGTGGGACGGCGTCGTGCAGGAAATCTCCACGGACGGCGGCGCGACGTGGTCGGATCTTCCGCCCGACGGCGGCTATCCGAGCTCGTTCGCGCAGACCACGAGCCCGCCGGTCAACGCGTGCGGCTTCGAAGCCTCGCACGGCGCGTTCAACGGCGTCACCACCGCGAGCTCCAACGCCGACCCGAACAACGGCGGCGCGACGGCGGTGTTCAAGCCGTTCACGACCGATCTCGCCGCGTACGCGGGCCAGAGCGTGATGATCCGCTGGCGCTTCTCGTCGGATCCGGCCTCGAACTTCGCCGGCTTCTTCCTCGACAGCGTGCGTATCGACGGCGCCGCCGGGGACGACACGATCTTCGCCGACGGCTTCGACGGCGCCCCGCCGCGGCCGGCCGGGGTCGACGGCGGCGACTACGTGTGCCACTGATCCGGTCAGCGGCTAAGCTTTGACGATGCCGGCGCGGACCTCCGCGCCGGTGTCGTTTCGGAGAGCCGTCTTGCCCGGGGACAAGCCGAAAAGAAAACGCTCGCTGCCGCGCCGCGTGCTGTGCTGGCTCGCGATCGCGATCGGCGCCTGGTTCGCGCTCGGCATTCTCGCCGTCGCGGCGATGCGCTTCGTGCATCCGGTGACGTCGGCCTTCATGATCGAGCGAAGACTGTCGGCGCTCGCCTCCGGCCAGCGCGGCTTCTCGCTGCACTACCGCTGGACGCCGTGGGAGCGCGTCTCTAAACAGCTGCCGATCGCGCTGATCGCCGCCGAGGACCAGAAATTTCCCTACCACCACGGCTTCGACGTCGACGCGATCCAGGACGCGATCGCCGACGCCGAGGACGGCGGCCGCCTGCGCGGCGCCAGCACCATCAGCCAGCAGGTTGCGAAGAATCTCTTCCTGTGGAACGGCCGCAGCTTCGTGCGCAAGGGCCTCGAAGCGTATTTCACCGTCCTGATCGAGGCGATGTGGCCGAAGCGGCGCATCCTCGAGGTCTATCTCAACATCGCCGAGTTCGGCGACGGCATCTACGGCGCAGCGGCGGCGAGCGAGCACTATTTCCGCAAGTCGCCTTCCGATCTCACCGCCGGCGAGGCCGCGCAGCTCGCCGCCGTGCTGCCGAATCCGCGCCGTTATCGCGTCGGTTCGGGCTATGTGACGCAGCGCGCGGCGTGGATCCAGCGGCAGGCGGCGCAGCTTGGCGGGCCTTCGTACCTGCCGAAGTAAGTTTCTCGCCGTCCGGCGGACGTTCGCCGAATGACGGAGGCGTGGGCCTCGGCTAGCATCGGGCTCCCGACCGGGTCCTTCCGCGCATGCAAAAGCTCACCGTCGTCGTGCCCGCCTACAACGAGAGCGAGGGGCTGCGCGACTTCCACGCGCGCCTCGCCGCCGTGCTCGACACGCTCGACGTGCGCGCCGAGGTGCTCTACGTCGACGACGGCAGCCGCGACGAGACGTACACCGTCATGCGCGCGCTCGCCGATGCCGATGCTCGCGTCTCGACGCTCAGGCTCTCGCGCAATTTCGGCAAGGAGCTCGCGCTCACCGCGGGCCTCGATCATGCCGACGCGGACGCAGTCGTCGTCATCGATGCGGACCTGCAGGATCCGCCGGAGCTGATTCCGACCTTCGTCGCGCACTGGCGCGACGGCTACGACGTCGTCTACGGCACACGGGCGTCGCGCGCGGGCGAGACGCGATTCAAGAAGGCGACCGCGTCGGCTTTCTACCGGCTCATGGGCCGGCTTTCGGAGACACCGATCCCGCGCGACACCGGCGATTTCCGCCTGCTCTCGCGGCGCGCGCTGGACGCCCTGCGGCAGGTGCGCGAGCGTCAGCGTTTCATGAAAGGACTTTTTACCTGGGTGGGCTACCGGCAGCTCGCAGTGGTCTACCACCGCGATCCGCGCCACGCGGGCAAGTCGAAGTGGAACTACTGGCGCCTGTGGAATTTCGCGATCGACGGCATTACCTCGTTCAGCGGTGCGCCGCTCAAGCTGGCGACCTACATCGGCATCGCCACCGCCGCGCTCGCCTTCCTGTTCGGGCTGTGGGTGTTCGGCAAGGCGCTCCTGTTCGGCGATCCCGTGCGCGGCTATCCGTCGCTGATGGTCGTCGTGCTGCTGCTCGGCGGCGTGCAGCTGGTCGCGCTCGGCGTGATCGGCGAGTACCTCGGCCGTCTTTACATCGAGTCCAAGCAGCGCCCCTTGTACCTCGTAGACGAGTATCATCCGCCGCACGGCGGAGGTTGACGGCCGGTTGCACCCACCTTCCGGGGGAGATCGATGAGCAAGCGTGTTGCGTGGCTGGCCGCCGGCCTGTCGGTGATGTCTGCGGCGATAGGTTTCTGGAGTTACCGCGAAGCGAACAAGCCGATGTTCCTGCGCGGCGAGAACGAGGAAGCGGAACAGGGGCGCCCGCCGGTCGACGGCGACTACTGGGCGATCCGCGTCGGCTACGGCGGCGATCCTCACAACATGCGCTTCGAGCCGCGCTGGCTGCTGGCCGCGAAGGAACAGGACCGGCACATCGTCGCAGGCGTTCCGCGCGGCGCGAAGACCTACCGCACGCCGGCCGGCGGACAAGGGCTCGATCCGAACGCTTTCACGCTGCTCGGCCCGAAACCGCTCGCGGGCGAGGGTTTCGGCATCGGCACCAACGCCGGGCGCACGAATGTCGTGGTGAGCGATCCCGACGATCCCACCATCGCCTATCTCGGCTCCGACGGCGGCGGCGTCTGGAAGACGACGAACTGCTGCGACGCGAACACGACGTGGGAGGTGAAGACCGACTTCCCCGAAATCGCCAGCATGGCGATCGGCGACATCACGATCGATCCGAACGATCACGACGTGATCTACGCCGGCACGGGCGATCTCCGCTACGGATCGTTCTCGTTCGGCGCCGCCGGCCTCCTGAAGAGTACCGACCGCGGCGAAACGTGGACGCTGCTCGGCGAGGACGTCTTCAATCCGTTCTACGGCCCGTCCGCCGGCGGCTATCCGCAGTATCAGGCGATCAGCAAGGTGGTCGTCGATCCGCACGATTCGGAACACGTCATCGTCGGGACGAAGACCGGCCTCTATTTCTCCTACGACGCAGGCGCCAACTGGACCGGCCCTTGCTATACCAACGGCTTCACGACAGGTGCGGACGCGCAGCGCCAGGACATCACCGGCCTCCTCGCCGTCGATCAGTCCGGATCTACGGTGCTCTACGCCGCGGTCGGCACGCGCGGCCTGCCGACGCCGGTGCAGCCCGATCTCGTCAACAACGGCGCCAACGGCGTCTACCGCGCAGCCATGCCGACGAGCGGCTGTTCCGATGTCGCGGACTGGACGCTGCTGGCGAACGGTTTCCCGGCAGGCACGGGCAACGGCACGCCGAACACGACGCGCGGCCGCCTCGAGATCGCCGTTGCGCCCAGCGACCCGCTGACGCTCTACGCGATGTTCGCCCACGTCACGACGCGCGGCATCCTCGGCGTCTGGAAAACCGCCGATGGCGGCGACTCGTGGACGCAAGTCGGAACGCCGAGCGGCGCCGGCTCGCAGATGTGGTACGACGCAGGCATCACCGTCTCGCCGACCGATCCGAACGTGATCTTCATCAGCACCGTCGACCTGTTCCGTTCGCTCGACGGCGGCACCACCTACGTCAACCTGACGCAGGCCTACGGCGGCGGCCCGGTGCACCCGGACAACCACGCGCGCGCGATCGTCGGCGGCGACGCCAACCGCGTGATCAACGGCAACGACGGCGGCGTGTACTACGTCAGCAATGCCCTGACGGCCACCAGCGCGTTCAATGCGAACTGGGTCGCCATGAACGACACGCTGCCGACAATCGAGGTGTATCACGGCGACATCACGGCCAATTTCGCCACCGCTCCGAATCCGGGGGCGACGGCCGGCTACCAGGACAACGGCAGTGCTGTCGTCGTGTACTCGGGCACGCCGGGCCCGGCGACGTGGAATGCGACCTACGGCGGCGACGGCATCGTCTCGCGCATCGAGCCGATCCTCGAGCAGCGCTGGTATTACTCGAGCCAGAACGGCGACGTCGTGGCCAGCACGAACGGGCCCAACGGCGCGGATGCCGACGCCTCGGGCGGGTGGTTCAGCGACGTGCTGAGCTTCATCTTTCCGTTCGACATCTATCGCTACGGAGAGCTCGACGCGCCGGGCAGCGGCTGCACCAGCGCGCAGGGCTGCACGCACCTGATCGCCGGCTCCAATCGCGTCTGGGAAACGACGACGGGCGGCATCAACGGCAACGGCTGGGCGGCGAAGACGCCGAACCTGACCAAGAACAATTTGATCGTCGCCGGTGACAACCGCTCGTACATCAACAACCTGCACTACTCGATCAGCGATCCGACCATCGCGATCGTCGGCACCAACGACGGCAACGTCCAGTACGTCTACGGCCTCGGCGCCAGCGGCGCGGCGACCAACGTCGACGTCACCGGCGGCAACGCCGTGTTGCCGAACCGGCCGATCCAGGACGTGACGACCGATCCCTTGAATCCGTGGGTCGGCTACGCGGCCGTCGGCGGCTTCGACGCGAACACCCCGGCGACGCCGGGACACGTGCTCCAGGTGACGTGCACGGCGAACTGCGCGAGCTTCTCGTGGGTCGACAAGAGCGGCAACCTGCCTGACATCCCCGCCAACGCGATCGTCGTCAATCCGAAGATTCCGAACCAGGTCTTCGTCGGCATGGACTGGGGCCTCTACTACACCGACGACATCAACGCGAACCCGCCGGTGTGGCAGCGCTTCGAAGGACTGCCGCACGTCATGATCTGGAGCTTCTCGATCGACCGCGGCTTCACCACGCTCGCGGCGCACACGCGCTCGCGCGGCACCTGGGCCTGGCCGCTGCCCGATCCCGAGGTGGGCACGGCCGATCTCTCAGTCAGCATCGTGACCGCGCCGTACGCGCGGCCCGGCATGCAGTTCGACTACACGATCACGGTCACCAATAACGGACCCGATGCGGCGACCAATGTGCAGCTCACGAGCCCGATCCCGACGGGATTCACCACGAAGGGCAACAGCGGCGACTGCACCACGGACTTCCCGTGCGTGTTCCCGACGCTCGCGGCCGGCGAGAGCGTCGAAGTCACGACGGGTCTCTGCACGCCGCGCAATTTCGACGGCGATACGGTGTCGGTCACGGCGTCGGCGACGTCCGATACGCCCGACGGAAACTCCGGCAACAACGACCCGACCGGAAACCTGCCGTTCATCGGCGAGGGCTTCGGCGACGGCTTCGACTGTCCCTGACGAGCCCGCATCCGCACACGCCGGCACCCGCGCGGTGCCGGCGTCTGCTGCGAGGCCGCAAGCAGGCCCCGGCAACGCGCGCTAAACTTCCGCCGGCGGCTCCGCGCCGCGCTGCGCCAGGAGGTAGCACGTGCTCCAGGTCAAGCATCTGCTCGCGGAAAAAGGCGACCGCATCATCGCGATCGGCCCCGACGATCCCGTGCTCGCCGCCGTCCGCATGATGGCCGACCACTACATCGGCGCCCTGCTCGTCATGCGCGACGACGAGCTCGTCGGCATCGTTTCCGAGCGCGACTACGCGCGAAAGATCATCCTGCAGAACCGCTCGTCCGCCGAGACACCGGTACGCGACATCATGAGCTCGCCGGTGATCACGGTGCAGCCCGACGACACCACCGACGCCTGCATGCGCATCTGCACCGAGCGCCGCGTACGCCATCTGCCGGTGGTCGACGGCGGCCGCGTCGTCGGCGTCGTGTCCATCGGCGACCTCGTCAAGGCCGTCATCAGCGAGCAGAGCCAGCAAATCGAGCAGTTGCAGAGGTATATCGCGGGTTAGGGCGCGCGTTCCTCTTGCGCTGCGCGGCGCGAGATCGAGTCACGAGTGTGTCGTCGTCCCGCGGAAGCGGGGACCGAGTGCGCTGTTTTTTTTGATTTTGTGAGCACTCCACAAAAACCGAGCCGCATCCTGCGGGTCTTGCCGGCCATCATGGCCGGCGCGTGACTTTCTCTTGCTCATGCAAGAGAAAGTCACCAAAGAGAACACGCCCTCGGTGACGCGCCCTTCGCTGCGCGAAGGGTGCGCTCTGGGCGGCCGGGGTTTTGCCGACAGGCCTTCCCTGGCCTGCGGCAAACGCGGGGCGATCCCTCGCGCCGCCCGCGCGCTGAGCGCGGCCTCTTCCGTCCGCCCTCCGCCGCGTCACAGAGGGAACCCAACAGCGACGGGCCTGGCTTCTGCGGCAGGGACTGCCGCGCTTTTGCTTTCCCCGGGCCCCTCTCGGCCGCGGCGAGCGGGCGGAGGATCAGCCCGAAGGGGCGCGTGCAGGAGGGTGTCTTTTCTTCGGTTACCTTCTTTTGGACAAGCAAAAAGAAGGTAACTCGTCGGCCATGGAGGGCCGACGAAAAAACACAGGACGCGAGTCGCCTCTCGCGACAGCGCACAAACCAAAGGCGCCCGGCTCCGCGCCTCAACGGGAACAACAGCCTTACCCCGAGCGTGCCCGTCACTTCCTCTTGGGATCGCCAGCCAGGAACCATCCGACGGATAAGACGGAGAAAAAGATCAAACCCCTACTCCGCATCCGGCTGATTCTCCGGCCTTGCCCTCTCGAACGCGCTGAGTTCCATGCACGCGCCGACGATCGCCTCGATGGTCGGAAACTCGCTCGTGTCGATGCCGAACCGGCGCGCGTTGTAGACCTGCGGCACGAGGCAGATGTCCGCGAGCGTCGGCGTGTCGCCTTCGCAGAACTGGCCCGTGGACGGGTGCCGCGCGATCAGCTCCTCGAAGCTCCTGAAGCCTTCGGTCATCCAGTGCCGCATCCAGCGGTGGCGGGCGTGCTCGTCGGCGCCGAACTCGTTTTCGAGATAGCGCATCACGCGCGTGTTGTTGAGCGGATGGATGTCGCAGGCGATGATCATCGCGAGCGCGCGCACGCGGGCGCGGTCGCGCGCCGTGGTGGGCAGGAGCTTCGTCTCGCCGTCGTAAGTCTCGTCGAGATACTCGATGATCGCCATCGACTGGCGGATCACGCGGCGCCCGTCGACGAGCACCGGCACGAGCTTCTGCGGATTGACGGCGCGGAACTCCTCGCTGTGCTGCTCGCCGCCGCCACGGACCAGGTGCACCGGAATCTGCGAGTACTCGAGGCCTTTCAGGTTCAGCGCGATGCGCACGCGGTACGCGGCGCTCGATCGCCAGTAGCTGTAGAGCTTGAGTCCGCCGGTCATGATCTCTCCCGTTGTCCTGCCGCTCCGCGCCGATCATTCGCCACGGATGCGGGCACCGTCAACGGTGCCATCGACACGGGTATGGCGCACCTCAGCCGCGGCGCTCGTAACGCGCGACCGTCTGCTCGATCGCGCCGAAGATGCTCGCGCCGGCAGCGTCAGTCACGTCGATGCGCACGCGGTCGCCGAATTTCAGGAACGGCGTCGAGGGTTTGCCGTCGCGCAGCGTTTCCACCGTGCGCTGCTCGGCGAGGCACGAAGCGCCTTTCGAGGTGTCCTCGTTGGCGACGGTGCCGGAGCCGACGATGGTGCCCGCCGCGAGCGGCCGCGTCTTCGCCGCGTGCGCGACGAGCTCGGCGAAGCTGAACTGCATGTCGACGCCGGCCTCGGCCTCGCCGAACCAGCGATCGTTGATCCACGTGCGCATGGGCAGGTGCAGCTTCGTCCCGCGCCAGGCGTCGGCCAGCTCGTCCGGCGTCGCCAGCACCGGCGACAGTGCCGAGCGCGGCTTCGACTGGAGAAAACCGAAGCCTTTCGCGAGCTCGGCGGGAATGAGGTTGCGCAGCGAGACATCGTTGACGAGACCGACGAGCTGGATGTGGCGCTCCGCCTCTTCGGAGCTCACGCCCATCGGCACGTCGTCGGTGACGACGACGACCTCGGCTTCGAGGTCGATGCCCCAGTCTTCGCTCGCGACGAGAATCGGATCGCGCGGGCCGTAGAAGCCGGCGCTGGTCGCCTGGTACATCAAGGGATCGGTGTAGAAGCTCTCCGGCACCTCGGCTCCGCGCGCGCGGCGCACGCGCTCGACGTGAGGCAGGTACGCGCTGCCGTCGACGAATTCGTAGGCGCGCGGCAGCGGCGCGGCGAGCGCGGGAAATTCGAGCGCGAACGCGCCGTCGGCGCGGCCGGCGTTCAGCGCTTCGGACAGTGCGTTGAGCCGCGGCGCCGCGTTCGACCAGTCATCGAGCGCTGCCTGCAGCGTGGGCGAAATGTCGCGCGCGGCCACGGCGCGTGAGAGATCGCGGCTAACGACGATCAACGTGCCGTCGCGGCCGCCGTGCTTGAGGGATGCGAGTTTCATGCGTCCTTCCGCGTGTTGGATTCCGGAACCGCCGGCTTGCGCAGCACGGCGGCGAGATTCGGGTCGAGAGGCAACCGGCGGATGCCGTACAGCCGCGCGATCGTCCGCTCGATGCGGCGTCGACGCCAGGCCCTCCAGCGCTGCCGCAACGCGCCGAGCATGCCACGGCGCGACGCGACGCGGCAGGGATGGGCGATGCGCACGATCTCGCAGCCGGTGAGCATGGCGAGATATTCGATCTTGCAGATCGTCAGCGTCGACGTGTGACTGAAATCGCCGCGCTGGAACGCGCGGCCGAACGGGCTCCGCCTGTTCGGAAAGCGCGACAGGAACACGCTGTCATTGGCAAGCAGCGTGCGGGTCGCGCCGAAACGCTCGATCAGCTCGGGCGCATTGCTCACGTGACGCAGCCGGCCGTCACGCGCCGCGCGGCGCGCGGAAGTTCTTGCGCAGGCCGCGCCAGCAATCCTGGTAGTCGCGCTGCAGCTCGGGCGCTTCAAGCGCCTGGCGTGACGGACGAATCACGGCGCGCGTCTCGAACATGAAGGCCATGGTATCGACGATGTGGTCGGGCTTCGTCACGTCCGCGTTGGACGCCTTCTCGAAGCTTGCGGCGTCTGGCCCGTGCCCGCTCATGCAGTTGTGCAGCGAAGCGCCGCCTGGCACGAAGCCGCCGGCCTTCGCGTCGTACGCGCCGTGCACGAGGCCCATGAATTCGCTCGCGATGTTGCGATGGAACCAGGGCGGACGGAACGTGTCCTCGGCAACGAGCCAGCGCGGCGGGAAGATCACGAAGTCCATGTTCGCGACGCCGGGCGTGTCCGACGGCGAGGTCAGCACGGTGAAGATCGACGGGTCCGGATGGTCGTAGCTGATCGAGCCGATCGTGTTGAAGCGGCGCAGGTCGTATTTGTAGGGCGCGTGATTGCCGTGCCAGGCGACGACATCGAGCGGGGAATGATCGATCTTCGCCGACCACAGCGCGCCCTGGAACTTCGCGATGAGCTCGAAATCGCCGTCGACGTCCTCGTAGGCCGCGACGGGCGTCAGGAAATCGCGCGCGTTGGCGAGGCCGTTCGATCCGATCGGGCCGAGCTCGGGCAGGCGCAGTGCGGTGCCGAAGTTCTCGGCGACGTAGCCGCGCGCCTCGCCGTCGGGCAGCTCGACGCGGAAGCGGATGCCGCGCGGGATCACGGCGATCTCCTGCGGCTCGATCTCGACGATGCCGAGCTCTGTGCACAGGCGAAGTCGCCCCAGCTGCGGCACGACCAGAAGCTCGGCGTCGGCGTCGTAGAAGAACCGCCCCTGCATCGGGCGGTTCGCCGTGTAGACATGAATGCCGCAGCCTGCCTGGGCCGCCGCGCTGCCGTTGCCGGCGATCGTGTAAAGGCCATCGAGGAAATCGGTCGGTTGCTGCGGCAGTGGAAACGGATCCCAGCGCAGCTGATTCGGCGAGGCGGGAGCCTCGTCGAACCGGTTGTGGAAGCGCGCGTGCTCGCGCGGCTCGAACGCGCCGTGCAGTGCGGCCGGACGGATCCGGTACAGCCAGCTGCGCCGGTTGAAGTGGCGCGGCGCCGTGAACGCGGTGCCGGAGATCTGCTCGGCGTAAAGGCCGTGCGCGACCTTCTGCGGAGAGTTGCGGCCGACCGGCAGCGTGCCGGCGACGGCTTCGGTCGCGAACTCGTTGCCGAAGCCCGATTGGTAGGCGCCGGCCGTCTTCGCGCCGAGATCTTCACGACTCATGCGATTCACGTCGAACCTCCTGGCCTTGGGCGCGGGACGAACCCCGCCTCACGGCGTCGAACATAGGGTGGGCTTCGGCCCACCGGCGATCAAGGTCCTCAGAGCACGCCGCGGCGCATCTGATCGCGCTCGATCGATTCGAACAAAGCCTGGAAGTTGCCTTCGCCGAAACCCTCGTTCCCTTTGCGCTGGATGATCTCGAAGAAGATCGGGCCGATGCAGTTCTGCGTGAAGATCTGCAGGAGCTTGCGCTGCCTGGTCTCGGGATCGGCGTCGATGAGGATCTTGTTCCGCGCGAGGCGCGGCACGTCCTCGCCGTGGTTCGGCACGCGCGCGTCGATGACTTCGTAGTATGTTTCCGGCGTGTCGAGAAACTCGACGCCGGCCGCGCGCATCGCCTCGACCGTCTCGTAGATCGTGTCGGTGAAGCAGGCGATGTGCTGGATGCCCTCGCCGTGGTACTGGTCGAGGTATTCGTTGATCTGCGACTTCGGGTCGGACGATTCATTGAGCGGAATGCGCACCAGCCCGTCCGGTGCGGTCATCGCCTTCGAGACGAGGCCGGTCTTGACGCCCTTGATGTCGAAATAGCGGATCTCGCGGAAGTTGAACAGGCGCTCGTAGTAGTCCGCCCATTTCGCCATGTTGCCGAAATAGAGATTGTGCGTCAGATGGTCGATGAAGGTCAGACCGAAGCCTTTCGGATGGCGATCGACGCCCGGCAGGTATTCGAACTCGCTCTCGTAGACCTCACCCTTGTCGCCGTAACGATCGACGAGATAGAGCATGCAGCCGCCGATGCCGGTGATCACCGGCGCGTCGACCGCCTTGGTGGCTTCCTTCGACGCGATCGGCTCGGCGCCGTTCGCAAGCGCCTGCTCACGCACCCACGCGGCCGGCTTCTCGAAGCGGATGGCGAATCCGCACGCGCAAGGACCGTGCTGCGCGGCAAACTCGGCCGCGAACGAATCGGGCTCTTCATTGACCAGGAAGTTGCACCCGCCCTGCCGGTACAGCGTGACCTTCTTCGTGCGATGGCGCGCCACCGCGGTGAAGCCGAGCTTCGGAAACAGCGCGTGCAGCGTGTTCGGATCCGGCGCGGCGAACTCCACGAACTCGAAGCCGTCGACACCCATCGGGTTCTCGAACGTGGTGACCTGCATGCCGAGATTGGGCTGGGCGTTCATGGCATTCTCCGTGGGGCTTCGACGAAAATGCGGCCGGCGGCCGCGGCTGCAACGGCGCGTCATGGACGATCGCCGGATTCTCCTTTATAGTTTCATTTGAAACCATTTGCAAGGCCGGCACCTTGGTCGATCACGCCCCGCTCGAGCTCGAACGCTTCCTGCCCTACCGCCTCTCGATCCTTTCGAACCGCGTCAGCCAGGCGATCGCGCGCGAATACACCGACCGGTTCAGCCTCTCGATGACCGAATGGCGCGTCATGGCCGTGCTCGCTCGCTTCGACGGCGAAGGGTTGTCCGCGCGCGAAGTCGCCGAGCGCACGGCGATGGACAAGGTGGCCGTCAGCCGCGCGCTGGCACGGCTGACCTCGGCCGGCCGCGTCAGCCGCTCGACGCACAATGGCGACAAGCGGCGCTCGGTGCTGCGCCTGACCGCGAGGGGCTGGAAGATTCACGACGCCGTCGCGCCGCGCGCGCGGGCGCACGAGCGCGAGCTGCTCGCTCACCTCTCGGCCGACGAGAAGCGCGTGCTGACGCAGATTCTGGACAAGCTCGCGCCGGTGGAATGAGCGCAAGCCCGCTCGGCCTGGCGAACTCAGCGCACGCCGTGCATCAGCTTGTTGATCAGCGGCGCGATCAGCACCAACAGAGCACCCGCGATCACCAGCGACCAGAACCCGAAGGTGTAGCCGCTCAGGGCCGACGTCGTCGTCATGCCCGTCTCGCCGCTGACCATGCCGGCGAAGATGCCCGACAGGTTGTTGCCGATGCCTGTGGAAAGGAACCAGCCGCCCATGCCGAAGCCGACCAGGCGCATCGGCGCGAGCTTGGTCACCATCGAGAGGCCGATGGGCGACAGGCAGAGCTCGCCCACCGACTGGATGACGTAGACCATGAACAGCGTCCAGAACGGAATCTTGCCCGCGTCATCGACCAGACGGGACAGCGCGAACATCAGCAGCAGGAACGCAAGGCCGTTGAAGACGAGGCCGAAGCCGAATTTGCGAGGAATGGACGGTTCGCGGTTCCGCCGCCCCAGCCACACCCAGATCGCCGCGACCAGCGGCGCGAGCGTGATGATGGCCAGGGAGTTCACCGACTGGAACCAGGCGACCGGGAACGTCCACGAGCCGAACTCGCGATCGACGATGTTCTGCGCGAGGAAGTTGAACGAGCTGCCGGCCTGCTCGAAGAAGCACCAGAACAGCACGTTGAACGCGAAGATGATCAGCATCGCGATCGCCTTGTCGCGCTGCACGGCGCCTTCGCGGACGCCCTCGACGAGGATCATCGCGCAGAGGCCGACGAACATCGCGGTCAGGATCCACTGCAGCGAGCGCGCGTCGAGCTCCAGCAGGAAGAACACGACGGGCACCGCGACGATGGCGCCGATCAGGACGTAGAGCACGTTCTGCTTGGGCGCACGCTCGGCGGCGGGCCGGCCGATCTCGCCGAGCTGGCGGCGGCCGAACCAGAACCAGACGAGGCTGATCAGCATGCCGATGCCGGCGGCCATGAAGACCACCTTGTAAGCAGGCATCGTCTCGCTGCCGAAGACCCGGTTGGCGAGCCAGCCGGTCAGGATCGGCGCCACGAACGCGCCGAGATTGATGCCCATGTAGAAGATCGTGAAGCCCGCATCGCGGCGGCGGTCGCCTGCCGCGTAGAGCTTGCCGACCATCGTCGAGATGTTCGGCTTGAAGAGCCCGTTGCCGACGATGATCGTGGCGAGCCCGAGCTTGAACACCTCCATGCTCGGATACGCGATCGCGAACAGGCCGGCCGACATGATGACCGCACCCAGCAGGATCGAGCGCTGGTAGCCCAGCAGCCGGTCGGCGATGTAGCCGCCGCCGATCGAAGCCGCGTACACGAGGGCGAGATAGGCGCCGTAGATCAGGTTGGCCGGCGCCTCGCCGGTGCCGGAACCCGCGTAGAATTGCGCTACGACATAGAGCACCAGCGCCCAGCGGATGCCGTAGAACGCGAAACGCTCCCAGAATTCGGTCATGAACAGCATCCAGAGCGGACGCGGGTGACCGAGGGTCTCGGGGAACGCAGGCGGCGTGGCGGCCTCGCTGGCGGTGGCGGACATGGTTCCCCCTGGGAATCGGCTCGGAAAAATCGCGGTGTACCCGGAGCCGGGGGCCGCCGTCAAATCGGGGCGAGGCATATGAGCGGTCGCTGGCGCGCCGCCCGTCGCTTGGAGCATCGCGGAACGGGCCGGGCCGGGGCCCGCCGGCCGCGGATCAGGAGCCGATCTCCGTCCGCACGTCGATCAGTTCGGGGAAGAACGTCAGGTCGAGCGCCTTCTTGAGGAATGCGACGCCGGACGAGCCGCCGGTGCCCCGCTTGAAGCCGATGATGCGCTCCACGGTCTTCATGTGGCGGAAGCGCCAGAGCTGAAAGCTCTCCTCGATGTCGATGAGCTGCTCGCAGAGGTGATACTCCGGCCAGTAGTCCTTCGCGTTCTCGTAGATGCGCTTGAACACCGGCGTAAGCTCCGGCGCGCGCTTGTGTGGTTGCGACACGTCGCGCTCGAGCAGGTGCGCCGGCACGGCATGCCCGCGCCGCGCGAGATAACGCAGGAATTCGTCGTACAGGCTCGGCTCGGCCAGCGTCTTGCGCAGCGTCGCCTGCGCGGCCGGGTCGTGACTGAACACCTTCAGCATGTCGGCGTTCTTGTTGCCGAGCAGGAATTCGAGCTGGCGGTATTGCAGCGACTGGAAGCCCGACGATGCGCCGAGCAGCGGCCGGAACTGCATGTATTCCGAAGGCGTCAGCGTCTCCAGCACGGCCCACTGCTCGAACAGCTGGCGCTGCACCTGCTTGACGCGCGCCAGCACCTTGAGCGTCGTGTCGACGTCATCCTCGCGCAGGCGGGCGATCGCCTCGCGCAGCTCGTGGATGATCAGCTTCATCCACAACTCAGCGACCTGATGCTGGACGATGAACAGCATCTCGTCGTGGTGCGGCGGATCGGTCAGTGGCTGCTGCGCGGTCAGCAGCGTGTCGAGCCTGAGATAGCCGCCGTACGACACGCGATCGCGTAGGTCGAGCTCGATGCCCTGCTCGAGCGGGCGCAGATTCTCCGGGTCGGTCATGGCTCGCGCTGGCGGGAAGAAAGATTCCCAGTGTAACAAAAGCATGTCCTGCGGCTGCTCGCGGCAAGACGTCGCGCCAGGACGAGATCGCCGCTGCGGCTCGCACAGCGGGAGGAAACGCGTTGTTGCGTTTCCGTAAATCCGGCCTGCAATGCTGCGTCGAGCCTTGCGCGGCCATGGGCGCCTTGCTTACTGTTCCAGCCCCGCCGCGCCGGAACGGCGCCGCCCGGCGAGCGGCGCCTGCACCGCGCCCTCGCGACGTATTCCCGGAGGTTTCGTGTCGATCGCCGCCACTTTCGAGATCGAATACCTGCAGTACCTTTCCGCGGACGGCAAGCTCGTCCGCGACGACTTGCCGGCGTTCGCGCGCGACATCAAGCAGCTCGTCGAGCTTTACAAGCTGATGGTGTTCACGCGCGTGTTCGACGGCAAGGCCATCGCGCTGCAGCGCACCGGCAAGCTCGGCACCTACGCGAGCTGCCTCGGCCACGAGGCCGCGCACGTCGCGATCGGCAGCGCGATGCAGGAGGACGACGTGCTGGCGCCGATGTACCGCGAGTACGGCGCGCAGTTCTACCGCGGCGTGAAGCCGCGCGAAGTGCTGCTCTACTGGGGCGGCGACGAGCGCGGCAACGATTTCTCCGGCCCGCCGCACGACTTCGCCTGGGCTGTGCCGATCGCGACGCAGTGCCTGCACGGCGCGGGCGCTGCGCTCGCCTTCAAGATCCGCAAGGAGCCGCGTGTCGCCGTCACCGCCGTCGGCGACGGCGGCTCGTCGAAGGCCGACTTCTACGGCGCGATCAATGTCGCGGGCGCGATGCAGCTTCCGCTCGTCGCGGTCATCGTCAACAACCAGTGGGCGATCTCGGTGCCGCGCAAGATGCAGACCGGCGCGGCAACGCTGGCGCAGAAGGGCATCGCCGCCGGTCTCGAATGCGTACAGGCCGACGGCAACGACCTCATCGCGATGCGCGCGGCGCTCGACCACGCGATCAAGCGCGCGCGGCACGGGCACGGCGGCACGGTCATCGAAGCCGTGACGTACCGCCTCTCCGATCACACGACCGCCGACGACGCGCGGCGCTATCGCCCCGACGACGAAGTGAAGGCCGCCTGGGAGCGCGAGCCGCTGAAGCGATTGAAGACGTACCTGACCTCGCTCAACGCCTGGACCGAGAAAGAGGAAGAAGCGTGGAAAGCCGACTGCGCGACGCGCGTCGACGCCGAAGTCAACGCCTACCTCGAGACGAAGTCGCAGCCGATCGAGGCGATGTTCGATTACACGTACGCGGAACTGCCGGCGGATCTCGCCGCGCAGCGGGATGCGGCGCTGGCCGCGGAGAAACCTCACTAGCTCGTCGTTCCCGCGAAGTCGGGAACCTAGCGACTTGATGTTCGCAACACAGAGGCACTGGGTCCCCGCTTTCGCGGGGACGACGGAAAATAGAAGACATGGCCCAAATCACTCTCATCGAAGCCGTCACGCAGGCGCTCGCTCACGAGATGAAGGCCGACGACTCTGTCGTCGTGCTCGGCGAGGACGTCGGCGTCAACGGCGGCGTGTTCCGCGCGACGGTCGGCCTGCAGCAGAAGTTCGGCCCGGAGCGCGTCATCGATACGCCTCTCGACGAGACGACGATCGCGGGGCTCACGGTCGGCCTCGCCGCGCAGGGCATGAAACCGGTCGCCGAGGCGCAGTTCGAAGGCTTCATCTATCCGATGATGGAACAGATCGCCTGTCACGCGGCGCGCCTTCGCACGCGCACGCGCGGGCGCATGAGCTGCCCCGCCGTGTTCCGCGCGCCGTGGGGCGGCGGCATTCGCGCGCCGGAGCACCACTCCGAGGCGAACGAGCATCTCTTCACCAACATTCCCGGGCTGCGCGTGGTGCTGCCGTCGTCGCCGGGGCGCGCGTATGGCCTTCTGCTCGCGGCGATCCGCGATCCCGATCCGGTGATCTTCTTCGAGCCCAAGCGCATCTATCGTCAGTACAAGGAGGACGTCGCCGACGACGGCGAAGCGCTGCCGCTGGATGTCTGCTTCGTGCTGCGTGACGGCGGCGACGTCACGCTGGTGACCTGGGGCGCGCAGGTCAAGGAGACGCTCGAGGCGGCCGACGCGCTCGCCGAGGAAGGCATCGGCGCCGAAGTCATCGATGTCGCGACGCTGAAGCCGCTCGACTTCGACACGATCCGCGAATCGGTCGCGAAAACCGGCCGCTGCGTCATCGTCCACGAAGCGCCGCGCACGGCGGGCTTCGGCGCGGAGATCGCGGCGCGCGTCGCCGAGGAATGCCTGTACGACCTTCTGGCGCCGGTCGAGCGCGTGACCGGCTACGACACGCACATTCCGCTGTACCGGCTGGAAATGAAATATCTTCCCAGCGTCGAGCGGATCGTCGCGGCGGCGAAACGCGCCCTCGCGGTGTCCTGACGCGACCGCCCGCCGTCATTCCGGCGGAAGCCGGAATCCAGTTTCGGCGGGAAAAGCTCAATGGGTCCCGGCTTTCGCCGGGACGACGGGAAAGAACATGGCCAATCTGAAAACTTTCCACCTCCCCGACCTCGGCGAAGGCCTACCGGACGCGACGATCGTCGAATGGCTCGTCAAGGAAGGCGGCGCGGTCAAGCTCGACGAGCCGCTCGTCTCGATGGAGACCGCGAAGGCCGTCGTCGAGGTGCCGTCGCCGTTCTCGGGCAAGCTCGTCAAGGTGCACGGCCAGGCCGGCGACGTGATCGCCACGGGTGCGGCGCTTGCCGAGTTCGAGATCGATCCGAAGCTGCCGCAGCGCGCGGAGGCCGAAGCGACAGGCCACCACCATGCACCGGCAAAGCCCGCGAAAGGCGCAGCCGCCGCGGTGGGCAAGGGAGCCGGCAGCGAGGCGCCCGACCGCAAGGGTGTGGTGGCATCGGATGAAGGCGGCGAGATCGTGGAGAACGACGACGCAGGGCGCGCCGGCGAAGGCACGGTGGCCGGTGCGATGCAGACCAGCGATCGCGTGCACGCCGAACAAGCGACCAGCGTCGGCGGCGTGAAGGCCGTGCCGGCGGTGCGCGCGCTGGCGAAGAAGCTCGGTGTCGATCTCGCGCGTGTCGCGCCGAGCGGCGCCGGCGGCGTGGTGACGATGAAGGACGTCAAGGATGCAGCGGCGGCGGGCACCGCGAAGCTCGGCGCCGCGCCGGCGCGTTCCGCTGCGTCCTCACCCGGCACGTTCGCGCCGGCCACGCCTGCGGGAAGCGGCGAAAGAACGCAGCTTTCCGCGGCAGGCAAGCCGATGCGCACGATGCCGCCGACGGTCAAGGCGACGGGCCAGCCCGAACAGCTGAAGGGCGTGCGCCGCAACATGGCCCGCGTGATGGCCGACGCCCACGCGAAGGTCGTGCCGACGACGCTCGCCGACGACGCGGACATCAATGCCTGGCTGCCCGGCAACGACATCACGGTGCGCCTGATCCGCGCGATCGTGCGCGCGTGCAAGGCCGTGCCCGCGCTGAATGCGTGGTTCGACGGCGAAAACCTCACGCGCACGCTGCACCCGCACGTCGACATCGGCATCGCGGTCGACACCGACGACGGGTTGTTCGTGCCGGCGCTGCGCAACGCGGATATGCTCGACGCCGCGGGCGTGCGTGCCGCGGTGAACCGCCTGCGCGCCGACGTGGAAAACCGCAGCATCGCGCCCTCCGAGCTGACCGGCTACACGATCTCGCTGTCGAATTTCGGCATGTTCGCCGGACGTTACGCGACACCTGTCGTCGTGCCGCCGTGTGTCGCGATCGTCGCGGCGGGCCGCGGGCGCTACCAGATGACGCCGGTCATGGGCGGCTTCGAGTCGCACCGCGTGATTCCACTCTCGCTGACGTTCGATCATCGCGCGGCGACCGGCGGCGAAGCCGCACGGTTCCTCAGGACCATGCTCGACGACCTGGCGTTGGCGCAGTGAAGCCGGGATTCGGGATTCGGGATTCGGGAAAAGCTACGAGATCATTTCGGTGGAGATGCCTTCGTCCATACGATGAACGCGTGAGCCATGCATCGCAGCCGCCTCAGCACGATCGTCATCGATTGCCGCGTCGATGATCTGAAAACCGCGGCCGATTTCTGGAGCCGCGCGTTCGGCAAGCCGGTCGAATCGTACGACGAGGACGGTGACGGCAAATACGCGCGGCTCGCGACGGGTGCGGACGAACCGATCATCCTGTTGCAGAAGGTTGGTCACGATAGCCGCGTGCATCTCGATATCGAAACCGACGACATCGAGGCCGAGGTGAAGCGCCTCGAGGGGCTGGGTGCGAAGCGCGTCGCGGCGCCGCACGGCGGACGCTGGGTCGTCATGGAAGCGCCGTCCGGCCAGCGCTTCTGCGTCGTGCGTCAGCAGCGGAAGCCGTTCGGGCCGCACGTCAACGAGTGGCCGGATTGACGCCACCGCGCGTCCCACCATAGGCTGGGTTCAGCCCACCGTGGTTTCCAATGATGGCGCGCGAAACCGGTGGTGGGCCGAAGCCCGCTCTATGCGGGAATCGGTGTTCGGAAACGAGAACGATGAGCCCTGCTGACCGCCGGCCGCTGGCATCGCGTGATACGGCGTGGGCGCGGCGCCTCGCCGCGGCACTCGCACGATCAGCGGTGACGCCGAACCAGATTTCCATGCTCAGCGTCGTGTTCGCCGGGCTCGGCGCCTGGGCGCTCGTCGGTGCGCGGCCTCTGCCACTGATCGGCGCCGCGGTGTGCGTGCAGCTTCGGCTTCTCTGCAATCTGATCGACGGCATGGTCGCGATCGAAGGCGGCAAGCAATCGCCCGTCGGCGCGATCTACAACGAGTTTCCGGATCGCATCGCCGATTCCCTGCTCATCGTCGCGCTCGGCTACGCCGCGTGGGTGCCATGGGTCGGCTGGCTTGGCGCCCTCCTCGCAGCGCTCACCGCCTACGTCCGCGCGACCGGAGGCGCGCTGGGTTTCGCGCAGGATTTTCGCGGGCCGATGGCGAAACCGCAGCGGATGGCCGTGTTGACCGCTGCCTGCCTCATCGGCGCGGCGGAGCTCCACTGGAACGGGACGCGCCATGCACTGCTCGCCGCGGCGATCGTGATCGCGGCCGGTTCCGCGTTCACCTGCGCGACGCGAACTCTCGAGCTTGCGCGCCGGCTGAGCGAGAAGGCTTGAGTCTTGGCCTCCGCGAGGGCTGCTCCGCCGCCGTGCGCCGGCGCGTAAGCGGCCGCCCCACTTCCGCGCCGTTCGCCGGAGGCAGCCGCGCGCAGCCCGCCGCGCGCGAGTTCCGTAGAATCCCTCCCTGCCTGCCGGCTGCACCGCGGTGGCAAGGCGTGTATGATGCGCGCCCTTTGTTTTATCCATTCATCCGTATAGAAGGATATTCGCCGCGATGACGAGCTACCTCTTCACCTCCGAGTCGGTGTCCGAAGGCCATCCGGACAAGGTCGCCGACCAGATCTCCGACGCCGTCCTCGACGCGATCCTCGCGCAGGACAAGCGTGCGCGCGTCGCCTGCGAGACGATGGTCAAGACGGGTGTCGCGATCGTCGCCGGCGAGATCACGACGAACGCGTGGGTCGACATCGAGGCGCTCGCCCGCAAGGTCATCAACGACATCGGCTACACGGATTCCGAGGTCGGCTTCGACGGCCACACCTGCGGCATCCTGAACCTCATCGGCAAGCAGTCTCCCGACATCAACCAGGGCGTCGATCGCAAGAATCCCGAGGAGCAGGGCGCCGGCGACCAGGGCCTGATGTTCGGCTACGCGACGAACGAGACGCGCGAGATGATGCCGGCCGCGATCTACTACTCGCACCGGCTCGTCGAACAGCAGGCAAAGGTGCGCAAGGCGAAGAAGTCGCCACTGCCGTGGCTGCGCCCGGACGCGAAGTCGCAGGTGACGCTGCGCTACGAGGACGGCAAGGCCGTCGCCATCGACGCCGTCGTGCTGTCGACGCAGCACGATCCTTCGGTCAAGTACAAGGACCTCAAGGAAGGCGTCATGGAGCACGTCATCAAGCCCGTGCTGCCGGCGAAGTGGGTCCACAAGGGCACGAAGTTCCACATCAACCCGACCGGCAAGTTCGTCATCGGCGGTCCGGTCGGCGACTGCGGCCTGACGGGACGCAAGATCATCGTCGACACGTACGGCGGCTGGGCGCGCCACGGCGGCGGTGCGTTCTCCGGCAAGGATCCGTCGAAGGTCGACCGCTCGGCCGCGTACGCCGCGCGCTACGTCGCGAAGAACATCGTCGCCGCCGGCATCGCGGACCGCTGCGAGATCCAGGTCAGCTACGCGATCGGCGTCGCGCATCCCACTTCGATCTCGGTGACGACGTTCGGTACCGGCAAGATCGGCGACGACAAGATCGAGAAGCTGATCCGCAGGCACTTCGATCTGCGCCCGTACGGCATCCTCCAGATGCTCGACCTCGTGCACCCGATGTATCAGCCGACCGCCTCGTACGGCCACTTCGGCCGCACGCCGTACAACGTCAAGCTCGACAACGGCGAGGCGTTCACGGCGTTCTCCTGGGAAAAGACCGACAAGGCGGAGCTGCTCCGCGCGGAGGCGAAGCTGAAATAGCCCGCCATCACGGCGATGGATGTGAAAAAAGCCGCCTTCGGGCGGCTTTTGTTGTCCGAGGTCGCAGGCTCGGGTTCAGCCGTGATCGCAGTTGAAGTAGCCTATCGGCGCAGTCCGCATCCGGCTTCGGGTCCGCGGACGTTCCGTCCCGCTCCCGATCAGGTGACACGATGCGCTCATTCCCGGCCGGCTCCCTCCTGCGCGCGCTGCTCGCCCCGGCCCTCACGATCGCGCTGCTCGCGTCGGAACGCGCCCATGCCGAGCGCCTCGAATCGCCGCTGGAGCAGATGTACGCACCGGACGCCGCCATCGTCTCGGGGCGGCTGGTCGAAATCAACCCGGTCGGCCGCATCGTCATCGAGCGCGGTGACGTGCTGCACGGCAAGCCGCGCCCGCCGGAGAAGATCGACGCGCGCGTGCCGCGCGAAGTGCTCGACAGCCTCGTCGTCGGGGAGCGCTACGTGATCGCGTATTCGACGCTCCGGCGCGACCCGCGCAATCCGGGGCGCATGGCGCCGAATCCGGACGGCGCCGTCGTGCTGGTCCGTCCCGGCATCGAGCCCGCCCTGTTCCGCGACACCAAGGCAATCCGCGCGATTCTGAAGACCGGACGCAGCGAGCACGGGCGCGAGTCGCGCAAGCTGATCGATCTCCTCGTGGCCGCGCTCGCCGGGGACGATCCGCAGCTCAAAAACCTCGCCGCCGGCGAATTTGCCTATGAGCCCGAGCTCGGCGAGCGTCTGAAGGACGCCGACCGCGCGGCCATCGAGCGGGCCGTGCGGAATGTAAAGACGCCCGTGAACGTCCGCGCGATGCTGCTCGAAGGAGCGGCGCGGCAGCCGAAGACCTTGGGCGACTGGTGGCGGAGCGCCGCGCTCGAGATAGTGACAACTACGCCCGTGGACGGATATTCTGATGCGGCTTCGGACCCAGTTCTGCTGGTTCTCACTGCGCTCGAAGTGCTGGACCGGTACGAGGTCCGGGTTCCGCCGGAGACGCTCAAGCGCTGGGTGTGGAACCCGAATCCGCCGCTGGTCGAGCGGGTTTGCGTGATGTTGCGGCGGGAAGCGCCCGGCGAGGAACGATCGACGATCCAGCATGCGCTGGCCGATCCCAGGCTGCCGGAAGCGACCCGCAAATTCCTCAACGATCATCTGCGCCAGCTCGATCGGATCGACGAGCGGAAGAAGGCGCGGAAGGAAGGATCCGGCTGATCGTGATCTCGACGCGGATTCGGCGGCTGTCCGCGATCGAAGCTCTCGTGAGCCGCTACGTCAATCGTTGGGGAGTATCCGACAATGCCTTTGCTGCGTTATCTGCCCGCCGCGCTCGGTGTGGCATCCCTGTGCGCATCCGGCACGGCCGGCGCGATCACGCCGGACAAGCATCCAACCGTCATCTATGCGAGCCGGCATGACGTCTCGGCACCGATGCGCGACATCGTGCGCAACATGCCGCCGCAGGCGCCGCAAGGCACCGAGGAAGAGCCCTACCTCATTCCGAATTTCATCCTGAAGCCGAGCGGGATCGTGGGCAAGAAGCCCAACCTGCCGACGATTCAGCGCGCGCCGCTCGGCATCAGCGCGCCGCCCATCGATCTCAGCTTCGAAGCCATCGACTCGTCGACCTCGGGCTGCGGCTGCCTGCCGCCCGACACCAACGGCGACGTCAGCGACCAGCATTACATCCAGTGGGTCAACTCGCGCTGGGCGGTCTATGACAAGACCGACGGCTCGGTCGTGCAGGGCCCGACCAACGGCAACTCGTTCTTCGTCGGCTTCGGCGGCAAGTGCGAGACGACGAACTCCGGCGACCCGATCGCCCTCTGGGATCCGCGCGCCGAACGCTGGGTCATGAGCCAGTTCGTGACAAGCGCGCCGTTCGCGCAGTGCGTGGCGGTGTCGCAGACCTCCGACCCGCTCGGCACCTACGACCGTTACGAGTTCAACTGGTCCGCATTCGGCGACTATCCCAAGATGGGCGTCTGGACCGACGACTCCGGAAGCCAGGACGCCTACCTCCTGACCACGCACGAGTTCCAGGGTCAGGCTTTCCTCGGCGCCGCGTTCATCGCGCTCGAGCGCGACAAGATGCTGGCCGGCGATCCGACCGCCGCGATGGTGCGCTTCGGCGGCAACGACGCGTACGGCGTCGAGCCGCTCAATCTGGTCGGCACGATCGACGCGCCGGCCAACGCCTGCGGCGCGTTCACGCATTTCGACGCGAACACCAGCGAATACCTCTTCTGGGACATCTGCCTCGACTGGGCGACGCCGGCGAACTCGACGATCTCGTCGCCGACGCGCATCCAGGGCGCACCGTTCGTGCCGTACTTCGATGAAGTGCCGCAGCAGGGCACCAGCGCGGGCCTCGATTCGTTCGGCACGCACATCATGTACCGCGCGAACGCACGCGCGTTCCCGCCCGATGCGCCGACGCGCATCTCGCTGGTCGTCAACCACGTCGTGCAGGGCGCCGACACGCAGGCCGGCGTCAACTGGCTGCACTTCAATCTCGACGATCACGGCGTGCCGTTCACGCAGCCGACGCCGCTGGACAAGACGTTGATCGAGGAAGGCGTGTACGCGCCCGACACCGACAACCGCTGGATGGGTGGCATCGCCATCGACGGCAGCGGCAACATCGGCGTCGGCTACTCGAAGTCGAGCGAGTCGATCCACCCGCAGATCATGATCTCGGGCCGCACCTCCGAAGATCCGCCGGGCACGCTCGAGGACGAGCAGAACTGCGTCGAAGGGCTCGCCAACGGCTCGCAGACTCACAACGCCAATCGCTGGGGCGACTACTCGTCGATGAGCGTCGACCCGGTCGACCAGTGCACGTTCTACTTCACGACCGAGTACTACCCGACCACGTCGGTCGCCTCCTGGCACACGCGCGTGTGCACCTTCAAGTTCCCGAGCTGCGGCGATCCGGATTACCAGCTCGTGGCCGACTCGCCGCGCCGCATCGAGGTCTGCGGTGCGTCCTCGTCGTCCGATCCGCAGTACACGATCCGCGCCGGCGTGCTGAACGGCTTCAGCGGGCCGGTGAATCTCGTGGCCAACGGCGTGCCCGCCGGCGCGACGGCCGATTTCTCGGCCAATCCGATCAACGCGCCGGGGTCGAGCGTGCTCACGATCACCGGCGGTGCCGCGCTGCCCTCCGGCGAGTATCCGATCACGGTCGACGGCACCAGCGGCGCGTCGACGCGCACGCTCTCGCTCTCGCTCGGCGTCTCGGCGAATGCGCCGGAGGCAGTGCAGCTGATTGCGCCGGCGGATACCGCGGCCGAAGTGAAGGTGCGTCCGACGCTGAGCTGGGGCAGCGGCGTCAATGACCGCCTCTTCGGCGACGGTTTCGATGGCACGCCTCTCCCACCGCCGCCCGGCGGCACGACGGATGCGCTGAGCTACACGGTCGAAATCGCGACCGACAGCGCGTTCACCAACGTCGTCGCGAGCGCTACCGTCGAGACGACCACCTGGACCGCCGACGTCACGCTCGACTCGACCACGACGTACTACTGGCGCGTCACGCCGCACAATTACTGCGGCGACGGTCCGGTCTCGGCGACGTTCTCGTTCACGACCGGCGTACCCGGCCAGTGCCCGTCCGGCACGACCGCGTCGCCGCTCTACGAGGACGCGTTCGAAAACGGCACGAACGGCTGGACCACGAGCGGCTCCGGCGGCACCAACTGGACGCAGAACACGCCGCCCTCCGGCACCGGCATGAGCACGACCGCCTGGCTGATCCCGAACAACTCGACGACCAGCGATCGCATGCTCGATACGCCGTCGATCACGCTGCCCGCCTCCGCACAGTCCGTGATCCTCTCGTTCGACGCCTACCACAAGGCCGAGCAGAACGGCCCTGGCTTCTGCTGGGACGTCGCCTCGATGGAGTACTCGACTGACGGCAACACGTTCGAGTATCTCGACGGCGGCCACTTCTTCACCGATCCGTACAACGGCTTCGCGTCGAACGACACGCCGGTCGGCAGCCGCGAGGGCTGGTGCTTCCCGGGCCCGGCAGGCTCGAACCAGCCGACACACTCGATCGTCGATCTCGATAGCTTCATCGGCCAGACGATCAAGCTGCGCTATCGCATGACGACCGACGGCAACACGACAGCGCCCGCGCCGAACGGGTTCATCATCGACAACTTCAAGATCGAGGTCTGCGAGTAATCCTCTCGCCTGCGGTTCGAAGCAGGTTTGCGCCGCCGTCCTTCGGGACGGCGGTTTTTTTTCCGGGTCCTGCTCGCTGGATTTGCCTAATCGGCTGAGAACGGCGGGAGGGCCGAGCCGCCAAATATCGCTTCATCGCGAACAAGCGATATAATCCCCTCCCCCGCCCGCCAAGGGGCGCTGCGACCCGGTGAGCCTGCAACTCGCAGGCGGCCGCACGAGCATGTGCGGCATTCGAACGGGCCAGGCTTGGCAGGCATCCTTTTCAACGGCGCCCGTTCGAATCCGGAGAAGTCATCCATGAACGCTGTCGTCAGGAATTCACCCGCCCAGGACTTCAGGGTCCGCGATCTCGCGCTCGCCGATCTCGGCCGCAGGCGCATCCGCATGGCCGAGGAGGAAATGCCCGGCCTGATGTCGATCCGCGCGAAGTACGCGCCGCAGAAGCCGCTCGCGGGCGTGCGTGTGACCGGTTCCCTGCACATGACCAAGGAAACCGCGGTACTGATCGAGACGCTGTCCGCGCTCGGCGCGTCGGTGCGCTGGGCCTCGTGCAACATCTTCTCGACGCAGGACGACGCGGCCGCCGCGATCGCGGCGAGCGGCGTTCCCGTCTTCGCGTGGAAAGGCGAGACGCTCGAGGAATACTGGGACTGCACGCTGGACGCGCTCACGCATCCCGGCATGAAGGGTCCCGAGCTCGTCGTCGACGACGGCGGCGACGTGACGCTGCTGATCCACAAGGGCGTGCAGATGGAGGACGGCGACGACTGGGTGCACACGCCGTCGTCGAACCATGAGGAACAGGTCATCAAGAATCTCCTCAAGCGCACCGCGAAGGAGCGCCCGGGCTTCTGGAAGCAGGTCGCAAAGGACTGGCGCGGCGTGTCGGAGGAAACGACGACCGGCGTGCACCGCCTCTACCAGCTCGCCGAGGCCGGCAAGCTGCTGGTGCCCGCGATCAACGTCAACGACTCGGTCACGAAGTCGAAGTTCGACAATCTCTACGGCTGCCGCGAGTCGCTCGCCGACGGCATCAAGCGCGCCACCGACCTCATGGTCGCGGGCAAGGTCGCGGTCGTCTGCGGCTACGGCGACGTCGGCAAGGGCTCGGCGCACTCGCTGCGCGGCTTCGGCGCGCGCGTCATCGTCACCGAGATCGATCCGATCAACGCGCTGCAGGCCGCGATGGAAGGCTTCGAGGTCACGACGGTCGAGGACACGCTGGGCCGCGCCGACATCTACGTCACGACCACCGGCAACAAGGACGTCATCACGCTCGAACACATGCAGCGCATGAAGCACGACGCACTGGTCTGCAACATCGGCCACTTCGACAACGAGATCCAGATGGATCGCCTCAACGCCGCCAGGGACGTCAAGCGCGAGAACATCAAGCCGCAGGTCGACCGCTACGACTTCCCGGACGGCCACTCGATCTACGTGCTCGCGGAAGGGCGTCTGGTCAACCTCGGCTGCGCGCACGGCCATCCGAGCTTCGTCATGTCGAACTCGTTCTCGAACCAGACGCTCGCGCAGATCGATCTCTGGAAAAACAAGGACAAGTACGAGAAGACCGTCTACCGCCTGCCGAAGAAGCTCGACGAGGAAGTCGCGCGCCTGCACCTCGAGAAGATCGGAGTCAAGCTGACGAAGCTGACGCCGGAGCAGGCGGCGTATCTCGGCGTGCCGGTGGAAGGACCGTACAAGCCGGATCACTACCGCTACTGATCTTCGACGTTCGGTCCGCTTCGAAAACAAACGGGCGCCGCAAGGCGCCCGTTTTGCCTTCTTCGCCCCACTAGCATCCACCCGGAGGCGGATCGGCACGTGCGGCAGCGCCTGCCATCATCGCCGAAGAACGAAGCTGCATTGCGGCTCGTCGCGCACCGATGAGCATGCCGTCGCACTGCCGAGTCTGTCTCGGGACGGAGTCGTTACCGTTCTCGAGGCGGTAGCGCATGGCTCGCGACGTGCGCACCATCCGGACCGCAGGTGGCCTGCCGCGGACAGAGAGCCGCGAGCGCCGGGAAGGCTTTGCAGTCTCGATTGAAGGCGGTTTCACCGCCCAGTCACCGCCGTCCGCATGATGACGCCTGCGTTCTCTTGCCACATGGGCACAATCCGGGGGATCCATGATGTTCGTGAACGATCGATATCGCCGTTGGCAACTGCTTGCCGGTCTTGTCTGCCTTCCGCTGTCGTCCGCCATCTGCGCAGCAGCGGAGCCTGCGTCGAATGATGCGCCGGCAGAGTCCCCAATTCCGGCGACCGAGTCGCACGACGACACTCTGCTGCCATCGATCATCGTGAACGGATGGTATGCATCACAGTACCTGGTTCCGCGCACGGCGAGCGCGACCGGCACGGACACGCCGCTTGTCGACATTCCGCAATCCATCGAGGTCATACCTGAGGCCGTGCTGCGCGACCAGGGCACTCAGTCCATCGCCGAGGCGGTGCGCAACTCGCCGGGCATATCGGTCAACATGGGCGAAGGCATGCGCGACGAGGTCTATCTGCGCGGCGTGAAGACCAAGTACGACTTCTTCACCGACGGCCTGCGCGACGACACCGAATACATGCGCGATCTCTACAACGTGTCGCATGTCGACGTCCTGCAAGGCCCGGCGGCGCTGCTGTTCGGGCGCGGCGGAGCCGGTGGCCTGATCAATCTCGTCACCAAGGAACCGGAGCGCCAGGCGATTCGCGAAGCCGCGCTCGAAGTCGGTTCGTGGGAGCACCTGCGCGGCACGGCCGACATCGGCGGCGCGATCAGCGATGCTGGAGCATTCCGCCTGCTCGCCATGGGAGAAGATTCCGGAGGTTTCCGCGACCACTACTTCCTGCACCGCTACGCAGTCAATCCGAAGTTTTCTTTCCAGATCGGGGCCAACACGCAGCTCGACGTTTCGGCCAGCCATCTCAGCGACCGACGCATCGTCGACCGCGGCATTACATCGCAGAACGGTCGTCCGGTTGATGTGCCGCGGGACACGTTCTTCGGGGCGCCGGACCAGAACATGTCGGTCGGCGAGGTCAGTGCATTCGTCGCCCGCCTCACGCATGCTTTCACCGAGGATCTGACCCTCACGAGTGCCTTCCGCACGACCTACGCCCATCGCGATTACGCCAATACCTATGCCGGCGGCGGGGTCGACGACAACGGCGAGTTCAAGATGAAGGGCTATGCGCACGATCACCATCGGCGCAGCTACATCAATCGCACCGATCTCGTCGCCGACCTCGGCACAGGCGCAGTGACTCATAAGCTCCTGCTCGGAGGCGAGTTCACCTGGCAGCGCGATCACGATTTCCAGATGCTTCCCAGCGAGGGTTCCAAGAACCTGCCGGGACGCTTTCCGATAGCGGATCCGGAAATCGCGCCGATCGCGTTTCCCTATCTGGACCGCGACAACCGCGTTCTCGGCAAGGAGATCGGACTGTATGCTCAGGACCAGATCTCGTTCGGCGAACATTGGCAGGCGATCGTCGGCACGCGCTGGGACCGATTCACGGTCAATGCCAACTATCTCAACCCTGAAGTCAGTCCCAGCAACACGTACCACGTGGACAACGTGTGGTCTCCGCGGGCGGGCCTGATCTACAAGCCGGCGTCGAATTATTCCGTCTATGCCAGCGTGACGAAGGCGTTCACTCCGCAGGGTGCCAATATCGCGCTGTCGCGCAAGAGCCCCGACGGCGCGAACCTCGATCCCGAGAAGGCGATCAATTACGAGATCGGCAACAAGCTGGAGCTGTTCGACGGGCAGTTGCTGCTGACGGCCGCGGTGTTCCGCCTGAATCTCGACGACGTCGTTGCCGAGGCTGCCGACGGATCCGGCGATCTGGTCAACACCGGCAGGCAGCGCAACCGCGGGTTCTCGGTTGCCGCCGAAGGCGCGCTCACGTCGCAACTGAGCATCTACGCCAACTACACGCACTTGAACGCGCGCATCACCAAGGCGACGGAGGAAGCCGCCGCCGGCGCACGCGTCGGCCTGGTGCCGAACAACCAGTTCTCGATCTGGACGCGGTACGCGGTGAGCTCGCACTGGGGCCTGGGTGCGGGCCTGCGCGGTGAATCCGAGAAGTTCACGTCCTACGACAACGAAGTCACGCTGCCGCGATATGTCGTCGGCGACCTGATGGCCTACTATCAAACCGACCGCTACCGCGTGCAGCTCAATCTGGACAACGTCACGGACCGGCATTATTTCCCGACCGCCAGCAGCGACTTCGAAATCATGCCGGGCGCACCGCGCAACGTGATGCTGACGTTCGACATGAGCTTCTGATCGCAGCCCGGCCGAAGCAGTGCGGTAGCCACGGACGGCTGCGCCGCTTCGCGCGCCATATCGAGCGAGCCCGAAACGACGCTGATGCGTTATGGCCGCCAGTTCGCGTGCGTGTCCCAGAACGCGACGCTGCGCCGATAGGACTCGCGGTCGAGCGGCACACCGGACCCGCCCTCCTCCACGCCGAGCGCATTGCGCATCATCGTGATCGGCGCCATCGGGATCTCCTCCGGCTCCATCGTGTAGAGGCAGCCGACCACGCCCCAGTCGGCGTCGATCGGGCCGCCTTCCTTCGCGAGCTGCTCCCGGCTGTAAAGGATCGGAATCAGCCAGTTCGCAACCGGCGGCTCGACGCCCTCGAACCAGCGCACGAGCACGGGCAGCTCGTCCTTCGTGCGCGCCTCGTAGGCCGAACGCAGCAGGTGCCGGTTTTCGCTGGTGATCGGCACGGCGATGCAGCGCGTCGACGTCCAGTTGCGATGCACGTGCAGCCTGCAGAACGGCGCATACCCCTGGAGGACGTCGAACGGCGGCTCCACGTTGAGGCGCCGCTCGAATTCCTCGGGCGTGCAGTCCTGGATCGTGTTGCGGCGGCGCTCGGACGGGAACAGCCGCGCTCGCGCGAACGGGGTGAGGACGATGGACATGGCGTGGCTTCGGGAAATGCGGAAGGTTAGCGTGAAGCCGCGCCGCTGCGGATGCCCGATCCGGCCGTCGCGCCTGCCGGCTCGGACGCAAGCGTGATATATCGCTCCATCGCGACAAAGCGATATAGTGTGGCTTTGCCGCTGCCGATTCCGCCTGCGATGACTGCTGTGCCGATCTCGCTCGAGTTCTTTCCGCCGAAGACGCCGGAGCAGCGTGCGCAGCTGGAGCGCGCGCTGCCGAAGCTGAAGCGCTGCGCGCCCGAGTATGTCAGCGTGACGTTCGGCGCCGGCGGGTCGACGCTGAGCTACACGCCCGAGACGATCCGGCATCTGCGCGAGAACCACGCGCTCGAAGCCGCGCCGCACATCTCCTGCATGGGAGGCTCGCGCGACGAGATCCGCGCGCTGCTGCGGCACTATCGCGAGACCGGCTGCAAGCGGCTCGTCGCGCTGCGCGGCGACCTCCCGTCTGGCATGGCGACGGTCGGCGAGATCCGTTACGCCTCCGACCTCGTCGCCTTCATCCGCGCCGAGACCGGCGACCATTTCCACATCGAAGTCGCGTGCTATCCCGAAGTGCATCCGCAGGCGGACGATTCGCAGGCGGACATGCGGCACTTCAAGACGAAGATCGAGGCCGGCGCGAACGGCGCGATCACGCAGTACTTCTACAACGCCGACGCGTATTTCCACTTCGTCGATGCCGCGCGCAGGGCCGGCATCGAGGTGCCGATCGTGCCGGGCATCATGCCGATCGCGAACTTCAGCCAGCTCAAGCGCTTCTCGGAGCTCTGCGGCGCCGAGATTCCGCGCTGGCTCGCCAAGCGGCTCGGCGCGTTCGGAGACGACACCGACTCGATCCGGGAGTTCGCCGCGGACGTCGTCGCCGATCTCTGCCGGCGCCTGGTCGCAGGCGGCGCGCCCGGACTGCACTTCTACACGCTGAATCGCGCGCAGGCGACGCTGGCCGTCATCGAGCGCATGCGGTGAAGGCAGCGCGCGTACAGCTCGCGAGGCTTAAACTCGCGGGGATGCACCGGCTTGCCTGCTTCGTTCTCGTGTCCGCGCTCGCTGCTCCGTTGCTGTGCTCCGCCGAGGCGCGCGGAGGCCTGACCATCCACCGCTGCATCGGCGAGCACGGCGAGATCGTGTTCTCCGACGCCCGCTGCGGTAGCGGCGCCGAGCTGCGCATCGACCGGCCAACTGCACGGGAGCGTTCGAGCGACCCGGCGGCTGCCGTCGCGATGGCCTGCCCGCGTTCACCGGACGAGCTGCGCGCGGTGTTCGCCGATGCGCTGTCGCGCCGCGACACGAACGCAATCTCGAGCCTCGTACACTGGCACGGTGTCGGCGGCGCGGAGGCGCGCGAACGGCTGAGGGAGATCGACGAGCTGGCGCGCCGGCCGCTGATCGGCATCGAGCTCGGCACCGATGCGATGTTCGCAACGGACGAGGCCGCGTCACCCGGCATTCTCACGGTGCGCACTGGCAGCACGAAATACGCAGGACCGCGCGAACGCGAGTTCCGCGTCGGCGAAACCGGCGGCTGCTACTGGATCGACTGGTAGCGGCGCGGCGCCGTCGCCGCGGCGCCAGGGCGGTGCGCGGCGGCCGCGAGCGGCTCAGCTGGTATCATTCCCGTTCCCGGCGCAACGGACGCCCGCGAATGGCCCAGACCTACCCTGAGCACATCTGGCACAACGGCCGCATCAAGCCATGGGCCGAGGCGACCGTGCACGTGATGGCGCATGCGCTGCACTACGGCTCGTCAGTCTTCGAAGGCATCCGCAGCTACGCGACACCGCGCGGCGCGGTGATCTTCCGCCTGACCGACCATATCGTGCGGCTGCAGCACTCGGCCAGGATCTACGACATCGCGATGCCGTACTCGGTGGAGCAGCTCAAGGCCGCCTGCCGCGATGTGATCATTGCGAACGGCTTCGGCGCCGCGTACATCCGCCCGGTCGCCTATCGCGGGCTCGGCGGGTTCGGGCTCTCCGCGGAGACGCCGATCGACGTCGCCGTTGCCGCCTGGCAGATGGGCGCGTATCTCGGCAGCGACGTACTCGAGCAAGGCATCGACGCCTGCGTGTCGAGCTGGCAGCGCTTCGCTCCGAACACGATTCCGGCCGGCGCGAAAGCCGGCGGCAATTACCTTTCGGGCCAGCTCATCGCGCGCGAGGCGCGCCGGCTCGGCTTCGGCGAAGGCATCGCGCTCGCGTCGACGGGCCTGCTCAGCGAGGGCGCGGGCGAGAACCTGTTTCTCGTCTTCAACGGCGCGCTGCACACGCCCCCCGTCAGCGCCGCGCTCCTCAACGGCATCACGCGGCACACGATCATCACGCTCGCGCGCGAGAACGGCATCGAAGTCGTGGAGCGCGATCTTCCGCGCGAATACCTCTATCTCTGCGACGAGCTCTTCATGTGCGGCACCGCCGCCGAGATCACGCCGATACGCTCGGTTGACGGCAAGCCGGTCGGCACTGGCCGGCCCGGCAAGCTGACGCGACAGATGCAGGAGCTTTTCTTCGGCCTCTTCGACGGCCGCACCGAGGACCGCTGGGGCTGGCTCGAGCCGCTCGCAACCGAAGGCGGCGACACGGTGATGCCGATCAAGCCCGCTGCTGCAGCGCAAGCCTGAGCCCGAGCGCGACGAATACGGCGCCGGACATCCGGTCGAGCCACGCGCCGAACCCGGGCCGCGCCCGCAGCCATGCACCGATCGCGGCGCCGGCGAGCGCGAGCACGAGACACCAGACGAGGCCCGTCGCGACAAAGCTGAGACCGAGCGCCACGAAGCCGAGCTTGGCCGCTTCCGCCGCAGGATCGATGAACTGCGGCAGGAACGCGAGAAAGAACAGCGCAACTTTCGGATTCAGGACGTTGGTCAGCATGCCCTGCCGGAACGCCGCCCGCGCACCGCGGCCGCGCGTGTCGCGCGCGCTCGCAACACCCGCGCCGCGCGACATGATCATGCGCACTCCGAGATAGACGAGATACGCCGCGCCCGCGTAGCGCACCACATCGAACGCGATCGCCGACGTCGCCAGCAGCACGGAGAGGCCGCACGCCGCCGCCATCGTGTGTACGACGCTGCCGGCCGCGATGCCCAGTGCCGATGCGACCCCGGCCGCGCGCCCTTCGGCGCCGCTCCGCGCGAGTATGTAGAACGTGTCCGGGCCCGGCGCCAGGTTCAGCAGGATGCCGGCCGCGAGAAAGACGCCATAATGTTCGATGCCGAGATCCATGCCCGTCCCTTGCCGCTCCGCGCATTGTGGACGCAGGCCGGAACGACCGCTACAACGCTCGCGCGAGCGGCAGCCGTGCTCAGCTAGGATAGCGCGGGCGGCCGAATTCGAGTGTCGCCACCGCGCCGCCCTGCGGGCGCGGCGCGAGCGAGACCCGCCATCCGTACAGCTCGCACAGCCGCCGCACGATGGCGAGCCCGAGTCCGGCGCCCTTGCCCGCCGAGGTGCCGCGTACGCCGCGCTCGAACAGGCGCTCGGCGTCCTCGGCGGCGATGCCGGGTCCGGTGTCCTCGACGGAGACGCGGCCGTGGCCGACGCTGACGATGACTTCGCCCTGCTGCGTGTACTTGAACGCGTTGCCGATCAGGTTTCCGAGCGCTACGGCGACGACGGACGACGGCGCGGCGGCCGCGAGCGGCTCCTCGATGTCGACGCGGACGGACACGGGCTTGTTGCCGAGATGCGGACGCTGCACGTCGACGACCTGCTCGACGACGCGCACGACATCGGTAGCCTCGCCGTCGGTCGGCGCCTGCCGCTCCCGCCGCGAGAGAAGCAGCAGCGCATCGGTCAGCTCGGTGGACTGCCGCACCGCGCGCTCGATGCGCCGGAGACGCTCGCGCAGCTTGTCGGTGAGGTCGGGCGACCCTTGCAGCAGCTCGGTCGTGCTCGCGATCACGGCGAGCGGCGTGCGCAGCTCGTGGCTGACGTCGGCATTGAACTCGCGGTCGCGCTCGACGAGCTCGGTGAGCCGCGTCGAATAGTCGTCGAGCGCGGCGGCGAGCTGGCCGACCTCGTCGTTGGCGAAATGCGGCTTGAGCTCGGCCGGCCGGCCGCTACGGCTCATCGCCTGCACGCGCCGCGCAAGGTCGCTGACCGGGCTCATGACGCGCGCGGAGAGCCAGAAGCCGATCACGATCGAGAGGATCGCGAACGCGAACACCGAGGCGCCGAGCACCACGAGCAGCTGGCGCTCGCTGAGTTTCTGCGCGGAAATGTCGAAGCGCAGGAACGCCCAGTAATCGGCGTCCTTGTAGGCGGCGAGCTTGTAGGGCTGCCTCCTGCCGTCCTCGCCGACGTCCTCGATGTCGAACACGCCGTTCTCGTACTGCTTGTACGCGAACGGCACATTGCCGAACTTGCGCTCGCTGAAGATCGAGGCGTCGTACTGCGAGACGCGCCAGATCGCCTCGGGCTCGGGATGCTCGCGCTTGAACTCCACGAAGTTGCGCAACTGGCGCTGGAGGTTGTTGTTGATCAGCTGGTCTTCCAGCCGCGTGCGCATGTAGATCGTCGCCGCCGCGAACAGCGCGGTGAGGCCAAGCCCGAACAGGGCGAACGAGATGACGATTCGGCTGCGGAGCCTACGCCTGTACCGCATCCGGATCGACCATGCGGTACCCGATGCCGTGGCGCGTCTGGATCAGCGGCTTGTCGAACGGCTTGTCGATCGCGGCGCGCAGGCCGTGGATGTGCACGCGCAGCGAATCCGAATCCGGCAGCTCCTCGCCCCAGACGCGCGTCTCGAGCTCCTGGCGCGTGACGACCGAAGGCGCGGCTTCCATCAGCGACTGCAGCAGCTTGAGGCCGATCGGATTCAGCTGGATCTGCTTGCCGGCGCGGCTGATGGTCAGCGTGTCCAGGTTATAGGTGAGGTCGGCGAGCTGCAGAAGGCGGCTCTTGGTGCCTTTGCCGCGGCGGCCGAGCACCTCGATGCGCGCGGCGAGCTCCTGCAGCGCGAACGGCTTCACCATGTAGTCGTCGGCGCCGGAGTCGAAGCCGGTGAGCTTGCCGTCGAGCGTGTCGCGCGCGGTCAGCATCAGCACCGGGGTCTGGCGCTTGGCCTCCTGGCGGAGCTTGCGGCAGACCTCGAGGCCATCCATGCCGGGCAGACCGAGATCGAGCACGATCACGTCGAAGTCGTTGACGACGGCAAGGTGCAGGCCGGTGACGCCGTCGCCGGCGAAATCGACCACGTGGCCCTTGTCGGCGAGGAAATCGCCGATGTTGGCGGCGATGTCGCTGTTGTCTTCGATGACGAGAATACGCATGGCAGCTTTACTTTAGCGCGGAACTCCGCAGGATGCGGAGCGTCTTCGGCGGGTGGAAGTTCCATCGAAATGGGGGCTTTCCGAAACAGCCCAACCAGCGGCGCCCCGAGGCGTGCTTCCGCTCGATCCACGGCCGTGATGGTCGCTTTCGGGGCCTGGAAGGCGGTGTCGCCCAACGCCGTCTCGGGCTGCGGCTAGTGCGATCCCGGACGGACCGCAAAGAAAATGGCCCAAGGAGGTGCCATTGGGGGAACACACCTCGCTTGGGCCAAAAAGCTACTGCCCCGATTACCGTAATCTGCCAGTCACCTGACCTGACTTTAGGAGTGTCGAGCAGAACTACAGCGTCGGGGACTATAGTCAGCGGAGTCTTAAATACCCGTTAAACGGCTCTGATCGTTCTGTTAACGAAAAAGGGCCAAAAACCCGGGTCTTCAAGGCCGCAGCGACACGTTCGGATTGGCCTCGATGATGGTCAGCGGCAGGGCGACCTCTTCTTCCTGGGGCTGCCGGCAGACCAGCGATCCCGTGCGCCGCACGCAGTCGAATTCCTCGCCGCCCGACGTCCGGCTGCGACGGTGCACGTCGCTCTGCTTGGCGAACACGAACGATTGCTGGAAGCGCCGCCCGGCGACATCGTCCGGCAGGCTCGACGTCGCGAACCGCCACTGGCGCATGGCCTTTCCGGCGGATTCGGCGAAGGCCTGATCCGATTCCTTCTGCGCGTACGCGCGCACGTCGCGCACGCTGCCGTCCGGGTTGATGCCGAACTGCACGTCGACGCGCACCGGCTCCTTCACCTCGCGGAAATCCGGATAGCGGGGCGAGATCACGTGCACGGGGACGAGATGACGCGCTCGTGCCGTACCCGCGTTGGAACGGCCTTGCGAGGAAACGGTCGGCAGGGTCGTATCCGGCGCCTGCGTGGCGGCAGCGGGCGAAGCCGGCTGGCCGGGGCGCAGGTCGGCGATCGGGCCGAGGCTCGCAGCGGGCTTGAGCGCGGTCGACGCAGGCGCAGGTCGCGGCAGCGGATCGAAGGCCACCGCGCGGATCGGCGGCGGCGCCGACTCAGGCGGCTCCTCGGGCGATGCGACCTGACGCAGCCTCGGCCGCGCGAGTGAGACCGTCCACTTCGGCGGCTCGCGCAGCGCGGCACCGACCAGGAGCACCGCATCGGGCCTGGGCAATCGTTCGAGCAGCGCGCTCGCGCCGGCAGCGAGAGCGTCGAGGTCGGCGCGGTCCGGGCGCATCACGCTGATGCCGGTGATCGCGGCCGCCGCTGCGACCAGCAGGGTGAGGCCGAGCGTCGGCCGCGGAGCGGCGAGGCGCGGCGCCGGCATGTCGACGATGCGGCGCACGCGGTCGAGCAGCACGCCGCCGGTTGCGGCGATGCCGAAGCTCGGCGTGGCGAGGCGAAGCTCTTCGAGCGAAGCCAGCGTCCGCGCGTATTCGTGCGGCTCGCCGCGCGTCAGGCGCAGCACCAGCCGGTCGCAGCAGACCTCGCGCTCGTTGCGCAGCTCGCGCGAGATCCAGTGCACGACGGGATGATAGAAGAGCAACGTCTCGATGACGGCCTGCGCGAGATTCACGAGATGATCGTAGCGGCGCAGATGGCCGAGCTCATGCGCGAGGATCAGCTCGACCTGCTGCCGCGGGAAGCCGAGCGCGACAGCCGTCGGAATCAGAATGACGGGTTTCAGCCAGCCGATCAGCGTCGGCGTGTCGATGTGCTCGGACACCAGCAGACGGATCGAGCGCACGATGTTGAACCGCTTCGACAGCGACGCGAGCATGCGCTCGAGCTCCGAGCCCGGCGGCGCGGAGCGCTTGGCGATGCGCTCCAGCGCCCGCCATTGGCGCAGCGCGCGCCACGCCATCACGCCGACGCCGAGCAGCCAGCTCAGGACCAACCACGGCAGCACGCGATCGAGCGAGAACGCGTCGGCGGCCGGCGCGAACGCGGCCGATGCCTTCGCGGCGACGACTGCGATACCGGTCGATTCGACGTCGGCGGCGGCAACGACGACATCGGGATAGACGACGGCGAACGTCAGCGGCGGGCAGATCGCGATCAACGCAAGCGCCACCAGCCCGGCGGCGTAGCGCGCTTCGGCGTGGTTCGCCGGCACGACGAGGCGCAGCGTCGCATAGCCGATTCCGATGAGTGCGCCCTGCCAGAGAAAATGCAGCAGCGTCCAGCCGAGCGCCTGGATCAGCGGCAACCAGTCCGCCAGGTACGCGCTCATCTCGACATTCATTTGCGCCCCCCCGGATCGAGCTTGTTGAGCAGCGCGCGGATCTCGTCGAGCTCCTCGCGCGTCGCGCGCGGCCGCGAGCCGAGCGCGTGCAGGACGAGCTGCGACGGCGATCCGTCGAACACGCGCTGCACCATGTCGGACAGGAAGCGCTTCTGCGTGCGCTCCTTGCTGATCGCTGCGCGGAACACGTGCGCACGCTCGGAATCGTCGCGCTCGACGAGCCCCTTGGCGTGCATGATCTGGAGGAGCTTCAGCGCCGTCGTGTAGCCCGCGCCCTCGTCGCGGTACAACGCCTCGTGCACGTCGCGGACGGTGGACGGCCCGCGCTCCCAGAGGACGTTCAGGATGCCGAGCTCGGCTTCGGTCGGCTTGGGCAGATCTTCGATCTTGGCCACTGTGATTACCCCGGCGGTGATCCGCGGCGAAATATCCAGGCAAACGGGTCGGGCGAAGCAACGCCCTCGCCTCCGCGCGGGCGTCGCACCGGCGTATCGCTCCTTGACGACAGCAGGCCGCTCCCCGCGTGCCCACCCTAGTCCCACGACCGGCGCGAGTCAACGAGGAAGGTCGTACTGCCCGGGTCGTAGTTTCGCGGGGTCGCGCCTGGTCCCGAGCCCGGCTCGACAGGCCGCGGTGTGCCGTGCTCAGGACCTCCGCAATTGCCGGCGCGGAGTCGGCGGTGCCAGTCGCATCACCTCGGGCGCGCCGTCGTGCACCTCGACTGGTCAGCGCCGGAATCAACTATTTCTGCCCTTGATTGCTGTCGTCGAAACCGGCTAGTCGCTGGAGCTCCTGAACTGCGCGTTCTGCCGGTCTTCCAGGAAGCGACGGGCGTCGCGCTGCTCCTGCGCGATCTGGCGCGCGGTCTTGCAGGTCTTGACCGGGATGTGCGAGCCGACCGGCGCCACGCTCTTGCAGATCATGCGGTCGCCGTCCCGCTTGGCGAGGATGGCGTTGACCTCTTCCTGATCGTTGAACATGCGGGTCTTCTCAGCCTCGCTCATCTGCGCGACGCTGCCGTAGCGGTCGAGCAGGCCGGCCATTTCGTCGAGCCTGGCGTCGACCGTCTTGCGTTCGGAAGCGGTGACATGCTCGTACCGCCCGCCGGCGCTCATTTCCTTGCGCACCCACTCGGAAACGGCGGCGAAGGATTCCTTGGTATCGGCGTTGACGGCGGGATCGGCTTTGGTAGCCGCTCCCGCGGACGCGCTCATGGCGACAAGCAGCAGCGCTGCCCATGCCGTCTTTTTCATTTGCTGTTCCCCCAAGCTCGAAGTGCGTTCCGGAAGGGCTCCGGCCGGGCAGACGCTACCGAAGACGCCGCGCGGCGTCAACGAGGTACGTCGTACCTCATAGATCGTAGAACCTGAACGCGCCTACGCGCGCCGCCGTATGCGTTTGCGCAGCGGCGCGCGCTGGCGGCGGGAGCCCGCCACGTGCTCGATGATCGCGCCAGCGACGTCGACGCCGGTCGCCGACTCGATGCCTTCGAGGCCGGGCGAGGAGTTCACTTCGAGCACCAGCGGCCCCCGGTGCGAACGCAGCATGTCGACGCCGGCGATGCCGAGGCCCATGACTCGGGCTGCGTGAACGGCCATCTCGGTTTCCTGGGCCGTCAGGATCACCGGCACGGCCGTCCCGCCCCGATGGATGTTGGCGCGGAAGTCGCCGTCGGTCGCTTGCCGCTGCATCGCGGCGACCACCTTGCCGCCGACGACGAAGCAGCGCAGGTCGGCGCCCTTCGCCTCGCGTATGAATTCCTGCACGAGAAAATTCGCATAAAGGCCGCGGAAAGCCTCGATCATGCCCTGGGCCGCGGATTTCTTCTCGGCCAGCAGCACGCCCTGCCCCTGCGCGCCTTCGTTGAGCTTGATGACGTGCGGCGGGTCGCCGAGCATCTTCAGAAGATCGGCCGTGTCGTCCGGGTTGTCACCGAACACCGTGGTCGGCAGGCCGATGCCGTCGCGCGCGAGCAGCTGCAGCGCGTGCAGCTTGTCGCGCGCGCGCAGGATCGCGTCGGCACTGTTCGGCGTCGCGACGCCCATCATCTCGAATTGGCGCAGCACGGCCGTGCCGTAGAACGTGACGGACGCGCCGATACGCGGAATCACCACGTCCAGCCCGCGCAGCGTGCGTCCCTTGTAGTGGATCTCGAACGCGCCGGCGGCGATGCGCATGTAGCAGCGCAAGGGATCGAGCACGCGCACGCGATGGCCGCGCTTGCGCGCCGCCTCGATGAGCCGCAGAGTCGAATAAAGGCGGGGGTTGCGGGACAGGATGGCGATCTTCATGGGGATGAGCGCGCGAGCAGTGGTCGGGGCGCCGTGTACGAAAGCGCGGGGTCGATGCGAAAGCGGCCGGCGAGCGCGGCGCGCCCGAGCAGCAGAGGAAACAGCATGGCTCGACGGTCGGTCAGATTGATGTCGGCCTCGAACCGCTGCGCGGCCAGCTCGACCGAGGTGCGGATGAACCAGCGATCGCCGGTGTGCCCGCCGGAATCGGTGACCGGCCTCCGGTCGATCACCGGAGCCTCGCAGGCGATCGTCCGCCGGCTCCGCCGGCGCGGCCGCACGTGAAAGCGCACGTAGAGGCGCCCGTCCCGCTCGAATTCCTCGACCGAGACGACGCTGAGCGAGGACGTGCGGGCGCCCGTGTCGAGCTTGGCCTTGATCGCGCCGATGTCGAGCATCGGCAGCGCCAGCCATTCGCGCCAGCCAAGGGTGAGCGGTTCCGCAGGCATCGGGCGTTCGACTCGGGGGCTTGGCAGGAGTATGACGCCGGGTTGCTGGCCCTTGGCGGAATGCT
>Ga0182749_1000302_pt1 | contig 49551 bp, 39 predicted proteins | sample eDN3rd37CKraftMG_FD_128875 | JGI IMG/M metagenome (GOLD analysis project Ga0182749, IMG submission 128875) | Enriched Miracle-Growth compost microbial communities from Emeryville, California, USA - eDNA 3rd pass 37_C Kraft MG (version 2) (version 2) ...
AGCACGCGAACCCGGAATCCAGAAACGCGTGCGGTCGGTGGTGATTGGATTCCAGGTTCGCGTCTTGCGGCGCGCCGCCGGAATGACGAGCCGCTAATCCTCCACGGCGGCCTTGCGGCGATGTTTGGCGCTCTCCTCCTCGATGAAGGCGAGGTCCTGGTCGAAGACGATGCGGTCCTCGCCGGCGAGCGCGATGAAGCGTTTGCCGCGCGCCCGCCCGATCAGCGTGAGATTGGCCTTGCGGGCCAGCTCGACGCCCCAGGCGGTGAAGCCCGAGCGCGAGATCAGGATCGGAATGCCCATGCGCACGGTCTTGATGACCATCTCCGAGGTGAGACGGCCGGTGGTGTAGAAGACCTTGTCGGCGGCCGACACCCTCTCCTTGAACATCCAACCGGCGATCTTGTCGACGGCGTTGTGGCGGCCGACGTCCTCCATATAGACGAGCGGCTTGTCCTCGTGCGCCAGCACGCAGCCGTGGATGGCGCCGGCTTCCAGATAGAGCGAGGGCGTGGTGTTGATCGCGTGCGTCAGGCGATAGAGCCACGACGTGCGCAGTTCGGCTTGCGGCAGCGAGACGTTCTCGAGCGCTTCCATCAGGTCGCCGAACACGGTGCCCTGTGCGCAGCCGGAGGTCTGCACCTTCTTCTTCAATTTCTTCTCGTAGTCCGTCTTGCGCTTGGTGCGCACGACGACGAGCGACAATTCCTCGTCGTAATCGACGCCGGTGACCTCGTCGTCCGGCAGCAGCATGTTCTGGTTCAGCAGATAGCCGATCGCCAGATATTCGGGATAGTCGTTGATGGTCATCGCCGTGACGATCTCCTGCGAATTGAGGAAGATCGTCAGCGCGCGCTCGACCGTCACCGCGGTCGTGATCGGGGCGCCGCTCTGGTCGACGCCGGTCACACGTTCGGTCAGCCGCGGGTCGGCGGGGTCGGGGCGGATGATATAGGGCAAATCGTCGGACATGGATGGAATATAGGACATCTGCCGCTCGTCCGCATGGTCGCGCCGGCCGCGGCTTGGGATCAAGAACCTATGCGAGGCCATGGGTCCGGGTAAACGAGCCCTGTCCGAAACCCCTACAAAATCAAGGCGATGGTTGGCGCCGTCGCAACCCGGCTGTGGTTCCATGCTACCCGCGTGCCGAACCAGCGAGTGCCGATCATGCGCCCCGCCGCCGTGCTCATCGTCCTTGTTGTCTGCAGCCTGTCTTTCTCGGCCGGGCGGCAGCCATCGACCGCCAGAGTTATGCCGGCTGTCTCGGTCGTCTCGGGCGATGGTGACGACGGGCAGTATCAGGCGCTCCAGCGTCAGGCGGATATCGCGCGCGATACGTTGAGGCAGGCGCGGGAGCAGCGCGCCGCGGCCGCGCGATTCGCCGTGAACTGAGCCGGCCGTTACGGTGCCGGCGCGATCGTCAGCGCGATGCGGTCCGACGTCACCCCGCTCACCTGGACGACGAGCGGCGCCGTCGTCAGTTCGAAGCGCACGCTCTTGCGCACACCGGGGCAGTCGCTGCGGCCGGTGCTGCCGACCGAATGCGCGTAGCGGCCGTCCTGGACCAGGTCGATCCACGCCTCGTCCGACAAGGTGACCTGATAGATGCCGGCTTTGCCCGGCGCCGGCAGCGACAACGCGCCGCCGAACCATGTCGCGGCCTTCGCCTTGCGCTCCGGCGGCAGGGCGAACCCGGCCGCGTCGGGCGCGGCGAGGTGCAGCACGATCGCGGTGTGGGGCAGGCTCAGCAGCGCGTCGCCCGCTTTCGCCGCCATCCGTTCCGTCGCGGCGAATTGCGCTCGCTCGGTCGTCAACGGCCAGGCGAACTTGTCGCAGCCGTCGGCAGCGTGAGCCGGTGCCGCAAGGGCGAGGATGGTGGCAAGCGCGCCGGCGAAACGGATCACGTCGCAGCCCTCGTCATGGCTCGGGCGCGCGCCGCATCGGCCACGCGCGCCCGTGCGGCGCCGCCGTCAGGCGCCGGGATCGTTGGCGTTCGGATAGAAGAGCTGCTGGCCGTTGATCTTGTAGTCGGCGATGACCTTCTGCCCTTCCGGCGAGATCAGCCAGTCGATGAAGGTCTGGCCGAGCTCTTTCTTCACGTTCGGGTGCTTCTCCGGGTTCACCAGCATCACGCCGTACTGGTTGAACATGCGCTTGTCGCCCTCGACCACGATCTCGAGATCGCCCTTGTTCTTGAAATGGATCCAGGTGCCGCGGTCGGACAGCACGTAGGCGTTGCTGGCGCCGGCCGTATTGAGCGCCGCGCCCATGCCCTGGCCGATCGCCTTGTACCAGGGGCCCTTATCCTTCTCGATATCGATGCCCGCGTCTTTCCAGAGCTTCAGCTCGGCGATGTTGGTGCCGGAGCGGTCGCCGCGCGAGATGAACGGGACCTGCTTGTCCTTGATCATCTGGAACGCCTTGGCGACGTCCTTCATGCCTTTCACATGCGCCGGGTCACTCTTCGGTCCGATCAGCACGAAGTCGTTGTACATGACCGGATAGCGCTTCACGCCCTGGCCTTCGGCGAGGAATTTCTCTTCCGCCGACTTGGCGTGCACGAAAACGACGTCGGCGTCGCCGCGGCGGCCGGTGTCGAGCGCCTGCCCCGTGCCTTGCGCCACAACTTTCACGGTGATGCCGGTCTTCTGCTTGAAGATCGGCAGCAGGTATTCGAACAGGCCGGAATCCTGCGTCGACGTGGTCGAAGCGACCACGATCGACTTGTCCTGCGCGTGGCTCGTGGGCGCAACGAGCGCGGCGGCAAAGAGCGCTGCCGTAGCGATGACCATGCGGCGGTTAAACATGCGATCCTCCATTTGCTTTTCTTTGCACTCACACCAGCAGTTCGCCGGCAATGAATCGTCTGGCTTCGTCGGTCCTCGGCGCGCCGAAGAGGTCGCCGGCGGGGCCGTGCTCGATCAACCGGCCGCGATGCAGGAGCGCGACGTCGCCGCCGAGACGCCTCGCCTGGCCGAGATCGTGCGTCGACATCACCACCTTGACGCCGCGCGCGGCGACCGAGCGCACGATGTCCTCGATCGCCTTGGTGGCGGCGGGGTCGAGGCTCGCGGTCGGCTCGTCGAGCAGCAGAAGATCGGGGTCGCGGGCGAGCGCGCGGGCGAGCGCGAGCCGCTGCTGCTCGCCGCCGGAGAGGCGGCGCGCCGGCCGCCGCTCGAGGCCGGCGAGGCCGACCAGCGCCAGCAGTTCGGCGATGCGCTCATTGCGCAGCGCGCGCGGCGCCCCCGCGGCGGCAAGGGCATAGCGGATGTTGCCGGCGGCGCTGCGCCGGAGCATCGCCGGGCGCTGGAAGACGATCGCCCGGCGATCGGGCGGCGCCTGCTCGCGGCCGGCCCAGGTGACGCGGCCGCGCGAGGGCGCGATCAGGCCCATGGCGACGCGCAGGAGCGTCGTCTTGCCGGCGCCGTTCGGGCCGATGAGCACGGTCGGGCCGCCGGGCGCGATCTGTATGGAGACGCGGTCGAGCAGCGCCAGCGGCCCGACGAGGACCGAGGCCTCCTCGAGCGTCACCGGCAGATCGGACGGCGGCGCGCGCATGGTCAACCCGCCTGGTGCTCGCCGAGGCGCCGCGCGCCCCAGGCGAGAGCGTTGATGATCACGATGATCGTGAGCAGCACGAGGCCGAGGCCGATGGCGAGCGACAGGTCGCCCTTCGAGGTCTCGAGCGCGATAGCCGTCGTCATCGTGCGCGTGAAGCCGGCGATATTGCCGCCGACGATGATGATGGCGCCGACCTCGGCGGCGGCGCGGCCGAAACCGGCCAGCAGCGCGGTGACGAGGGAAAAGCGCGCGTCCCAGATCAGCGTGGCGATGCGCACCACCGGGCCGACATTCATCGCCGTCAGCTCGTCTTTATACTCCGCCCACAGGTCTTCGATGGTTTGGCGCGTCAGCGCGGCGATGATCGGCGCCACCATGACGGTTTGCGCGACGATCATCGCCTGCGGCGTGAACAGGAGGCCGAACGTGCCGAGCGGTCCCGAGCGGGACAGCAGCAGGAAGACGGCGAGGCCGATGACGACCGGCGGCAGGCCCATCATGGCGTTGAGCAGGACGATGACGCCCTCGCGACCGGGGAAGCGCACGAGCGCCAGCGCCGCGCCGGCCGGGATGCCGAGGATTGCCGCGAACAGGAGCGCACTCAGGCTGACAACGAGGGACAACTCGACGATGGCGAACAGCGTCGGATCGCCTGTCAGGACGAGGTGGAGGGCGGACGCGTTCGTTTCCATCGGTACCGGGATGTTGGGGCGATGCAACCTGGGAGGCGCCCTGCAGCCCTTCTACCCGATCCCGGTCATCTTCTCCAATAGATGTGGTAATGCGTAATCAGAACATATATGGACATATCATCTGCTGCCAACCGAGCGCCCATGTTTGGCTTGCAAATCGGCACCCGCGCGGTCAGAACCTAGCCGCGCCGGCCATTGCGCGCCCGACGACGGACGGCCGCGCGGCTGACAATCAGCCGGTTGAGGAGAGGTGGCCGAGTGGCTGAAGGCGCACGCTTGGAAAGCGTGTATACGGGAAACCGTATCGAGGGTTCGAATCCCTCTCTCTCCGCCAGCCCCTGCCGCTGAAACCACTGTCCGCCGAATTTTTCCCGCACGACCACCGTCAACGGTTTTCGTCTTGCGGATGAATGGCTCCGCATCGCCACGAGCCCGGTGGGATCCGACACTCGTTCTGGAAACGACTCTCGCCAAGGCGCCGCAGCCTGGGCCTTGCGGGCGCGCCCTCACGCACCTGATTCCGGACGCTTATAGGAACGGCCCCCCTTCGCACCTTTGAATGCGGCGTGCGGCGAGCCGGGCGAATGGCATCGAGGACGGCCATCAATTGAGGCGCTCCTTGTTTTGCGACACGCGAGTCTGATGGACGCCGCGGCAGCAGGAGCGCGTCAGCGACAACTCACCACGCGCAGGCTGCGGCCGATGACCGAAACCGAAGTCACACCGATCTGCGAGCCATGCGCAGCACTCGTGCGAGACACGTGCAACGCGGGAAGCTCGCTCATGTCTATGCGTTGACGCCGGCGGTATAAGCGTTTGCCCGGGGCGATCCTCGGGGCCGTCCACCGTTGGACCGGAGCCCACCATGAGCCATTTTGTGCTCGTCACCCTGCATCTGTTTGCCGCCATCATGTTTGTCGGCACGGTCTTCTTCGAGGTGCTGATCCTCGAGGGCATCCGCAAGCCCGTCGGTCGCGAGGCCATGCGCACGGTCGAGCTTGCCATTGCGCGGCGTGCCAGGCGCCTGATGCCGTTCGTCATGCTGGTGCTCTTTGGCGCGGGCATAAGCATGGCCTGGCAATACCGGAGCGCCCTCGCGCATCCCCTAGACAGCAGCTTCGCGCTGCTGCTCTGGGTCAAGATCGCTCTGGCGCTTTCCGTGCTGGCTCATTTCATCACCGCCATGACGCTGAGCGGCACCGGCAAGCTCAAATCACGACATTTCCAGATCATTCATCTCAGCGTGTTCTGCCATGTCGTCGTGATCGTCTTCCTGGCGAAGGCCATGTTCTATATCAGCTGGTAGCGGCCCATCGACGCGCCCATTGCGGCTGTCGCCGCGGCCACAAGCGCCTGCGAAGCCCCGATGCGCCAAACGCGCCGATGCGCCGGAGCCGCCGCCCGCGGCCCGGCGCATCGACGAGCAACGTCCCGACGACGCGCTGGCTACGCGTCCACCGGCGTCTTCTGTTTCGCCTTCGCGGCCGCCTGCGCGGCGTCGTAAGCGTGGCGGTATCCTCGCGCAATGCTGCGGACGCCGCGGGCGATATCCTCGTAGGCCTCGTCGGGCAGGTTCGCCAGCGACACGCGGAGCGACCATTCCGGAGCCTCGAAGCCCCCGCCGTTCAGGAGGACGATTCCGTGGTCCTCCGCCAGCCGGAACGCCAGGTCGAGCGGATGGACATTCTTCTTCAGATACGCGACGGCCTCCTCGCCGAGATTCTTGCGGGCCCAGAACTCGAAGTCGATCAGCCCGTAATAGGCGTCATAATTCGGATTCGGCTGAAGCTTGTCCTGCAGGCCGAGCCCTTCGATCATGGTCCTGATCCGCTTGTTGACGATATTCATGCAGGCGGTCTGGTAGTGCTTCTCGCTGTCCATCATCTCGCTCAGCGAGAACAGGCTCATCATCACCTGTTGCGGCAGCGACAGCCCGGCCGTGTGGTTGAGCGCCACGTCGCGGCTGTCGGCAACGATCCGGTCGATGAATTTGAGTTTGCGCGGCTCGAGGGTGAGCGGCCCATAGCGCTTGTCGAGCGCCGCGACATCGGCCGCCGGTAGCTTGGCGATCATCTTGTCGAAGATGTTGTCCTCGTGGATCGCGATCACGCCGAGACGCCAGCCGGTGCAGCCGAAATACTTCGAATACGAGTAGACGCCGATCGTGTTGTGCGGCAGCTCGCCGAGCAGCGAGCGGAAGTCGTGGACGAACGTCCCGTACACGTCGTCGGTCAGGAGCATCAGGTCGGGGCGCTTGGTCTTCACCAGGTTCGCGATCTTACCGATCGTTTCCTTGCTCAACGCCATGCCGGTCGGATTGCCGGGGTTGACGATGAAGAACGCCTTGATCTTCGGGTCCTCGAGTTTCTTGATCTCCGCGTCGGTGAACTGGAAGCGGTTCTCCTGCGGCGCGGCGATCTCCACCAGTTTGAGGTCGTAGTCCTCGAGATGGGTCATCTCGACGTATGGCGTGAAGATCGGGGTCCCGAGCGCGATCGTATCGCCCGCATGCAGCAGGCGATTGGCCTTGAGCGACTTGAAGATGTAGCACATCGCGGCCGTGCCGCCTTCGACGGCGTAGAGATCGAACTTCCCGGCCGGGCGCGGATTGCCGCACATCGCCCACATCAGATAGTCCTGCACGATGCGCTCGTTGTGAACGAGCATCCGGTCGGGCACCGGGTAGTTGTCGCCGATGATCGAATCGACGAGCTCATGGACGAAGGCGTCCGCGTCGAACTTGAAGGTTTTCGTTGCGAATTTGACCATCGCCGACAGGAACTCGGCGCCCGGTATGTCGGCGTGCTGGGCAAGCCAGGTTTCGAAGCGCGCCGCGATTCCGTTCGCCTGCGGCATGCCGCCGATGCCGGCGGGGTCGTCCATGACGCGCTTGCTTTCGGTCAGCGCGAACTGGCCCAACAGAAAGAAGCCTTCGCGCGGCCTGGTCGCGATCCAGTTCGGATTGCCGCGCCCGGCGTTGAGGAATGCCGACTGCGTCGTCTTCGACGCCGACTTGGCGAGCTTGATCAGTTCGTCCTTGATCTCGAACGGGCTGAGCGACTCGAACTTGCGCAGGGTGAGGACGTCTGTCATGGGGCGCTCCCGGTTGACTCTCATTCGACAAGAGGTGTGACGCTCATAGAGCCTTCGCTTTTCGCGGCTAGCTCAACAGCATGACGAGCACCATTCCCCAGATGGTCAGCAGCGTATTGCCGACAGCGTAAGTCACCGTGTAGCCGAGCGCCGGGATCTGGCTTCCGGCCTGATCCGTCACCATGCCGAGAGAGGCGGTGGTCGTGCGGGCGCCGGAGACGATGCCGAGCAGCAGGGCGTCATGGAATTTGAAGATGTATTTGCCGATGAACATGCCGAGCAGCAGCGGAACCGCCGTCGCGACCATGCCCCAGATGAACAGGCTGAAGCCGAGCTTCTGGAGGCCTGCGATGAAGGCCGGCCCCGACGAGATGCCGACAATGGCGATGAAGATGTTCAGGCCGACCGAGTTCATGAACCAGACGGTCGGTGACGGAATGCGGCCGAAGGTCGGCCGCACCGAGCGCAGCCAACCGAAGAACAGGCCGGAGAACAGCGCACCGCCGGCGGTGGACAGCGTCAAGGGGACGCCGCCGACCTTGTAGACGAAGGCGCCGGCCAGCGCGCCGATGGTGACCGCTGCGCCGATGAAGGCGACGTCGGCGATGTCGGTCGGCCGGTCGAGGACACCGATCGCCCTGGTCGCGGCCGCAATGTCCTGCGTGCGGCCGACCAGGGTGATGATGTCGCCCCGGTTGAGCTTCGTCTCGGGTAGGATCGGAATTTCGGTCGCGACCGCGCCGCGCACGATCCTGCGCAGGAACACGCCGCGCGCATGCGGCTTCGTCGCGAGTTCGGCCAGCGTCTTGCCGTCCGCCTCCTTGCTGGTGACGTAGACGTCCACGCCTTCGGCCGGAACGGCCAGCAATTCGCGATCGTCGATTTCCTCGGCGTTCGCGCCGATGATGCTGACCAGGACTTCGCGGCGGCCCGCGACGGCGACGATATCGCCGGCCTGGATCACCGTGTCGGCGGTCGCCTCCATGATCTGGCCGCCGCGTCGGATGCGCTCGACGAAGACGCGCTGGGTCGGAACGAGCGATTCGGCCTGCTGGGCCGTCTTGCCGACGGCAAGCCCGCCTTCACGGACGCGGAATGCGCGCAGATCGAACAGATGCCACGCGGTGCCGGGTCCGCCCGCCTCCTTCTTGCCGCCGTGCTCCTCCTGATAGCGCTTGCAGGCCGCGACGAGATCGATGCCGAGCAAGGGCGGCCCGAGCAGGGCAATGATGATGGCCGAGCCCACCGTGCCGAAGATGTAGGTCACGGCATAGGCCACCGGCATGATATCGAGCATCGGCTTGACCTGATCGGCCGGCAGACCGAGGCGGTTGATCGCGTCGGTGGCCAGGCCCATTGAGGCCGACAGCGTCTGCGAGCCGGCGTAGAAGCCGGCCGCCGCGCCGAGGTCGTAGCCGAGGAATTTCGCGATCGCGACCGGCACGATCAGGCAGAACACGCATTGCACGACGGAAAAGACCGCCTGCGGGACTCCGTCCTGCGCGATGCCGCGCACGAATTGCGGCCCGACGCCATAGCCGATGGCGAAGAGGAACATGAGGAAGGCGAACGGCTTCAGCGGCCCGGTGACCGTGATTCCGATCTGGCCGATAATCACCGCGGCGATCAGCGTCGCCGTCACCGCGCCGAGACCGATGCCCTTGACGGTAAAGGAGCCGAAATAATAGCCCGCGCCCAGCGCGAGGAAGATGGCGATCTCCGGATAGCTTCGGAGCGTCTGGAAGAACCAGTTGATCATGATGTCACTCCTTCCAATCCGGTGGCGTGGTGTCCGCGCCGGCGGCGCGCGCATTGCGCGGTGTCGGTTCGAGATGAGGCGCGGCGCCGCGACTTGATTTCGACAAACGGGTGCGCGCTCATTGCAGGCCTGTCGTCGAGGCCCTGGCGACCAGCCGGTGATGCAGATGAAATCGCCCGTGCCAATTCCCGGGATCCAGCTGACCCTTCGGGCCTCGTTCGCTGCCGGCCTGTCACTTGCGATTGCACAGTTCTTCGAGCTCCAGTTTCCGCTCTACGCGGCCATCGCCGCGATCATCGTCACCGATCTCTCGCCGGCGGAGAGCATCCGCCTCGGCTGGCGTCGTTTGGCTGCAACCGTCGTCGGCGCCATATGCGGCGTCGCGCTTGCGATGGTTCTGCCGCAGACGTCATGGGCGATTGTCATCGGCATCCCGATCGCAATGTTCCTGTGCCAACTGCTCCGCATTCCTGAGGCCGCCAGAGTCGCCGGATACACCGCCGCAATCGTCGCCTTCTCCTACGGGCCGGCTCCCTGGGATTACGCGTTCGCCCGCTTCATCGAGACCGTACTGGGCATCTGCGTCGCCTGGGCCGTGAGCTACGTTCCGAAACTGATCCGGACTGCCGACGGCGCGTCGTCGTAAGCATCCGCGCGCCGAACCATTACGGGCGAAGCGCCCGCTCGCAGGGTCACGCCGCGCGTTTGCCGGTCGCTCCGACCGGCTTTGCCAGCGCGTCCGCGCGAACGAGTTTCAGCCCTTCGGCCGCGCTGTAACCGTGGATCTCCTTCACATCCAGTTTGCGCATGAAGTCGATGGTCTCTTTGGTGATGACCTGCCCGGGCACCATGATCGGGAAGCCGGGCGGGTAGGGGATGACGAAATTGGCTGAGACGAGGTCCGGCCCGTTCTTCAGGCGGCGATCGATGTCGGGATCGGAGAGCCTGATGAATTCGCAACCGCCCGCGTTGTAGGCGGCGTAGAAGCCGGCGCGGATGTCGCCTTCGTTCGTTCGCTTGCCGGCGTCGCTGCGGAACGTGTCGTGGAAACGCGAGAAGTTCGGCAGGTCGGGGACGTCGGTCATGAGGCTCTTGACCCGCGCCTCGAACTCCTTGCGAACGTTGGGGCCGCCTTGCGACAGACGGTGGTCGATCTCGCGGCTGATCTCCATCAGGACGCGGATCAGGTGCGCGACATCGCTGCGCGTATTGTTGATGTTGGATTGCAGCAGCACCGAGTTGCGCGACGTCTTGTTGAGCTGGATGTTGTAGCGGCTGGCCAGCATGTTCTTGAATTGCGTGCCGTCGAAGCCGGCGGTGCCGCAGACCAGCGTGAGCCGCGTCGGATCGAGGCAGAACTCGTCCTCCCGCATGCTGCGCAGCGCGGTGGCCCAGTTCATGCCCGGCGTCAGGAAATCGACGAAACCGCTCTGGCGGTATTGCGCCGGCACCATGCCGTCGGAGCCGAGGATGCGGAAATACTTCGAGATCAGCGGGTGCGAGGCGACAGCCCGACGGATCGCGAGCGCGACCTCGACCGCGTTGCCGACAAGGCCGTAACCTTCCAGCTCCATCTGCCGCCGCGCGACGTCGAGGCTTGCAATCAGTTGCTGGTTGGGACTCGTGGACGCATGCGTGAACACCGCTTCGTGGAACTGCGCCTCGACGGTATGGAAATCGACATCCTTCACCAGCAGCATCGAGCCCTGCCGGATCGCCGACATCGACTTGTGCGTCGAATTGGTCTGGTAGACGCGCAGGCGTACCTGACGCGGATCGGGGATCAGTCGCGTTTTAAGCAGGGTCTCGGTGGACGGGGTCTTGCCGAGCTCAGCCTGTTGCTTTTCGTAGGCCGCCACCGACGCGGGCTCCAGGAGCCAGGCTTCGATATCGTTCGCCGCACCCATCGCAGTCCGCGGTCGCAGGAAGGGCGAGAACCGGGCAAACCCGAACCAGGCCTCGTCCCACAGGAAGATCAGGTCCGGCTTGATCGCCATGCACTCTTCCATCACGCGGCGCGTATTGTAGATGTGGCCGTCGAAGGTGCAGTTCGTCAGGTCGAGCATCTTGACGCGGTTCAGTCGGTTCTCGGCCTTCAGGTTGAGGAGCGCCTCCTTGATCACGCGCAGCGGCACCGCGCCGTACATCGAGTATTCCGTCATCGGGAAAGCTTCGACGTAAAGCGGCTGGGCGCCGGCCAGCACCATCCCGTAATGATGCGACTTGTGACAATTGCGGTCGACGATGGCGATGTCGCCCGGCGCGAGCAGCGCCTGCACCGCCATCTTGTTCGACGTGGAGGTGCCATTGGTGACGAAGAAGACGTGGTCGGCGCCGAAGGCGCGCGCAGCCTTCTCCTGCGCCACCTTGATGTTGCCGGTCGGCTCCAGCAGGCTGTCGAGGCCGCCGGTAGTCGCGCTGCTTTCCGCGAGGAAAAGGTTGGGGCCGTAGAACTCGCCCATGTCGCGGATCCAGTCGGACCTGAACACCGATTTGCCGCGCGCGATCGGCAGCGCATGGAAGGTGCCGATCGGCCGTTGCGCGTATTTCTTGAGGTTGTCGAAGAACGGCGTGTCGTATCGGTCCTGCACGCCCTCGAGAATGGCGAGATGCAGTTCGAGCAGTTCCTCGACCGAGTAGAATATCCGCCTGGCGACGTCGGCCTTGGGGTTTCCGGCGAGGTCTTCGACGCGACGGTTGGAGACGAGATAGATGTCGAGTTCCGGCCGCGCGCGCTTCAGGACCTGCGCCAACTGAAGGGCCGAGATCTCGCCCTTGTAATGGTGCTCCAGCGATGCCGACAGCGTGCGCAGCACCGGCGCGTCGTGGCGCGAGCGGAAGACGAAGCCCTCGTTGATGACGATGGCGGCGAGATCCGGATTGAGCAGCGTCGCGCAGAACGCATCCTCGACGCTGCCGACGAAGACCGGCTCGTAGACGAATGCGTCGAGCGGCCGGCGCAGATTGCGCCACTCCGCCGACAGTCCGGGCCAGTGCTCGGCGGCGATGCCCGTGACGATCAGGGCCTCGAAATAGGGGCGCTGGCTGTCTGCCCGCCCATGCATCGGCGGCAGTACATCGGGAAGCTGCTCGCGATTGTCCTCATGCACGTCCCCGTCGCCGGCGTGCTTGCGGAATGAACGCGTCAGCAGCGCCATGCTGATCCGCTTCACGAGCGCAAGGGTGGAACGCGCATCGTCCGCGGCGGCACTTTCGCGCAGATTGGCCATCAGCCGCAGCCCCGGATAGGCGTGGTATTCTTCCGTCGCCGCCAAGTCTTCCAGCGCCGCGTCGAACCGCGCGCGCGTCTCGTTGCCCGCGAACCATGCCTGGGCGACGTCGACCAGTTCCCGCCAGTGGTCGGCGCGCGCGCTGGGGCCCGGGAAAAATCGATCGATCCGCAGTTCGGAGTGGCTCGTTTGATCTGGCATGACCGGTTCTCTTGGAAAGCGCGACGCGCGTGTGCCGAAATCGTCTGTGCTCGCCGGCCTCGTGCCGGCCTGCGTTCAGGCCTCTCGTGCGCCGAGAGTACTTCAGTGCGACAAATTGAACTGAGGAGTGGTCCCCGACGATATTGTCCTTTGGGGCAATCGAACTCCCGAAGCGTGCGCGCGTGTTGCATTGATCCCGGTCAATCGCTGCGGCGGCGAAGACGCGACCGGTCGTCTACCGGACGTTCTCGTGGGCCGCGCCGGCACCCGGCGTGCGTCAGCGGAAGCATGCGTGGTCAGGTTCGGAAAGAGCAGGGCGCGTCCCGGCGGGTTGACAACCGGGGCACAGCGCGGCGAGCACGAGAACGAACGTGTCCAAGGAACCTCCGCGGTCCCGGCACGTCGTCGGTCGGTCTCAGATCGACATCAGGGCGACGATCACAGGCCCCCACGCGGTCAGGATGATGTTGCCGAGCGCGTAAGGGATCGTGTAGCCGATCGCGGGGATGCTGCTTTTGGCCTCATCCTGTACGGCGCGCAGCGCCGCGGTAATCGTCCCGGCGCCCGTGCACGCGCCGAGCACGATCAGCGGGTTCATCTTCAGCACGAAGCGCCCGAAGAGGATCGCCACAATGTGGGGCACGACGGCGACAACGAGGCCCGCGAGGATGAGGCTGAGGCCCGTCGCTTGCAGTCCGGAGATGAATCCCGGGCCGGCATTCAGGCCGACAATGGAAATGAAGACGCACAGTCCGACCGTGTCGAAAATCCAGATTGCCGGCTCGGGAATTCGCCCGAACGTGTGATAGATCGAGCGCAGCCAGCCGAAAACGAGGCCCATGATCAATGCGCCGCCGCTGGCGGTCAGCGTCAGCGGTACGCTCCACACCACCCAGGTCAGCAAACCGCATAGCCCGCCAAGGAAGATGCCGATGCCGACGAAGACCATGTCGGTTTCGGAGGTGATGCGGTCCGCATAGCCCAGCGCGCTGGCCGCGGCTTCGACCTGCGGGGCCGGACCGATCAGGCGCATGACGTCGCCGCGATCGATGCGCATCTGCGGCGACACGGGAATCTCGACTCCCGATCGCGTGAGGTGCGAGACGAATACGCCGCGCGCGGCCGGGAGATGCGCCAACTCGGCGAGCGATTTGCCGTCGATGGCCCGTCGGGTGATGACGACGTCCAGCGATTTGACCGGCAGATCGAGAAGCTCCGGGTCGCTCACCTCGGGGCCGATAGTCGTTCCGCGCGTGACGTGCGCGGCGTAGGGGCTTATCACGGCGATGATATCGCCCTCGCGGATCACCCGGTCGGGATCGGCCGCCACAATCGTGCCGCCGCTGCGTATCCTCACGATGAAGGCGCGCACGCGTTGCGGTATGCGCTCGGCCTCCGCGACGGTCTTGCCGACCAGATCGGGGTTGGTGACGCGATAGGAGCGAACGTCGAAAGAACGGGCGGCGGATATGACGTCGTCCGCCCCGCCCTGGGCCTCCTCCTGTCCGCGCATCCGTTCGGCTTCTTCGCGAAGATTGACCCCCATGAGCTTCGGTCCGACGTTCGGGATGAACCAGACCAGCAGCGCCGTGCCGATGAGATAGGTCACGGCGTAGGCGACGGGGATATTGTTGACGAGTGCGGTCTTGTCGGCGTCGGAGATCTGAAGCCGCTGAATGGCCTCCCCGGCCGTGCCGATCACGGTGGATTCGGTGAAGGCTCCGGCCAGCAGGCCGGCGGCCGTGCCGACATCGTAGCCCAACAGTTTCGACGCGCCGAAGGCCAGGACGAGGCACGTCACGCACAGGACGAGGGTCATGGCCAGTTGCGGCCCGGCGTCGGACTTGAGGCCTCGGAAAAACTGCGGGCCGACCTTGTACCCGGTCGTGAACAGAAAGAGGCTGAAGAAGACCGCTTTGACGAGCGGCGGAATGGGGATGTCGAGTTGCCCGATGGCGGCGCCGGCGAGCAGGCAGCCGACGACGACGCCGAGGCTGAAGGTGCCGATCCGGATTCTGCCGATGAAAAAGCCGACCGCCAGCGTCAGGAACAGCGCGAGCTCCGGGTGCCCGCGTAGTGCCGAGACGACGTAGTTGATCACGTTGCCCATAACCGCGCCTTCCATATTGCCGATGGAAAGGGGGAGACCCAGCCCGCAGTGACGTTGTCGAAGCGGCATTCGGAGCGAAATCGCCGAAGACGCTTCCGGCATTCGAAACTGCCAGGCCGGAAGATGTGACCTGCCGGACGTGGCGCGAGGCTATTGTCCTTTGGGGCAGCCCGTCGGACGGTGGCGGTCAAATGTGCAGACGGGCGGTCGCCTGCCGAACGGCATTCACCAATTCTTCGGCGGAGAACGGCTTGGGCAGGAATGCGGCGTGGCCGGCGCGGATCGCCTCGTTGCGGACGGCCCTGGAATCGACGGCCGTCATGAAAATGATCGGGAGGGTCGCATTCCTGACAGCGAGTTGACGTCGGACCTCGATGCCCGACATGCCGCCGAGATGGATGTCGAGGATGGCGCATGCGAGGCGCGCGAATTCGCTCCGCGCGAGAAACGCTTCACCGGATCCGTAGACCTCGGTGTCGAAATCGTGGTGGCTGAGCAGCCGCTCGATCCCGCGCAGGATTCCGGGCTCGTCGTCCACGACTGCAATGATCTGCCTGACGGTCATTCGTTTTCGCCCGCTGCAGGCTGGTCGGCCGGGTGCAGGAGGGCCCAAATGCGCCCAACAAATGTCAAATCGTAGCGGGGCGCGGGAAAGCGCAATAGTGCCCCTTGGTGCAATATTAACAAACCCGCAGTGCTCCGACGGCGAGCAGGTCGCGGTCAGGCTTCGGTGGCGTCGGCGAGCACGCCCAGGGCTTCGGCGATCGGTACAAGCTCGGCGACCGTGCTGGCCCCGAGCTTCTCCGTGATGCGATGACGATGCGCCTTGACGGTGCGCTCGGAAGCCTGCAATTCGTATGCGATCTGCTTGTTGAGCTTGCCGCGCACGACCAGCGCGAAGACCTCGCGCTCCCGTGGGGTCAGCCTGGAAAACCGCTCGCGAAGCGCATCCAGTCGAGCCCGCCGCGCACGGATGACCGTATGGCGCTGCAATGCCCGTCCGACCGCCTCAAGCAGTATCTTGCTGGGTGCCGGCTTGGTCAGGAAGTCTTCGGCGCCGGCCTTGATCGCCCGCACGCTTGCTTCGATGTCGCCGTGGCCGGTGAGATAGATGATCGGCAACTCGAAATCGATCTTGCTCAGCGCATCCTGCAACTGAGGACCGGTCAGGTCGGGCATCTGCATGTCGAGCAGGACGCAGCCTCTGGTCGGCGCCGGCAGGTTCTCGAGCAGCTTCTTTGCCGACTCGTACAGGCTGACGTGATAACCCGCGGCCTGAAGGACGCGCGCGACCGCTTTGCGGAACGAGAAATCGTCGTCGACGATATGGATCGTGCCGTGCTCGACGGGAGGACCGGCGAGCGTGGGCGGGGTCGAATGGCGGTTTCTCAGAATCAGGTTCATGGCCGCCTCATCGCGCTGCCGCTTCCGTCTGTGCCCTGGGCAAGGCAAAGCAGAACCGCGCTCCGCCCCCGGCGCGGCTTTCAGCCCAGATGTGCCCCCCATAGGTCTCCACGATCGTTTTCGCGATCGACAGGCCGAGCCCGGTCCCGCCCTGTTTCGTGGTGACAAATGGTTTGAAAACCTGGCTCAATCTTTCCTTGCCAATCCCCGCGCCGCTGTCTTCGACCGCGGTGACGACCTCGTCGCCGGCCGCGTAGGCGTGCAACGTCAGCGTCCGTGGCGGTGCCGTCGTGGCTTGCATGGCCTCGATGCCATTGACCGCCAGGTTCAGAATGACCTGCTGGATATGGACGGGGTCGGCGTTGATCGTCAGCGCCGACGCGGCCATGTCGAGCTCGATGGCCACGCCGTGTTCCGTCGCCTGCGGCTCCAGCAGTTTCGCGACGCTTCTGATGGTCGCAGCGAGATCGAGCGGCTGCGGCTCCGGCTCGCTCTGCTTGATCAAGGATCGCAACTGCCTGATGATCGAGATCGCGCGCTGGTCGTCGCGCCGGATGTCCTCGACGATCTCCTTCAGCTGCGCCAGGTCCGGCGCCCGCGCGCGCAGCAGCATCTCTGCCGCCTCGGCATTGTTGAGAATGGAGCCCAGCGGCTGGCTGATCTCGTGTGCGATCGAGATCGACATGCCGCTCGCCGTCACGGCGCGGTCCAGTTTGGCGAGTTCGAGGAAGCGCTGGCGGGAGCTCTGTTCCGCGATCTGGCGGCGGTGGCGCTCATAGAACAGCATCATGAGCACCGCGGCCTGCACAAGGAAGGCGGCGAGCACGGCCAGAACCTGCCAGTGGAAACGGGCCGTCGGTTCCGCCTGTCCCGGGAGGTTGCCCCTGTCGGCCGGAATCGGACGGGCGGCATCCTGCGCGATCGCGCTTGTGACGATGGCGGCAACCGGGGGCCACTGCGGTGCGAAGTCGAATGCCGCAATCGGCATTGCCGGGCCCGCAACCAGGCACAGGACGCCGAGAACGCTTCTGCCCAGACGCATTGCACACCGATCGGCCCGCCGCTCCGTCGCGATGTTCCGGGGGGGGTTGCCCCCGAGCGGCCGGTGCTCGTGTGCCTAGCTATATCCGGGGTGGCATTGCGGTGTTTGATGGCGATCAAAGGGCTCACGATCGGCCGGCATTGTCAAAAATCAAAACCGGCAGGAGACCGAACGCTTTCTCTCATGTGTGGCCAAATAATCGTTTCACATGCGAAGCCGTGTTTTGTTTCGCCGGTGTTTCGCGTCGGAGTCCGGCTGGTTCTGCCATCGCTCTTTCGAGCTAAGCCGAAATGGCTAGCGCCGCTCGGCGCGAGAAACGCCGCAGACGCTTTCAGCCTGCGGGCTCCGATTTGCCGATTGTGGCGATGGGTGCATGCGCCCACACCGATATTGTCCCTATGGGCAATTGAATGCCTCTTCAAATATCTGACAGCATTTACCGAAATTGGAGAGTCCCATGGGGCGCATTTCGGCCGCCGCCGTCTGTTTGGCATTTGCGATCGCGGCACCAGCCTATGCTCAGCAATCAGCCCCCGACACGATCCCGGTGGTGACCGTGATCGCGTCGAAAAAGCCGATCGCGAAGTCGCTCGACTTCGTCGGTCGCGTCGAGGCGATCAACCGCGTCGAGATCAGGGCGCGCGTGACGGGCTACCTCGAGGAGGTCGTTTTCAAGGAGGGCGACTTCGTCAAGGAGGGCGATCCACTCTATCGCATTGAAAAGGGATTGTTCGACGCCGCCGTCAAGCAGGCCCAAGGCGCGCTGGAGCGGGCCAAATCCGCCAAGGTCCTCACCGAGGTGCAGTTGCAGCGTGCCGAGGACCTGCTGGCCAAGAGCTCCGGCACGGTCGTCGCCAGGGACCAGGCCCTGGCCGCCGATCAGCAGGCCAAGGGCGCAATTCTCGAGGCGGAAGCGAACCTCCAATCGGCCCAGATCAATCTTGGCTACACCGACATTCTCGCGCCGATCTCGGGAAAGATCGGCCGAACCAGCATCACCAAGGGCAACGTCGTGGGGCCGGACAAGGGCGTCCTGACGACGATCGTCAGTCAGGACCCGATGTATGTGGTCTTCCCGGTCAGCCAGCGTGAGTTCCTGCAAGCGCAGAAGACCGGGCAGGGCCCGGATGTCGGCAGCATCAAGGTCAGGCTCAGATACTCCGACGGCACGCTGTACGACAAGCTCGGCACCATCAACTTCGTCAACGTCAGCGTGAACCAGGGCACCGACACGGTCACGGTGCGGGCCACGGTGCCGAACCCGAGCGAAGGCCTGATCGACGGACAGTTGATGCGCGTGGTGCTGGAGGCGGGGCAGCCGACCGAGAAAGTCGTGATCCCGCAGTCGGCCCTGATTGCCGATCAGGAAGGCATCTATGTCTTCGTGGTCGAGAGCGGCAAGGCCGCGATCAGGCGCATCAAGCCGGGAGACGCGGAAGGAACGGGCATCGTCGTCGAATCGGGCCTTTCCGGCGGCGAGCAGGTGATCGTCGAGGGATTGCAGGGCGTCAGGCCCGGCGTGCCGGTGCGGGCGGCGCCGCTGCCGCCCGGGCCAAACCCGAGTTGATACTATGCTGTCGGCAATCTTTGTAGATCGACCGCGGCTGGCGATCGTCATCGCGATCGTAACGACGATTGCCGGCGCTCTCGCGCTGTTCGCCATCCCGATTGCGCAATATCCCGATATCGTTCCGCCGCAGGTTTCCGTCACCACCGTCTATCCCGGTGCTTCCGGTTCCGTCGTCAACGCCACCGTCGCGCAGCCGATCGAGGCGCAGGTCGTCGGCGTCGACAAGGCGATCTACATGAAGAGCGTCAGCGGCGACGATGGCAGCTATTCGCTGGTCGTGTCGTTCGAGCTCGGCACCAATCCCGACATCAACACCGTCAACGTGAACAACCGCGTCCAGGTGGCGCTCTCGAGCCTGCCGCCGGACGTCCAGAAGCAGGGCATATCGGTCAAGAAGAAATCGTCGGCGCTGCTCGGCGTGATCGCCGTCTACTCGCCGAAGCAGACTCACGATGCGCTGTTCCTGTCCAATTACGTCACGATCAATCTGCTCGACCAGATCAAGAGCACGCCCGGCGTCGGCGACGCCACGCTCTGGGGCCCGCAGGACTACTCCATGCGCGCCTGGGTGCGGACCGACCGGCTCACCGGCCTCGGTCTGACCACGGCTGACATCATCAATGCGATCCAGTCGCAGAACATCCAGGCGGCGGTCGGGCGCGTCGGCGCGCGTCCGGCGGCCAACGACCAGCAGGTCCAGCTCAATATCCAGACCAAAGGCCGTCTCAGCTCCGTTCCCGAGTTTGAGAATATCGTGATCCGCACGAATCCGGACGGCTCGGTGCTGCGTCTGCGCGATGTCGCGCGCGTGGAACTGGGCGCGGCAAACCTCGACCGTGACACCCGCCTCAACGGCGGCCCGGCCGCTGCGATCGCCATCTACCAGTCGCCGGGGGCGAATGCTCTCAAGACCCTGGACGCCGTGCGCAGCAGAATTCAGGAGGTCGAGAAGACCTTCCCGTCGGATCTGGCCTGGAAGGTGACCTACGACCCGACCGTGTTCGTCAAGGACACGATGCACGAGGTGCTGAAGACGCTCTTCGAGGCGTTCTTCCTGGTCGTGATCGTCGTCTACCTGTTCCTCGGCAGCGTGCGGGCGACGCTCATTCCGACGCTCGCCGTGCCGGTCAGCCTGATCGGCACGTTCATCGCGCTCCTGGCGGTCGGCTACTCGGCCAATACCGTCTCGCTGCTGGCCGTCGTGCTCGCCATCGGCATCGTGGTCGACGATGCGATCGTCGTCGTCGAGAACGTCGAAAGGGTCATGGAGGAGCATCCGGAGCTTTCGCCGGGCGAAGCGACGAAAAGGGCGATGGCGGAAATCACCGCGCCGATCATTGCCATCACGCTGGTGCTGCTGTCGGTGTTCGTGCCCGTCGCCTTCATCCCCGGCATATCCGGCGAGCTGTTCCGGCAATTCGCGGTGACCGTCGCCGTCTCGATGTTCCTGTCGGCGATCAACGCGCTGACGCTGTCGCCGGCGCTGTGCGGCGTCCTGTTGCGCCCGCATCACGGACCGCGCCGCGGCATCATGGGCTGGGTGATGCGGCGGATCGACAACGTCCGTGACGGGTACGGCGCCGTGGTCGCAAAGCTCGTCCGCGTATCGGTCATCGGGCTCGTCACGGTCGCTGTTGCCGGCGCTATCATCGTCGGCCTGTCCAGGATCACGCCGACGGGCTTCCTGCCGGAAGACGATCAGGGCGCATTCTTCGTCGTCGTGCAGACCCCGGGCGGCGCGTCGCTCGTGCGGACGACCGCGGCCATCCGCAAGGCCGAACAGATCCTGCGCCAGAACGAAGCGGTGCAAGACGTCACCTCGGTCGTCGGCCTCAACTTCATCGACAACTATTCGCAGCCGAACGCCGGATTCCTGGTCGTCACGCTCAAGCCGTTCGAGGAGCGGAAGGACCCGAAATTGGGCGTGGCGCAGCTCATCCCCGCGCTCGGAGCCAAGTTTCGCCAGATCCAGGAAGGGACGGTCGTGCCTCTCGCCCCGCCGCCGATCCTCGGCCTCGGCACCGGCGGCGGCTTCACCTATGTCCTGCAGGACATGCGCGGCGCCGACCCGAAGGCGCTGGCGCAGGCCGTCCGCGGCCTCGTCGTCGCGGCCAACCAGAACGATCAGCTCAACCGCGTGTTCTCGACCTACTCCGCGACCAATCCCTCGATCTATCTCGATATAGACCGCGACAAGGCGCAGGTCCTCGGCGTTCCCTTGAGTTCGATCTTCCAGGCGCTGCAGGCCTCGCTCGGCGGCTACTTCATCAACAACATGAATCTGTTCGGGCGCACCTGGCAGGTCCAGGTCCAGGCCGAGGCCAGCGACCGCTCGAGCGTCGAGGACATCTATCGCATCAACGTCCGCAGCGCCGAGGGACAGATGATCCCGCTGCGCAGCCTCGTCGAAGCGCGGCTCACGATCGGGCCGCCGTCGATCATCCGCTACAACAACCGGCAGGCCGTCACGGTGCAGGGTTCGCCCGCGGCCGGCGTGTCGTCCGGACAGGCGCTCAAGGCGATGGAAGAAGTGGCGGCGAAGACGCTGCCGCCGGGCTACATCGGCGACTGGACGGACACGGCGTTCCAGGAAAAGCGCGCGGAGGGCAAGACGGCCATCATCCTCGGCTTCGCGGTGCTGTTCGCCTATCTCTTCCTCGTCGGGCTCTACGAGAGCTGGACCATTCCGGTGCCGGTCCTGCTGTCGGTGTCGGTGGGCATCGTCGGCTCGTTCCTCGCCATGGTGCTCGGAGGCCTGACGCTCGATCTCTACGCGCAGATCGGCATGGTGGTGCTGATCGGACTCGCGGCCAAGAACGGCATCCTCATCGTCGAGTTCGCGAAAGAGCAGCGGGAGAAGGGTGTGCCCCTGCTCCAGGCGGCAACCGAAGGCGCCAGGCTCCGCTTCCGGCCGGTCATGATGACGTCCTTCGCCTTCATCCTCGGCCTGCTGCCGCTGGTGATCGCAACGGGTGCATCGCAGCTCGCACGGCGCGACGTGGGCACGCCGGTGTTCGGCGGCATGATCCTGGCGTCGTTCGTCGGAATCTTCGTGATCCCGTTGCTCTACGTCACCTTCCAGGCGCTGCGCGAAAAATTGCGGCCGGGGTCGCGACCGAAAGCCGAACCGAAAGCAGGCGAGGTTCTAAAGTCGCACGAAAAGTGACGGGTGCATTCGAGAGCGATCATCGGCGATCGCAAGGAGATGACCAATGCGTTGGACGAAAAGGCTGATGCTGGCGGCGCCGCTGGTCGCCGGCATGTCGTACGCGGCGCATGCGGGCGGGTTCGATTTCGACGGCGCGTGGGCGACGGACGCGGCGGTCTGCAGCAAGATCTTCGTCCGCAATAACAATGGCGTTTCGATCTCGCGGGATTCCGACCTGTACGGAAGCGGGTTCATCGTCGATGGCGACAAGATCAGAGGCAAGATGGCGGTCTGCACCATCAAGGCCCGCAAGGAGGGCGAGAAGACCCTGAACATGGTGGCGGTCTGTTCGAGCGATATCGCGCTGTCGACCGTCCAGTTCATGCTGCGCATCGAGGACAACGACAAGGTGACCCGGATGTACCCGGGCATCCCGGAATTGGGCGTGTCCTATGTTCGCTGCCCGCCCTGAGATGCAGAGCGGCGGATAGGCGGAGACGAGGCGATGGCCGTCGGCAGCGCACCCGTGCGTCCGGAGCAAGGCGGCGGCGGTGACGGCGCCTTCGATCAGGAGCGCATCACCAGGCCGTATTTCGAGCTGGTGATACGGATCGCCGTCCTCGCGGTCCTGCTTTATTGGGCCGTGACGCTCGTCCGTCCGTTTGCGACGATCGCCATCTGGAGCGCGGTCATTGCCGTGGCGCTCTATCCGACATTCGAAGGGCTGGCGCGCCTGCTGGGCGGACGCCGGCGTCTGGCCGCGTTCGTGCTGACGATCTTCAGTTTCCTGGTCGTGATCGGGCCGGCGACATGGCTGACGCTCGACTTCATCGAGAGCTTGAGCGCGATATCCCAGCGTCTGGACCTGTCGACCGTCGCGCTACCGGCGCCGCCCAAGGCGGTGCAACGCTGGCCGGTCTATGGCGAGCAGATCTACCAGTACTGGAGCCTGGCCTCGAACAATATCAAGGAGGCGCTGGTGAACATCGGGCCGCATCTGAAGCCGCTCGGCAGCCGGTTGCTGTCCATGGCGGCGAGTGCAGGCACCGGCGCGCTGCAGTTCCTCGTTTCCATCATCGTCGCGGGGTTTCTCTTTTGCCCCGCCAAAAGGATCGTCGGCGGCATTCGGCTGTTCGCGCGCAAGCTCGCGCCGAGTCGCGCCGACGAGCTTCTCGATCATGCCGGCGCGACCATCCGCGCCGTGTCGCGCGGCGTCATCGGCATTTCGGTGCTGCAGGCCCTGCTCGTCGGCATCGGGCTGGTCGTCGCCGGCGTTCCGGGCGCGAGCTTGCTGACCTCGATGGCGCTCGTTCTCGGCATCGTGCAGATCGGCCCGGCCGTCATCATACTGCCGCTGGTGGTCTGGAGCTGGTTCACGATGGACACGACGATGGCCATCCTGTTCACCGTGTACATGGTGCCGGTCAACCTGATCGATAACATCCTCAAGCCCATCGTGATGACCTATGGATTGAACACGCCGATGCTGGTGATCGTGATCGGCGTCATCGGCGGCACGGTCGGCTATGGCATCACCGGGCTCTTCCTCGGCCCGATCATTCTGACGGTGATCTGGGAACTGCTTGCCGCCTGGGTCGCCGAAGATACCGCGCAGCAACCGGCCAAGGCGAACTAGCGGTGCGGGCTTGCATTGCCCCAAGGGGCAATATCGTCGGCCGCCGGATCGTTGTTGAAATCATGATGCCCATCCCGCGCGCCGCGCGCGAACGGCTCGTTCGATCCCATGCGTGCCGCGGATGGACGCTGTGCACTCAATTGCAAAGTCCGGAAAGATGCAACGGTTGCTGTTGAAGTCGGTGTTCGCGGTTGTGGTCCTGGTGTCGGTCGTCGCGGCGGTCGGAAGCGCGAAAGCGCAGTCCGACGATCAGCCGCTTCAGGCCGCCGAGCTCGATGCGCTGGTCGCGCCGATCGCCCTGTATCCCGACACGCTGCTGAGCCAGGTTCTGATCGCCTCGACCTATCCGCTCGAGGTGGTGCAGGCCGACCGCTGGATCAATGAAAACAAGAACCTGAAGGGCGACTTGCTGAAGGCAGCCGTCGACAAGCAGAAATGGGACGACAGCATCAAGGCGCTGGCGGCGGCGCCCTCGGTGCTCGCGATGATGAGCGGCAAGCTCGACTGGACGGAAAAACTCGGCGACGCGGTGCTTGCCCAGCAGCCGGATGTCATGGACGCGATCCAGCGTCTGCGCGCGAAAGCACAGGCGAACAACAAGCTGCAGTCGACCAAGCAGCAGGCGGTCAAGGTCACGCGCGATCAGGGCAAGCAGACGATCGCCATCGAGCCGACCAATCCCGACACGGTCTACGTGCCTTATTACGAACCGGCCGTCGTCTATGGCGACTGGCCGTATCCGGACTATCCGCCCTATTACTTCGGTTATCCCAGCTACGTTCCGGGCGCGTTGCTCGCCACCGGCGTTGCCTTCGGTGCCGGCTACGCCATCGGGCGCTGGGCCTCGGGCGGGAATTACTGGGGCGGCAACATCAACTGGAACAACCACAACATCAACGTCAACCGGCCGCGCGTCAATCCGCTGGGCGGCACCAACTGGCAGCACAATCCCGCGCATCGTCAGGGCGTGCGCTACAACAATGCGAGCGTGCAGCAGAAATTCGGCAACAACAATCTGCGCGCCGGCAGCCAGAACAGGATGGACTTCCGCGGTCGCGGCGGCCAGCAGGTGCTCAAGCCGGGCGGCGGCCAGGCCAATCTTGGCGACCGCGGTCGTGGCGGCGGCGGCGCGGGCGCGGCGACGCGGCCGTCCGGCGGTAACCGCGCGGCGAGCCGTCCATCCGGCACCAATCGTGCCGCCAACCGCCCGGCCAATCGTCCCGCCGGCGGCGCGCGTACCGCCAGCCGGCCGGCCGCAGGCCGCGGCGGGGCCTTCGGCAATGTGCAGTCCGGACGCGCCGTGAGCATGCAGTCGCAGCGCGGCCGCGCAAGCTTTGCCAGCGCCAGCGCCGGCGGCGGTGGCGGCTTCGCGCGTGGCGGCGGTGGTGGCGGCATGCGGGGTGGCGGCGGCGGCATGCGCGGCGGCGGTGGCGGCCGACGCTCGGACGTGCGCCTCAAGCACGACATTGTCCGTCTTGGCCAGCTTGCCAACGGCCTCGGCTTCTATCGCTTCTCCTATAACGGCAGCGACAAGGCCTATGTCGGCGTGATGGCGCAGGAGGTCGAGGCTATCGCGCCGGAGGACGTCGTTCGCGGTCGCGACGGTTATCTCCGCGTCTTCTACGACAGGCTCGGCCTGAAACTGCAGAGCTACGACGAATGGCTCGCCGGTGGTGCGCGCATTCCCGTCGTGACGCAGGTCCGGCATTGACCGCTTCGGACCAACGCCCGGCGGTCGCGGGTGAGGCTCCCGCTGTCTTGCATCGAGGGACTCAATGACCAACGCACGAAACAGAATGCCACGCGGCGCGATCCTGCCCGCTGTCTCGCTCGCGATCCTGTTCGCCATCGGCGCGGGGTCGGCCGCCCGCGCGCAACAGTCGTTCAAGACCAGCGAGGCCGCGGTCGAAGCCTTGATGAAGGCCGCCCGCGACGGCGACCGCGGCGTCCTGTTGAGCGTGCTCGGCCGCAAGGCCACCGACATCGTGTCGTCGGGCGATGCGGTCGCCGACACCGCCGGGCTGAAGCGCTTCGTGGCCGCCTACGACGAGAAGCATCAACTGACAACCGAGGGCGACAACAAGGCCGTCATGGTGATCGGCAAGGAGGACTACCCGTTCCCGATCCCGCTCGTGCGTGCGAATGGCGCCTGGAAGTTCGACGCCGCCGCCGGCCGCCAGGAGATCCTTTTTCGCCGCATCGGCCGCAACGAGCTCGACGTGATCCAGACCTGCCTCGCTTATGTCGATGCGCAGAACGAATATGCCGAACAGGACCGCTCCGGCGCCGGGAAGGGCGTCTATGCGCAGCGCGTCGTCAGCACGCCCGGCAAGAAGGACGGGCTCTACTGGCCGGCCGCTCAGGGCAACGACGAAAGCCCGCTCGGCGAAATGGCGGCCGAGGCGTCGGCCGAAGGCTATCGCGTGGGCAAGGGGCGCAATCCGTTCTACGGCTATTACTACAAGATCCTCAAGCAGCAGGGGCCCGCGGCCCCCGGCGGCGCGATGAACTACGTGGTGAATGGCAAGATGATCGGCGGCTTCGCCCTGGTCGCCTATCCGGCGACGTATCGAAACTCGGGCGTCATGACCTTCACCGTCAACCACGCCGGTGTGGTCTACCAGAAGGATCTCGGCCCACGGTCCGCGGAGCTGGCGGAGAAGATGACGGCCTTCAATCCCGATCCGAGCTGGAAGGCCGTATCCCCCAATCCAGACTGAAGGCCGAGCCGGCGATCGCGCGGCGAATGCGCTCGCGCCGGATCGGCGCGGCCCGCACGTACCGACCGGTGCGGTGATTGACAGCGAAAAAAGTATCTTCGAATCGGCGCGGACCGGCTTTAATGGCGGGCGACGAGGAGATTCCTCATGGCCCCGCTGTCGTTTGCCGCGCCCTATGCCGCCGACGACGTGGCGATCGCCGCCCATCTGTTCGAAACGGCGGCGCCGGCCGCGGCCGCTGCCGACACGGCACTCGCGCGTCGCCTGCTTGGCGCCATGCGCGAGCACAGCGGCCGGATCGGCGGCATCGACGAGGTGCTGCATCGCTATTCGATCTCGACGCGCGAAGGCGCGGCGCTGATGGTGCTGGCCGAGGCGCTGTTGCGCGTTCCCGAGCCGGACAATGCCGACCGCCTGATCGTCGAGAAGCTCGAGCAGGGCGGCTTCGCCGACGACGTGGCGACGTCCGAGCCGCTCATCGTCGCGGCCTCGGCCTGGGCGCTCGGTCTCGGCGCGCGCATCTTCGCGCCCGAGGACTCACCGTCGAGCGTGGTCCGCAATCTCGCGCGCCGGATCGGCATGCCGGCCGTGCGCGCCGCCGCCCGCAGCGCCGTGGGCCTGCTCGGCGATCACTTCGTCATGGGGGAGACCATCGCCGACGCCGTGCACCGCGCGCAGCGTGGCGAGGCCGCGCATTATCGCTACTCGTTCGACATGCTCGGCGAAGGTGCGCGCACCCGCGCCGACGCGCAGCGCCATTTCGCCGCCTACAGTGCGGCCATCGAGGCGATCGGCAAATCCGCCGGCAGCAAGGCGTTGCCCGACCGGCCCGGCATCTCGGTCAAGCTCTCGGCGCTGCATCCGAAATACGAGGCGACCAACCGCGACAGGGTGCTTGCCTCGCTGGTGCCCGACGTCGTCGCGCTCGCGCAGGCGGCGAAGCGCCACGATCTGAATTTCACCGTCGATGCCGAGGAGGCGGATCGGCTGGAGCTGTCGCTCGACGTCATTGCCCGTGTCTTCGCCGATGCCTCGTTGCGCGGCTGGGACGGCTTCGGACTTGCCGTGCAGGCCTATCAGAAGCGCGCGCAGGCGGTGATCGCCTATGTCGGTGCGCTCGCTGAGGCGCACGCCAGCCGCATGATGGTGCGGCTGGTCAAGGGCGCCTATTGGGACACGGAAATCAAGCGCGCGCAGGAGCGTGGCCTTGCCGATTACCCGGTCTTCACGCGCAAGGCGATGACCGACCTGAACTACATCGCCTGCGCGCAGGATCTGCTGGCGGCGCGGCTCATCTACCCGCAGTTCGCCACGCACAATGCGCTGTCGATCGCCGCCATCGTCGCGATGGCCGGCGGTGCGCCGTTCGAATTCCAGCGTCTCTACGGCATGGGCGAGGCGCTTTATCGCGCGCTGCGCGAAGAAAGCCCGGCGATCCCGTGTCGCACTTATGCGCCGGTCGGCGGCCACAAGGACTTGCTCGCCTATCTGGTGCGCCGTCTGCTGGAGAACGGCGCCAACTCGTCCTTCGTGATGAATGCCGGCGACCGGAGCGTGCCGGTCGAGCGGCTCCTGCGCGCGCCGGCGGCGATCGTCGGCGAGCCGGCGGCGGCGCGACACCGCGCCTTGCCGCGGCCGCCGCAGCTTTACGGCGCCGTGCGGAAGAATTCGCTCGGCATCGAATTCGGCGAGCGCGCCGCGCTCGCGGCGACGCTGGCCGCGATTGGCGAAGCGTCGCGCCATGAGGCGGTGGCGATGCCGCTGATCGACGGCCACGCCGTCGTCACCGCGACACGCAATGTGACGAGCCCGATCGATGCGGCGACGGTTGCGGGAAAAGTCGCAGAGGCGGACGACGCATCGGTCGATCGCGCCCTCGCCGCGGCGGCGGCGGGTTTCGCGGCCTGGAGCCGGAGGCCCGCGGCCGCGCGCGCGGCCGCGCTCGAACGCACGGCCGATGCGCTCGAGGCGAACCGCGGCCGGCTCCTGCATCTGCTTGCACTGGAGGCAGGCAAGACGCTCGACGACGCCGTCGCCGAGGTGCGCGAGGCGGTCGATTTCTGCCGCTATTACGCCGCCGAAGGCCGGCGCCTGTTCGGTTCGCCGCAACGCATGCCCGGGCCGACCGGCGAAACCAACGACCTTGCACTGCGCGGGCGCGGCGTGTTCGTCGCCATATCGCCGTGGAATTTCCCGCTCGCCATCTTCGTCGGCCAGATCGCCGCAGCGCTGATGGCCGGCAATGCCGTGATCGCCAAACCGGCGGAGCAGACGCCGCTGATCGCGGCGGCAGCGGTGCGGCTCATGCACGCGAGCGGCGTCGCGCCGTCCGCCTTGCACCTGCTCCCCGGAGACGGCCGCGTCGGCGCCCGCCTCGTCGCCGATCCGCGCGTTGGCGGCGTCGTGTTCACCGGCTCGACCGAGGTCGCGCGCGCGATCGGCCGCGCGCTCGCCGCCAAGGACGGCCCGATCGTGCCGTTCATTGCCGAGACCGGCGGCATCAATGCGATGATCGTCGATTCGACCGCGCTGCCCGAGCAGGTCACCGACGACGTCGTCACCTCGGCGTTCCGTTCGGCCGGCCAGCGCTGCTCGGCGCTGCGGCTCTTGTGCCTGCAGGACGATGTCGCCGCGCCGATCCTGGCCATGATCGCCGGCGCGGCGCAGGAGCTCAACATCGGCGATCCGCGCGATCCGGCGACGCATGTCGGGCCGGTGATCGACCGCGAGGCGCGCGACCGCCTGCAGGCCTATGTCGAGGCGCAACGCGCCGCCGGCCGCATCGTCTACGCCGGGCAGGCACCGGCGCAGGGCTACTTCATCGCGCCGCACATCGTGCGGCTCGAAGCGGCCGACCGGCTCGAGGAGGAGATCTTCGGGCCGGTGCTGCACGTCGTGACGTACCAGGCGGCGGCGCTCGACGCGGTGATCGCCGCCATCGGCCGCAGCGGCTATGGCCTCACCCTCGGCGTGCACAGCCGGCTCACCAGCACGGTCGAGCGCGTGACGCGCGCGCTGCCGGTCGGCAACGTCTACGTCAACCGCAACATGATCGGGGCGGTGGTCGGCGTGCAGCCGTTCGGCGGCTTCGGCCTGTCGGGCACCGGGCCGAAGGCCGGCGGCCCGCATTATCTCGCGCGCTTCGCCAGCGAGCAGACCGTGACCGTGAACACGGCCGCGGTCGGCGGCAACACGGCCCTGATCTCGCTGCTCGACGACACGACGCCCGACGCTGCGCCCTAGACCCGCGGGCCGGCGCGCGGCGGCGGCCAAAACAAAAGCGGCGGCCACCGGCCGCCGCTCCTGCTTGTTTCGACGAACGTCGCTTACTGGAACAGGCGCAGCACGTTCTGGTCGGCCTGCGAAGCGAGCGACAGCGCCGTCGTGGACAGCTGCTGGCGGGTCTGCAAGGCGAGCAGGTTGGCGCCTTCCTGGTTGGAGTCGGCGAGCGTGAGCGAGTCCGAACCGGACTGCAGGGTGTTGATCGTCGCCTTGGTGAAGTCCTGGCGGATCTGCACCGTCGAGAGGCTGGAGCTCAGCGTCTGCGACTGCGAGCGCAGCTTGGTCAGTGCGCCGGTCAACTGCGTCGCGGCGGCGGTGATATCGGTACCGGCGGCCCAGTTGTTGGTCGCGCCGTTGATCACGAGGGCGCCGCCATTCGTGCTGTTGTTTACGCCGCTCACGGTGACGCTCGACGTCCCCGACTCGTTCATCGTCACGGTCAGGTTGTCGCCGTTGAGCAGGTTGATGCCGTTGAAGCCGGAGTCGGACGCGAGCAGGTCGATCTGCGTGCGGATGGCGTCGAACTGGCTGGCGAGGTTGGCGCGGACCGCGGTGTCCGAGGTCTGCTGCGCCTGACTGACCAGCGACTGCGCCGACTGCACCAGCTTGGTGATCGCCGAGATGCCGTTGTTCGCCGCCTGGATGGTGTTGATGGCGGTCGACATCGAGTCGAGCAGGTTGCTCAGGTCGCTCGCGCGGTTGTCGAGACCCTGCGCGGTGAAGAAGTTGTTCGGATTGTCGAGCGCCGAATTGACGCGCTTGCCGGTCGAAAGCTTGGTCTGGGTGGATGTGATGAGGTCGGACGTCTGCTGCAGCTGAAGCAGGTTCGAACGCACGCCCGCGGAAAGAACGATTGTAGACATGAGTGTTACCCTTCTGGACTAACGCCGCCGTACTGGCTGTCGTCGTGATCCCGTGGATCGAAGGCCGTTATCGCATCAGGGTTAAAATGACTGGTTAAGCTTTACGGTTAACGCGGAGTTTAAATTGCAGGAAGCCGCTGGGAATGCGGTGGTATCGACGGGTGGCATGGATGAATCCGCCCGCTCTCCTGCGCCCGCGAGGCCGTCTTTCCCCGGCGTCATTAACGCGCACGGTAAACGCCGGGCCGCAGCTCGGGCGCGGATCGGCCGCCGGAACCGCCGCGCGGCCCGCGCCGCGGCGCGCCGCCGCAACCGGGCCGCCTCGTGGGCGGCGGCTGCGCCCGTCGCCAGGCACCCCTTGCCAGCGCCGCGCGATGTTTTAAGGTTAAAGTAATTCACGGCGAGCGAAGGCGGAGCGGACATGAAGATTGCAGTGCTTGGCGGCGGCAACGGCTCCTACGCTGCCGCGGCCGATCTCTCCGAAGCCGGCCACGAGGTCCGCTTCTGGCGGCGCGATGCCGACGCGTTGAAGCCGGTTCTGGAGGCCCGCACGATCCGGCTGCGCGACTTCAAGGGCGTGCGCGACGTAGCGATCGCACGGCCCACCGCCGATCTCGCCGCCGCCGTCCGCGGCGCCGATCTCATCGTCGCGCCGGTGCCGGCCTTCGCCCAGCACGATCTCGCGGTGGCGCTGGCGCCGCATCTGGCCGACGGTCAGGTGATCTACCTGCCGCCCGGCACCTTCGGCTCCTACGTGATGATGAAGGTCCTGCGCAACACGGGCTGCCGCGCCGACGTCGCCATCGCCGAGACCGGCACGCTGCCGTGGTTGACGCGCAAGCGCGGGCCAGCCGAGGTGGCGATCACCACGCGCGCCACGCGGCTGCCGACCGGCGCCTTCCCGGCGCGGCTCTCCGAGCACGCGCTCAGGGTTATCGCCGAGGCCTTCCCCGGCGCCATCGAGCCGGTCGAGGACGCGCTGTCGGCGGCGCTGATGAACGCCGGGCCGATCATCCATCCGCCGCTCATCGTCATGAATGCCGGACCGATCGAGCATTTCGAGCGCTGGGACATCCACAAGGAAGGCACGCAGCCGTCGATCCGGCGCGTGCACGACACGCTCGATGCCGAACGCATCCGCTTGCGCGAGGCGCTCGGCTACAAGCCGCCGCATTTCCCACTCGCCGACCACTACAACACGTCAAACTGGATGTACGGCAAGCTGGCGCACGACAAGCTCGTCGATTCCGGCGACTGGCACGAGCATCTCGACCTGAAGACTCACCGCTACATGCGCGAGGACGTCGGCATGGGGCTCGCCCTCATCGTTTCGCTCGCCGACTGGGCGGGGGTGAAGGCGCCGGTCGCGGCCGGCCTGCTGGCGGTCGCCGGCGCGGCGAGCGGCAACGATTTCCGCGCCACCGGCCGCACGATGGAGACGCTGGGCCTCGCCGGAGCGAAGCGCGACGCCTTGATGCGGCTCTTGCGCGAGGGCTGCTAGATGGACGACCGCGCAGTCATCGCCTGCATTGGCGCCGGGCGGATGGGGCGGGGCATCGCGCATGCCTTTGCCTATGCCGGGCATCCGGTGCGCCTGATCGATGCCAAGCCGCGTGAGGCCGCGGCGCGGCAGCGGCTCGCCGACGAGGCGCGCGCCGAGATCCGTGGCACGCTGGCGCAGATCGCCGGTCTCGGCGGCTTCGACGCCGCCGCGATCGATCGCATCATGGCGCGCGTGTCGTTCCACGGCCACGACGAAGCCGCCACGGCGCTCGCCGGCGCGCACATCGTCTTCGAGGCGGTGCCGGAGACGGAGGACGCCAAGCGCGACGGCCTCGCCTTCATCGACCGCTACGCCGACGCTGAGGCGATCGTCGCCTCGACCACATCGACCTTTCTCTCGACGCAGCTCTCGGCCTTGAGCGGCCGGCCGAAACGCTTCCTCAACGCGCACTGGCTCAATCCCGCCTTCATCGTGCCGCTGATCGAGGTGAGCCCGACGCCGCAGACCGACCGCGCCGTGGTTGCGGAGTTCAATGCGATCCTCGAGAGCATCGGCAAGGTGCCGGTCGTCTGCGCCGCATCGCCCGGCTACATCGTGCCGCGCATCCAGGCGCTGGCGATGAACGAGGCGGCGCGGCTCGTCGAGGAGGGCGTCGCCACAGCCGAGGACGTCGACAAGGCGGTGAAATACGGCTTCGGCTTCCGCTTCGCCATTCTCGGTCTCCTGGAATTCATCGACTGGGGCGGCGGCGACATTCTCTATTACGCCAGCCGCTACATGGCCGACGCGATGAACGACAAGCGCTTCGAGGCGCCGAAGATCGTGCACGACAACATGGCGGCCGGTCGCAATGGCCTGCGCGACGGCAAGGGCTTCTTCGACTACGCGACCATCGATGTGCCGGCCTATCGCCGCGAGCGGCTCGCCGCGTTCATGCGCGCGCTGAAGGATGCGGGGCTGGCCAAGCCGCCGGTGTAGACGGCTCCGTCGTCATTCCGGGTCGGCGCGAAGGGCCGGCCGCATGGCACGGCGTGCTCCCTCTCCCAACCGAACTCGGGTTTACCCGAGTTCGGCATTTGAAGCTGTCGAAGTCGGATATATCCGACTTCGACTGGGAGAGGTGAAGCGCGTCCGTCGCGGAACTTGTCTCAATGCCCGCCCAGATAGGTCGCGATCAGGCGCGGATCGTTGATCAGCGCCGAGGCCGGGCCCGCGTGCACGATCTCGCCCGTCTCCATCACGTAGCCGTAATCGGCGGTTTCGAGCGCGGCGCGCGCATTCTGCTCGATCAGCAGGATCGAGACGCCGAGCTCGCGCAGCGAGGCGATGATGCGGAAGATCTCACGCGTGATCAGCGGCGCAAGCCCGAGGCTCGGCTCGTCGAGCATCAGGAGCTGCGGCTTTGCCATCAGCGCGCGCCCGAGCGCAAGCATCTGCCGCTCGCCGCCCGACAGCGTGCCGGCCTGCTGCGCGCGGCGTTCGGCGAGGCGCGGGAAGCGCGCGAACACTTCGGTCATCGACTGCTTCACCGCCGCGGCGCCGTCGCGGCGGGAATAGGCGCCGAGCAGCAGGTTGTCCTCGACCGACATGCCTGCGAACAGCTCGCGCCGCTCCGGCACCAGGCAGAAGCCCATCTCGATACGGCTCTCGGTGTCGAGGCGGGTGACGTCGCGGCCGTCGAACAAGACGCGGCCGCTGCACGGCAGGAGGCCGATCGCGGTAGTCAGGAGGCTGGTCTTGCCGGCGCCGTTGGCGCCGATCACGGTGACGATCTGCCCGCGCGCGACCTCGAGCGAGACGTCGCGCACGGCCTCGGCCTTGCCGTAACAGACGCTGACCTTCTCGACGGCGAAGAGGCTCATCAGACCACGCCTCCGAGATAGGCTTCCTGCACGCGCGTATCGGCGCGCACGGCTTCGGGCGTGCCTTCGCAGAGCTTGCAGCCGAACTCCATCACCACGATGCGGTCGACGAGCCCCATCACGAAGTCCATGTCGTGCTCGACCAGGAGGATGGTCAGGCCCTCGGCGCGCAAGGTGCGCAGCAGCTCGGCGAGCTTGAGCTTCTCCTGCCGGCGCAGGCCGGCGGCCGGCTCGTCGAGCACGAGCAGCACCGGGTCCGCGGCGAGCGCGCGGGCGATCTCGAGCAGACGCTGGTTGCCGAGCGGCAGGTTGCCGGCGAGATCGAACGGCCGGCTGCCGAGGCCGACGCGCTCGAGCTGGCGCATCGCCTCGCTGCGGGCGTGCGCCTCCTCCGCGCGGTCGAGCCTGAGCGCGCCGGCGAGGAAGCCGGCGCGGGTGCGGCTGTAGGCGCCGAGCAGCACGTTGTCGATCAGCGACATCTTCGGCCGCAGCTTGACGTGCTGGAATGTGCGCGCGATGCCGGCGCGCGCGATCGTGTTCGCGGGCGCGTCGGTGATGTCCTTGCCGGCGAAGACGATGCGGCCTTTGCTCGCGCGCAGCGCGCCGGTGATGATGTTGAACATCGTCGTCTTGCCGGCGCCGTTGGGGCCGATCAGCGCGAGGATCTCGCCGGCGCGCACGTCGAAGGAGACGTCGTTGACGGCGATCAGGCCGCCGAAGTTGCGGCTCGCCGCCTCGACCCGCATCAGCACGCCGCCCTGGTCCGGCTGGGGGCGGCGCGGCAGCGCCGCCGCGGGCTTCGGCGGCTCCTGCCGCGGCTCGGGCAGGAACTGCGCGACGTAAGGCACGATGCCGTCGCGGGCGCGCTGCAGGAAGACGATGAACAGCGCCGAGAACACCACGATCTCGAGCTGGCCGGAGCTGCTCGGCGCGATCAGCGGCAGCAGGTCCTGGATCCAGTTCTTCATCAGCGTGATCAACGCCGCGCCGACAATGGCCCCGAGCAGGTAGCCGGAGCCGCCGACCATCGCCATCATCAGGAAGAAGATGCTCCAGGTGACGTCGAACGGCGTCGGGCTGACGAACCGGCTCATATGCGCGTAGAGCCAGCCGGAGAGCGCCGCGAGCAGCGCGGCCACGACGAAGGTCACGAGCCGGATGTGCAGCGCGTTGATGCCGAGCGATTCGACGAGCGCGTTGCCGCCGCGCAGCGCGCGCATGGCGCGGCCGGAGCGGGAGCCGAGCAGGTTGTGCGCGGCGAGGAGGCTGAGCAGCAGCGCGCCCCAGATCAGATAGAAGATCTGGCCGGAGCCGACGAGCGGCATGGTGCCGATCGACACCGGCGGGATCGAGGGAATGCCGTTATAGGCGCCGAGGCCGGCGATGTTGCCGAAGGTGAAGTAGAGCGCCAGCCCCCAGGCGATGGTGCTGAGCGAGAGGAAGTGGCCCTGCAGGCGCAGCGTCGCGATGCCGACGACGGCCGCGACGGCGCAGGTGACCACGATGGCGAGCACGAGACCGAGCCAGGGCGAATAGCCCATCAGCGCCGAGGCCCAGGCGGTGGCGTAGGCGGCGATGCCCATGAACGAGGCCTGGCCGAATGACACGATGCCGGCGACGCCGGTCAGCAGCACGAGGCCGAGCGCCACGAACGAATAGACGCCGATATAGTTCAACAGCGTGATCGTGAACGGCGCCATGTAGAAGGGCGCGGCGGCGAGCGCCAGCACCGCGATCAGGACGACGAGTCTCGCCGTGCGCGCGCTCATTCCTCGTCCTCTTCCTCGGCGTGCACGAACGAATAGGAACGCCACAGCAGCACCGGGATCAGGATCGAGAAGACGATCACCTCCTTGAACGGGCTGCTCTGGAATGCGGCGAAGCTCTCGAGCAGGCCGACGAGCACCGAGCCGATCGCCGTCACCGGGAAGCTGACGAGGCCGCCGATGATGGCGCCGACGAAGGCCTTCAGGCCGATGAGGAAGCCGGAGTCGTAGAAGACGGTGTTGACCGGCGCGATCAGCACGCCCGAGACGGCGGCGAGCAGGGAGCCGAGCAGGAAGGCGATGGTGCCCGACTGCTGCGGCCGGATGCCCATCAGCCGCGCGCCGGTGCGGTTCATCGCGGTCGCGTGCAGCGCCTTGCCGTAGAGCGTGAAGTTGAAGAACAGGTACAGCAGGAAGCTGAAGAAGGCGGCGGAACCGACGATCAGCAGCGTCTCGCCCGATACCGGCGTGCCGGCAATCTCGGTCGAGAAGTCGACGAGGCTCTGCGTGCGCACGCCCTCCGGGCCGAAGAACAGGAGGCCCATGCCGACCAGCGCGAAGTGCAGGGCGACGGAGACGACGAGCAGGAGCAGCACCGAGGCGTCGGCGATCGGCCGGAACACGATGCGGTCGAGTAGCGGCGCCAGCGGCAGGATCAGGGCGATGGTCAGCGCGATGCGCAGCGGCGCCGGCATCGCGATGCCGGCGGTCGCCCAGACGATGGCCGCCGGCACCAGCGGCAGCATCAGATAATAGAGCAGCGCGTGCGGGATGCGGCGCGCCGCGCCGGCGCGCAGCAGCGCGACCACCTCCATCAGCGCGGCGGCGATCGCCAGTACCGCGATCATCGAGGCGGTGCCCGGCAGGCGCTTGGCCTCGAGGTCGGCCAGGGTCAGCGCGGTGAAGGCGGTGATGTCGCCGAAGGGGACGAAGATGATGCGCGTGACGGCGAAGATGAGGACGAAGCCGAGCGCGATCAGCACATAGATGGCGCCGGTTGCGACGCCATCCATGGTGAGTATCGCGGCGATCTGAGCGTTCATGATGTCTCGTTCAGATCGCCGCGCGTGCGGAGGGGGGTCAGGGCTGGTAGGCCCACTTGCCGTCGACGAGCTTGACCACGACCAGGCTGCGCTCGTCGACGCCGTAATAGGACTTCGGCGTGAAGTTGTAGATGGCGTGCACGCCGGCGACGTCCTTGTTCGAGTAGATCGCCTGCATCAGCGCCTCGCGGAACTCGGGCGTGCCGGGCTTGGCCGTCTTGAGCGCCACCTTGGCGGCGTTGAGGAAGATGAGCCAGCCGTCGAACGAGTAGCCGGAGAAGCCGTCGTCGGCGTCCGACTTGTTCACCTTCTGGAACGTCTCGTGGAAGGCGGTGCCGATCTTCTTGGAGAAGTGCGAGTCCGGCAGCTGCGAGGTGACGATCACCGGGCCGGCCGAGACCTGCACGCCTTCGGCCGCCTTGCCGCCGACGCGCACGAAGTCGCGGTTCAAAAGCGACGGCGTGCCGTAGAAGTTGCCCTTGAAGCCGAGCTTGCGCATCTCGAGGAGCGGCAGCGCCGCCTGCGTCGCCGAGCCGCCGTCGAGCAGCGCGTCGGGCTTGGTCGACATCACCTTCAGCGCCTGCGCGGTGACCGAGGTGTCGGTGCGCGTGTAACGCTCGTTGCTCGTCACCTTCGGCCCGCCGTTCTGCTCGGCCGCCTTGGCGCCGTTATAGACGAGGTCGCCCCAGGAGTCGGTGAAGCCGATGAAGCCGACGGTCTTGATGCCTTCGCGCTTCATGCGGTCGGCGATGACCTTGACCATCAGGTTCGGCGTCTGCGGCACGGCGATGCCCCAGGGATGGCCTTCCTCCGGGATCTTCACGTTGACCGGCGAGACGCCGATGAACGGCACCTTCAATTCGTTGGCGACCGTGAGCATGGCGTTGGTGGCCGGCGCGCTCGACGTGCCGATCATCAGGTCGACGTGGTTCTGCTGCACGAGCTTGCGCGCGTTCTGCGTCGCGGCCGACGGATCGGAGCCGTCGTCGAGCTTGATCAGATTGATCTTATGGCCGTCGACTTCGCTCTGATAGGCGTAGGCGGCGTTGATGCCCTTCTCGTAATTGATGCCGATCGAGGAGGCCGGGCCGCTGAGCGAGGTGACGAAACCGACGGTGATGTCCTGCGCGCCGGCCGCTCCGGCGCCGAATACAAATGCGGCGAATGCGGTGAAGCCGAGGGCTACTCTTCTCATGATGCTCTCCATCCCAAAGCGTGAAGGCTGCTGTCGCCCGCGACCGGGCCTTTCGAGAAGCGTACTTTCGTCAGCGCGCATCGATCCGCCCGCCTCGCGACCGCGCATGTTCGCGACGTGTCGTCACGAGACGCTTCGCACGATGCATCAGTGCCTGTCCCGCCGGCACCGCGAATTATTTCAATCTTAAAATGATCGGTTTTGGCCTGTCAACAATGGCCGTGGCGTGGACCGCTTACGCGCGCTTGAGCTTGTAGCCGGCGGCCTCGCGATCCCACGTTTCGGGGGTCACGCCGCGTTCGCTCAGCTTGTATTTCTGCACCTTGCCGTTTTCCGTCGTGGGCAGTGCAGCGACGAACTCGACGAAGCGCGGCACCGCAAAATAGGGCAGCAACGGCTCGCAATATTTGATCAGGTCGAGCGGCGCGAGGCTCTGCCCCGGATGCAGCACGACCGCCGCCATCACTTCGTCTTCGGCCAGCGGCGAGCGCACCGGGAAGGCGGCGGCGATTGCAACCGCCGGGTGGCTCAGCAGCACCTGCTCCACCTCGAACGAGGAGATGTTCTCGCCGCGGCGGCGGATCGCGTCCTTGATGCGGTCGACGAAACGGTAATAGCCGTCCGCCTCGCGGATGACGCGGTCGCCGGTATGAAACCACAGGTTCTGCCAGGCTTCGACCGTCTTCTCCGGCGCGCCGAAATAGCCGGTGGCGAAGGCATAGGGCGCATCCGCCCGCACCAGGAGCTCGCCCGGCGTGCCGTCGGGAACGTCGTTGTCGTCGCCGTCGACGACGCGCGCCTGGAAGCCGTCGAACACCGGGCCCATCGTGCCGGGCCGTTGCCGGTCGACGGTGGTGCCGAGGACGAAGTTCGTTTCGGTCGAGCCCCAGCCGTCGATCAGGCGGATGCCGGTGCGCGCGGTGAACTCGGCGTGGAAGCGCGCCGGCACGCCGGGCGCCAGCGCGATGCGGGCGCGGTGCGCGCTCTCCTCCGCCGCGCGCGGACGCGACAGCAGGATCGGCACCATGGCCCCGAGCACATAGGTCGCCGTCGCCTGCGAGCGCGCCAGCGCGGCGTAGAAGTCGGAGGCCGAGAAGCGTTTCTCGTAGGTGACGGAGATGCCCATCAGCATCGCCTGGAAGAAGGTGTTGAGCGCGTTGGTGTGGAACAGCGGCAGCGTCGACTGCAGCACGTCGCTCTCGCCGAGGCCGAGCAGCGCCGCGGTGTTGGCGCCCCACCAGAAATATTGTGCATGCGGACAGCAGACGCCCTTCGACGGGCCGGTGGTGCCCGAGGTGTAGAGGATCGTCAGCATGTCGCGCGGCCGCAGCGTCTCCGCTTCGCAGGCCTCGCCCGGTGCCGGCACGGGCTTGGAGACGATCGTGCCGGCGCTGAGCGGCGCGTCCGCGTCGATGGTCCAGATCGTTTCCAGCGGCAGCTTCGCGAAATCGAGATGGTCGAGATTGCCGGCGAAGGTGCCTTCGACAATCAGCAGCCGCGCCGCGGAATTCGACAGGATGTGCTGCAATTGATGGCCGCGCGAGGCGGTGTTGACCGGCACCGACACGGCGCCGATCCAGGCGCAGCCGAGAAAGGCGCGCAGGAAGTCGAGCCGGTTGGACGCGATCAGCGCCACGCGGTCGCCGCGCCGGATGCCGGCGGCGCGCAGGGTGGCGCCGAACCGCGCCGCCTCGTCGCGCGCCTGCGCATAGGTCCAGGTGGCGCCGCCCGAGGACACCAGCGGCTTCTCGCCGTAACGTTCGGCCTGCCGCGTCAGCATCGCCGGCACGGTGCGGTCGGCGGGTGCAAATCGGCGCGTCAGGGCGTCGACGAGCAGGGCGGCAGGCGTCCGGTCGGGGTGCGTGTCGGTCATCTGGAAATTATTTCTAACTTAAAGCATCTTGGCGCGGCAATGCGGTTCGGCGCAAGCGGGAGGGTTAAATGCGCATCTGGTACCAGAGCTACGTCGACTACGAGAACGGCAAGATCTACTGGGATCGCCTGCGCGCCCACCTGAAGACCATCGTCGACGAGGGCACCGAGGTCGAGGTGCACGGCATCACGCCACACGATTCCTACGCCCACCCGATCGTCGAGATGCGTTGCGCGCGCGAAGTGATCTGCAACGCGGTGCGCGCCGAGCGTGAAGGCTACGACGCCTTCGTCATCGGCCATTTTCAGGACGCCGGCCTCTACGAGGCGCGCTCGGTGACGAAAATCCCGGTGGTGGCGCTGGGCGAGGCCTCGATGCTCCACAGCCTGCAACTCGGCCAGCGTGTCGGCATCGTCACCATCAACACCCGCTACATCCCGTGGTTTCACCACCAGATCCACAAATACGGGCTGGAGCGGCGCGTCACCGGCGTGCACGCGATGCAGTTCCAGCCGGGGCAGATCCTCAAGGCCTACGAGTCGCAGGCGCTCGCCGACGAGGTGCGCGACCTGTTCGCCGCGCAGGCCAAGCCGCTCGTTGCCGCGGGCTGCGAGGTGCTCATCCCCGGCGGCGGCATCCCGATGCTCCTGTTCTCGGCGCTGCACGAGCACACGGTCGACGGCGCGCCGGTGATCAATGGCATCCCGATCGCGGTGAAGATGGCGGAAATGGCGGTCAAGCTGCGCCGGCTCACCGGCCTCGGCGTCAGCCGCGCCGCCGAGTTCATGATGCCGCCGCCGGAGGTCATCCAGGAGTTCATGACGCACCCGAAGGGGCTGTGAGACTGCTGTCATACCCCGCGAACGCCGGGTATCCGGCCCTTGCTCGTCGACGTCCGAATTCAAGTGCTGGATCGTCCGCTTTCGCAGACGATGACGGCTGAGAGAGCCCTTGCTCCGCGAAATATTTTAGACCTAAAATACCTTGCTCCGAGGAGGCGCGAAGGAGTTGGCCATGTCGAGATACAGAGGCAACGTCGCCGCGATCAAGGACCTCATCCGGCCCGCCGAAGTGCATCGCGACGTCTACATCGACGAGGAAGTGTTCCAGCTCGAGATGGAGCATCTCTTCGCCAACACCTGGGTCTATGTCGGACACGACAGCCAGGTGCCGAACCCGGGCGACTATTTCGGCACGACGATCGGCCTTCAGCCTGTGCTGATGGTGCGCCACTCCGACAATACGGTGAAGGTTCTCTACAATCGCTGCCCGCACAAGGGCACACGCATCACGACCGAGACCTGCGGCAACACCGGCAAGTTCTTCCGCTGTCCCTACCATGCGTGGAGCTTCCGCACCGACGGCTCGCTGATCGCGATCCCGCTGCGCGAGGGATACGAGAACACCGGCTTCGAGCAGAGCCACGCGGCGAAAGGCATGAGCGCCGTCCGCCACGTGCACAACTACCGCGGCTTCGTCTTCGCCAAGCTCAACGATGTCGGCCCCGGCTTCGAGGAGTTCTTCGGCGACAGCCTGTCGAGCCTCGACAACATGGTCGACCGCTCGCCGGTCGGGAAACTCGAAGTCGCGGGCGGCGTGCTGCGCTACATGCACAATTGCAATTGGAAGATGCTGGTCGAGAACCAGACCGATACGTGCCACCCGATGATTGCGCATGCATCGTCGGCGGGGACGGCCATCAGCGTCTTCAACAAGGCGCCGCCGGGCACCAAGAAGCCGATGGCGGTCGAAATCTACGCGCCGTTCATGAGCCCTTACGAGTTCTTCGAGAACATGGGCATCCGCGTCTGGCCGAACGGGCACGGCCATACCGGCGTGCATCACTCGATCCACTCGGACTATTCGGCGATCCCGGGCTATTTCGACAAGATGGTCGCGGCTTATGGCGAGGAGCGCGCCAGGAAGATCCTCGGCGAGAACCGGCACAACACCTGCTATTTCCCCAATCTGATGGCCAAGGGGCCGATCCAGCTCATCCGTCTGTTCAAGCCTCTGGCCGCGAACAAGACGCTGGTGGAATCCTGGACCTTCCGGCTGGTCGATGCGCCCGACATGCTGCTCGAGCGCACGCTGATGTATAACCGGCTGATCAATGCCTCGACGTCGGTGGTCGGCCACGACGATCTCGAAATGTACGAGCGCGCGCAGGAAGGCTTGCACGTCGACGCCAATCAGTGGGTGAACGTGCAGCGGCTCTACAGCGCGGCCGAGAGGCCCGATGTCACCGCCGAGACCAACGGCACGACCGAATGGCAGATGCGCAACCAGTTCTCCGCCTGGTCGAAATTCATGACGATGTCGATGTGAGCGCCGCCATGACCGCCCCGACCGATCAGGAGCTCATCGATTTCGTCATCCGCGAGGCGCGGATGATCGACCAGCACCGCTTCGAGGAATGGCTCGATCTGTTCGCCGAGGATGGCATCTACTGGATGCCGCTCGAGTGGGGCCAGACCGACGCGCGGCTGACCGCCTCGCTGATGCACGAGGACAAGATGCTGCTGACCGTGCGCGTCGAGCGGCTGAAGGGCAACCGCACCTTCTCGCAGAAGCCGAAGAGTCGCTGTCACCACGTCCTGCAGATGCCGCAGGTCGACCGCCGCGACGAGACGGCGAACGAATACGTCACCTGGACGCCCTTCCATTACCTCGAGACGCGGTACGACGACCAGCAGCTCTACGCGGGCTGGGCGACGCACACGCTGAAGGTCGTCGACGGCAAGTTGAAGATCAAGCTCAAGCGCGTCGACCTCGTCAACAGCGAGGCGGCGTTCGGCAGCATCCAGTTGTTCATGTGATGCGGCTCATGCAGCTAAGGCCGCTCGGCATGGAATTGGTGTTCGTCATGGCCGGGCTTGTCCCGGCCATCCACGCCTTTCTTCGCACGAAGACGTGGATGCCCGGCACAAGGCCGGACATGACGGCGGAGAGGTCGGTGCAGGACACCCGTGGCGCGGTGGTTGGAGCATGACCACCCGCCTTGCCTATGACGGCGTGGTTGCCTGCGTGCCGGTCACGGTGCCCTACCGGCGCTATTCGGTGAACAGTGCGCACTGGTGGATCGGCCGCGCGCTGCACGATCTGACACGCGGCGCCGGCATCAGGCCGCAGGACATTGACGGCCTCATCGTGTCGAGCTTCACCGTCGGCCCCGATACCGCGGTCGGCCTGACCCAGCATTTCGGCCTGACGCCGCGCTGGCTCGATCATGTGCCGATGGGCGGCGCCTCCGGCGTCGTCGGGCTCCGGCGCGCGGCGCGCGCGGTGCAGGCGGGCGACGCGCAGTTCGTCGCCTGCGTCGCCGGCGACACCAACCACGTCGATTCCTTCCGCAAGACGCTGACGAGCTTCTCGCGCTTCGCGCAGGACGCGGTCTACCCCTACGGCTCCGGCGGCGCGAACGCCTCCTTCGCGCTGATCACCAAAAACTACATGAACCTGTACGGGGCGAAGCGCGAGGACTTCGGCAAGCTGTGCGTGGCGCAGCGCGACAATGCCCTGGCGATTCCCTTCGCCATGATGAAGAAGACGCTGACGCTCGACGACTACATGAATGCGCGGGCGATCTCCGACCCGCTGCACCTGTTCGATTGCGTCATGCCTTGCGCCGGCGCCGAGGCCTTCCTCGTCTGCCGCGCGGACGTGGCGAAGTCGCTCGGCCTGCCCGCCGTGCGCATCCTCTCGACCATCGAGCGGCACAATGCCTTTCCCGGCGACCCGATCCAGTATCGCGGCGGCTGGGCGCTCGATGCCGACGAACTGTGGCAGATGGCCGGCGTGACGCCGGCCGACGTCGATCTCCTCGAGACCTACGACGACTATCCGGTGATCGTCACCATGCAGTTCGAGGATCTCGGCTTCTGCCGGAAGGGCGAGGGACCGGAGTTCATCCGCAGCCACACCTTCACCGCCGACGGCTCGTTCCCGCACAACACCTCCGGCGGCCAGCTTTCGGTCGGCCAGGCGGGGGCCGCCGGCGGCTATCTCGGCTTCACCGAGGCGATGCGCCAGCTCACGGGCAAGCCGATCGGCCGGCCGGTCGCCGGCGCCAGGGTCGCGGTCGTCTCCGGCTTCGGTATGATCAACTACGACCGCGGCCTGTCGTCCGGCGCCGCCGTGCTCGCGAGGGCTTGACGTGACCGCACCGCTCATCCGCCCGAAGCGCAAGGACCCGCTCAAGAAGACGCGGCAGCCGCTCTATCCGCAGGCGGTGCGCTCCCGCACCGCGCAGGGCCTGACCGCCGCGGCGGCGGAAGGCCGTTTCGAGCTGCAGTGCTGCTCCGACTGCAAGGAGATCTTCTATCCGCCGCGCGACGCCTGCCCGAAATGCCTGTCGGCGCGCGTGCCCTTCGTGCCGGTCGACAATCGCGGCACGGTGCTCGCGGAGACGACGATCCGCACCTCGACCGATCCCTATTTCCGCGAGCGCACGCCGTGGCGCGCCGGTCTCACAAAGCTCGACGCCGGCCCCATCGTGCTGTCGCATCTCCACGGCGACGTGCACGAGAACGATCGCGTACGTCTCGATCTCAAGCTCGACAAAGGCGGCGCGCCCGTCCTGATCGCGCTGCCGGAGAAAGACACCCCCCACATGGCCGACGATCCGCAACTGCGCGAGATGACCTGTGATCCGAAATTCCGCCGCGTGCTGATCACCGACGGCCGCACCGCGGTCGGTCAGGCGATGGCGAAAGCCTTCGCCGAGGCCGGCGCCAATATCGTCTTCGTCGGCATCGCCGATCCGTGGAAGCCGTTCCCGGGCGAGGAGGCGCTGCGCAAGATCGAGCGCGTGGAGATCGTGCCGCTCGACCTGACCGATTCCGAATCGGTCTCCGAGCAGGCCGAGCAGAACGGCGGCCGCATCGACATCGTCGTCAACACCGCCGAGCACGTGCGGCCCGGCGGCGTGATGCAGCGGCGCGGGCTGACGGTCGCGCGCGAGGAGATGGACGTGCGCTATTTCGGCCTGATGCGGCTGGCGCAGGCCTTCGGCCCGGCGATGCGCTCGCGCGGCGCCGACGGCGTCAATTCCGCCGCGGCCTTCGTCAACCTGCTGTCGGTGCATGCGCTGATGAGCTGGCCGGCCTACGGCGCCTATTCGGCGGCTGAGGCGGCGTGCCTGTCGGCGGCGCAGTGCCTGCGCGCCGAACTGCGCCCCGGCGGGGTCAAGGTGGTGAACGTCTTCTTCGGTCCGCTCGAGACCGAGTGGTTCCAGACCGTGCCGCCGCCGAAGGTCGCGCCCTCCGCTTTGGCGAAGGCGGTCGTGCAGGCCTTGCAGCGCGGCGTCGAGGACGTCTTCGTCGGCGACATCGCCGAGGACATCCGCGCGCGGCTCGCGGTCAACCCCAAGGCGCTCGAGCGCGAGCTGGCAGGATAGGAGCGAGCATGGCGTCCGATCTTCTCTCGTTCGCGCAGCGCGTGGCGCAGGGGTCGATCCGCATCGTCGACCTGACGCAGACGCTGACGCAGGAATTCCCCACCATCGTGCTGCCGCCGGAGTTCGGCCAGTGCGCGCCGTTCCGCATCGAGGAAGTGTCGCGCTACGACGAGCGCGGCCCGGCCTGGTACTGGAACAACATCACCATCGGCGAGCACTGCGGCACGCATTTCGACGCGCCGATCCACTGGATCTCCGGCAAGGACCTGCCCAACAACGCGGTCGACAGCATCGATCCGCGCAACTTCATCGCGCCGGCCTCGGTCGTCGACTGCTCCAAAGAGAGCGCCGCCGATGGCGATTTCGTGGTGACGGTCGAATTCATCGAGGCGTGGGAGAAGAAGCACGGCCGCATCTCCGCCGGCGAATGGGTGCTGTTGCGCACCGACTGGTCGAAGAAGCCGTTCCGCGAATACGCCGGCATGGGCGACGACGGCGCGCACACGCCGGGCCCGGCGCCGGAGACGGTGAAGTGGCTGGTCGAGCAGCGCGACGTGCACGGCTTCGGCACCGAGACCATCGGCACCGACTACGGCCAGGCGCAGCATTTCAACCCGCCCTATCCGGCGCATTTCTACATGCACGGCAAGGGCCGCTACGGGCTGCAGTGCCTGACCAATCTCGACAAGCTGCCGCCGAAGGGCGCGGTCATCGTCTCGGCGCCGCTCAAGATCAAGCAGGGCTCCGGCAGCCCGCTGCGCGTGCTGGCGCTGGTCGAGGAGGATTCATGACCGAAGGCCATGTTTCGGTCGTCACCGGCGGCGCCTCCGGCATCGGCGCCGCGATCGTGCGGCATCTGCTCGACGGCGGCTACGAGGTCGTCGTGCTCGATAGGCAGGCGCCGAAGGTGACGCACGCGAAGCTGCATGCTGTTCAAGTCGACCTGTTCGATAATGCGGCGCTGACGAAGGCGGTCGCCGACATCGCCGCGCGCTTCCAGGTCACGCATCTCGTGCACAATGCCGGCACGATCCGGCCGGCATCGATCGAGGACACCACGATCGAGGACCTGCAGGCGCTGGCGCAGCTTCACATCGGCGTCGCGCTGACGCTCGCGCAGGCGGTGCTTCCGGGCATGAAGACGCGGCGCTTCGGCCGCATCGTGCTGATGTCGACGCGCGGTGCGCTCGGCCTGGCCAACCGCACCGCCTATGGGTCGACCAAGGCCGGCGTCATCGGCCTCGCGCGCAGCTGGGCGCTGGAGCTCGCGCCCGCCGGCATCACGGTCAACGCCGTGGCGCCGGGGCCGATCGGCGACACCGACATGTTCCGAGGCGTCATTCCGCCCGGCGATCCGCGCGAGCAGACGCTCGCCGCCGCCATTCCGGTGAAGCGCCTCGGCCGCAGCGACGATGTCGCCCGCGCGGTGATGTTCTTCGCCGATCCGGCGAACGGCTTCGTCACCGGGCAGACGCTCTATGTCTGCGGCGGCTCGAGCGTCGGGTCGATTGTGATCTGACGATCAGTGCAAAAAGCTGTCGACGGTCTTGAGTGCGCCGTCGAGCGCGACGCCATCCTCGTCCTTGAGCGCGGCTTCGCGCAGTCGCCGCACCCAAGCGGCCGCATCAGGTCTGCCTTCGAGCTTCTGCGTCGCCGCCATCACCCGGTCGAACTTCGACAGGCCGCGCGCATGAGTGTCCGAATACCCCTTCACCAGCCGCCGCGTCCTGACGAGCTCGACGGCGAGCTCGTAGTCGCGCGGCGCCCATTCCCTGACGCGCGCCAGCCAGGCATCGCGATGCGCGACCTCGTTGGCGTGCCGCAGCGTGCCGCGACGGAAGCGTTTCATCCCGCCGAGCACGTAGAGCGCGAGGAACCAGCGGAGCGTTGTCGTCTTCACGCGGCGGCCGCGATTGACGAGTCGGTCCAGCGCGCGGAACAGGCCGGGCCGCCGCTCGATGAAACGGCCGAGCGAAGCCGGCAGGCAGCCGGCGACCTCGTCCATGCGCGGATGCATGAATTCGGTGGTGTAGACGATCTGGTCGTCCGGCACGCCGATCTCCGCGCGCAGGCGGACGAAGCGGCTGCCGCGCGTCTTCAGGTCGGCGACGCGGAAGACGTCGTCATAGGCCATGGTGACCGCGAGGTATTTCGCCGCCGCGGTGGTGAGCGCGTAGCCCTTCGCGGCGCTGTCGCGCTCGAGGATGTCGCCGAGCAGGGCGAGGTATTCTTCGCCATAGGCGAGGTCCTGGAAATCGACCACACGCTCCAGGCCGGCGACGAGCATCGCGTGCGTCTCGACCGGGAAGGCCGCCTGCGCGCGCGCAAGCAGGGCGGCGTAGGCCTTGCCCGGCGCCGGACCGGGCGCCGTCGTCTTATCGGGTAGCGCTGCCGGCGGCACGGGCGGCGCCTTCGCCCGGTCGTAGCCGCGCGCAAAGCCACGCAGACTCGCCTCGACGCCGATCCCGGCCTCGCGGATCGTCGCCTCGTAGGCCTCGCGCGCGAAAGGCAGGGCGTCGGCGCCGGCGAGCGCGCCGAACATCACCGCCGAGATGGCGCTGCCGCTCTCCTCGGCCGCCTGCGCCATGTCGAAGGCGACGAGCCGTTTCGCCGCCGCTTCCGCCGCGGCGACGACCGCGCCCGAATCGCCGATGCCGTCGCCCGGCGTCTGCTTCTCCACCACCGCATAGGCGCGGTGCGTCGAGGCGATCAGCGTGGTGCGGTCTGGCGTGACCAGGCCGCGCTGGATGGCGCGGCCGGCTTCCATGAACTCCGCGCCGATGACGACATCGACCTCGCCCGGCACTGCCATCAGCGACAGCACCGGCCGCAGGCCCGCCGGTGCGTCGGCCGGCAGCGGCAGCGCCTCGATGTAATAGATCGTGGCGCCGGTGCGCTGCGCCACACCCGGAACGGAGGTCGATTGCGCCACCCAGCGCTGCGCCTCGCACAGTGCCACGATCCAGTCGACCAGCACGCCGCCGCCCTGGCCGCCCATGGCCAGCACGGCGATGGCGAGCGGCTTCGTGGTGTCGAGCGCGATGCGGGCGGGTTCGGCGTTCATCTTATGAATAAATCGGCATACGGCGGGCGCGGCGGTTCTGCAGCCAGCGGATCATGGCGGCGCGCAGACGCGCGACGAAGCGCTCGAAGCCGGTCGGGTTGTGCACGATCTCGGCGCGGTAGAAGGACGGGCAGAGCACGGCGGCCTCCGCCACCTCGCCGCAATTGCCGCAGCCGACGCAGGAATTGTCGACTGCAGCCACGGGATCGTCCTTCAACGGGTCGCTCACGTGTTTCACCGACAGCGACGGGCAGCCGGACAGGCGGATGCAGGCGTGGTCGCCGGTGCAGACGTCCTCGTCGACGCCGTAGCGCTCGCGCACCATGCGCCGTCCGCCCTTCACCGCCTTGGCGAATAGCGGCTTCTCGCGCCGCTGCCGGTTGAGCATGCATTCGGAGGAGGCGACGATGACCTTCGGTCCCGGCTCGCGCGACGTCAGCGCCTCCTTCAGCGTGTCGCGCATCCTGGCGACGTCGTAGGTGCGGTCGATCTGCCGGACCCATGTGGCGCCGACGCCCTCGACCGCCTTGGTGATCGGATGCTTGGTCGAGCGGCTGACATTGTCGGCGCGCGAGGACAGGATGTCCTGCCCGCCGGTCGCCGAGGCGTAATAGTTGTCGACGACGACGATGACGCCGTCGTGCTTGTTGTAGACGGCGTTGCCGATGCTCGACGTCAGTCCGTTGTGCCAGAAGCCGCCGTCGCCGATGAACGAGATCGACTTCTTCGCCGACGGCACGTTGAACGCCGCCGCCGAGGCGGGCCCGAGCCCGTAGCCCATGGTCGAGGCGCCGATATTGAACGGCGGCAGGATCGAGAACAGGTGGCAGCCGATGTCGGCGGCGATGTGGTGCGGGCCGAGCTCCTTCTCGACGAGTTTCATCGCGGCGAAGATCGGCCGCTCCGGGCAGCCGGTGCAGAAGCCCGGCGGCCGCGGCGGCACCACGCCGGCGAGCGCCTTGACGCGCGGATCCTCGGCGATGACCGGCGTGTTCGGCGCGCGGCTGACGTCGGCGAGCGCGCCCGGCGCCGCCGCGCTGACGAAGTCGCGCACGCCCTTGAGCATCACGTCGGCGGTGTATTCGCCGGCCATCGGCAGCACGTCCTTGCCGTGGATGCGCGTATTGATGTCGCGGCGGCGCAGGATGGTGTTGACCGCCTGCTCGATGAAATCGGGCTGCCCTTCCTCGACGATCAGCACCGCGCGCTTTGACGCGCAAAACTCGGCGAGTTCGTCGTCGATGAGCGGATAGGTGACGTTCATCACGTAGAGCGGCACGCGCGTCTTGCCCCAAATGTCGGCAAGGCCGAGCCGCTGCAGCGCGCGCATGACGCCGTTGTACATGCCGCCCTGCAGCGCGATGCCGATGTCGGCGAGGTCGCCGTCGAACAATTCGTTGAGCTTGCGCTCCTTGATGAAGGCGACGGCCGCCGGCCAGCGCTTCTCGATCTTCTCCTTCTCCTGCAAGTAGGAGGCGGGCGGCAGCACGATCTTGTTGACGTCGCGCACCGGCTGTTCGAGCGCCTGCGCG
>Ga0182749_1000303_pt1 | contig 49543 bp, 50 predicted proteins | sample eDN3rd37CKraftMG_FD_128875 | JGI IMG/M metagenome (GOLD analysis project Ga0182749, IMG submission 128875) | Enriched Miracle-Growth compost microbial communities from Emeryville, California, USA - eDNA 3rd pass 37_C Kraft MG (version 2) (version 2) ...
AGCTGAACCGCGAAGGCTATGACCTGCAGGAATGGCATATGCCGGAGTGAGGCCCAGGGCCTTGCGGCCCGGAGCTTGAAAAGCGCCGTTTTCCTCGGGGAGGGAAACGGCGTTTTTTATTTCAGGATGACTCCAGCACCGGACTTCGCTGGACTACGCCCAAGCTCGATACAGCAGGTTTATCAATAACTTAGGCGAGTTCAACATATGCCGGTGCTTTCCGAAACCTGACCCGACTTCCCTGCTGGTGGCCCCTATGAGGCTCTTGGGGATCGGGTCTTTCCGAGGAGTCATCATGGCAAAGATCAAGCTCACCAAGTCCGCTGTCGATGCGGCACAACCCCAAGCGCAGGCCGTCGAACTCAGGGATAACCTGGTGCCCGGCTTCTTGTGCAAGATTACCCCATCGGGCCGCAAGGTGTTCATGCTTCAGTACCGCACGAACGCTGGCGAGCGCCGCAAGCCCGCTTTGGGCCAGTACGGGGAACTGACAGTCGAACAGGCCCGCTCGCTGGCACAGGAATGGCTGGCCCAGGTGCGCCGGGGCGGCGATCCCAGCGCGGACAAGACGGCGGCGCGCAAGGCGCCCACGGTCAAGGAGTTGTGCACGAAGTTCATGGAGGATTACTCCAAGGTGCGCAACAAGCCCAGCACGCAGGAAGGCTACCAGAGCGTCATCGACCGCAACATCGTTCCGATGATCGGTCGCATGAAGGTTCAGGACGTGAAGCGCCCGGACGTGGCCGGGATGATGAAGAAGATGACGCACAAGCCGGCCGATGCGAACCGAACGTTCAGTGTCATGCGTCGGATGTTCAATCTGGCCGAGGTGTGGGGCTACCGCCCGGACGGCACCAATCCGTGCCGCCACGTCCCGATGTACCCCAACGGCAGGGCCACCCACCTCATCAGCGACGAGGACATGGGCAAGCTGTTCCGGCAGCTCGAAAAGACCGAAGCCGAAGAACTGGAGAACTACGTCATCCCGCTGGCGATCCGCCTGCAATTCGAGTTCTCCGGTCGCCGTGGAGAAATTTGCCCGCTCGAATGGCCTTGGCTGGACTTCGAGAACCGGCGCGTAGCTTGGCCCGACAGCAAGACCGGCAGCATGTCCAAGCCCATGAGCGAGGAAGCCTATCGGCTGCTTTCGGCGGCACCGCGCTTGGAGGGCTGCCCCTACGTGCTACCGTCTCCGACCCATCCCGGCCAGCACCTGACCACGGGCGAGTATTACAACGGCTGGACTCGTGTGCTCAAAGCTGCTGGCGTGACGCATGTGGGTACGCACGGCATCCGTCACCGCTCGGCGACCGACATTGCCAATTCGGGCATTCCGGTCAAGGTCGGCATGGCGCTGACGGGACACAAGACCGTGGCGATGTTCATGCGCTACGTCCACACCGAGGATGACCCGGTGCGCCAGGCCGCCGAACTGGTGGCGAACCGGCGTAAGACGATCACCGGCACATCCCGCACCGTGGAGGCGACCGCATGACCACGCGCAAGGCATCTGTTGTGTCCCCCGCCGCGCCGGTGGCGCTGTTGGGCGACATTCGGGCACTGATCGAGGCGGCGCGGCAGCGCGCCGCCTCGGCGGTGAATAGCGAGCTGACGATGCTCTACTGGCGCATCGGCCAGCGCATCCACACGCAGGTCTTGGAGGGCCGGAGGGCGGACTACGGCGAGGAGGTCGTGTTGACGCTGGCGGTGCAGTTGGCGAAGGAGTACGGCAGCAGTTTTGCGGTCAAGAACCTGCGCCGCATGGTGCAGTTCGCCACCACCTTCTCCGACGAGCAGATTGTCGTATCACTGATACGACAATTGAGCTGGACGCACTTCATCGCCCTGATCCCGCTGAAAGACCCGCTCCAGCGGGACTACTACGCGCAGATGGCCAGCGCCGAACGCTGGAGCGTGCGGACGCTGCGCGAGCGCATCGACTCGATGCTGTACGAGCGCACGGCACTGTCCAAGAAGCCGGACGAGATGATCGCGCAGGAACTGGCGACCTTGCGCGATGCGCAGCGCATGTCGCCGGCACTGGTCATGCGTGACCCGTACATCCTCGACTTCCTGGGGCTGCGGGATACGTGGCAGGAAGGCGACCTGGAGGCCGCGATCATCCGCGAAATGGAATCCTTCCTGCTGGAGTTGGGCGCGGGCTTTTCTTTCCTCGCCCGGCAGAAGCGCATCCAGATCGACGACGAGGATTTCCACCTTGACCTGCTGTTCTACAACCGCAAGCTGCGCCGGCTGGTGGCGGTGGAGTTGAAGATTGGCGAGTTCAAAGCCGCGTACAAGGGGCAGATGGAGCTTTACCTGCGCTGGCTGGACAAGCACGAACGCGAGCCGGAAGAAGCCTCGCCGCTGGGGATCATCCTCTGCACAGGCAAGAAGCGCGAACAGATCGAGTTGCTGGAACTGGACAAGTCGGGCATCCATGTTGCCGAGTACCTGACCACCTTGCCGCCGCGTGCGGTGCTGGGCGAACGGTTGCAGCAGGCGACGGAGCGGGCGCGGTTGCAGATCGAGCAACGGCGGCCTAACGAAAAATTCTGACCGCAACATCCGTGCGTCCCGGCATGCTGCCGTCGGGTTCGCGGGCTGCGCCCCGCGCTTCGTGTTGAATCGCGGCCATTCGGCGCTGACCCCTGACGCCTTCGGCCCTCGCGGGCCTGCGCGCTCCGCTTGCCAAGGGCGGGGCTGCGAGGGTGTGGTGGGCGGTCTTGCTGTTCCCTTCACCGTATCACGGCGTTCTCGCCGTCAATGACTGCGCGTGCTCGCACGCTTGCGGCCTGGTGGCCGTCTTCGATCACTGACTGCTTGCGCTGCGCCGTGCTGGCCACGGTTCCGGGCAATTCCGCCCGAGCAACCGGAGCACGATCATGTCGCAACTGTCCTTTTCCTCGTTCGATTCCTCCCTCATGGTGCGCGATGCCCAGGGGCGCTATCTGCCGGCGTCGGCCGACGACATTCTGGAAGCCGCACGCCAAGTCATCGACCAGAAGATGCAGCGCGGTGCTGAACTCACTTCGCCGGCGGCGGTCAAGGACTACCTGCGCACCAAGTTGGCGGGCTTCGAGCATGAAGTTTTCGCGGTGCTGTTCATGGACACGCGCCATCGGTTGATCGAGTACCGGGAGATGTTCCGCGGCACGATCGACGGCGCATCGGTATATCCGCGTGAGCTGGTCAAGGAAGCCCTGCGGTGCAATGCGGCAGCGGTGATCGTCAGTCACAACCATCCGAGCGGGAACCCGGAGCCGAGCGCGGCCGACCGGACGCTGACCGAACGGCTCAAGCAGGCGCTGGGGCTGGTGGACGTGCGCGTGCTCGATCACGTCATCGTCGCTGGCGGCGACACCACCTCGTTTGCCGAGCGCGGCCTGCTTTAAGCGAAGGGGCTTCGGCCCCTTTCTGCTGCGCTCGATTCCGGTTATGCCATTGCCCGCAGCCATCCCAGCAAATCCGCCTGCGGGCTATCCGGCCGCAAGGGCTGCGGCGACAACAGGCAGTAGCGCGAGCCGTCCTCCACGAAACCCAGCGGCGCGGCCAGCACGCCGCTGTCCAGATCGTCGCGCACCAGATGCCACGGGCCGACCGCCACGCCCAGGCCGGCCACGGCCGCCTGCAAGCTGAAATAGAAGTGCTCGAAGGTCTGCCCCTTCGCATCGGGTGCGGGCTGGCCTGCGGCCGCCGCCCATTCCAGCCACGCGCCCGGCCGCGTGCGCGTGTGCAGGCGCGGTGCGCTGGCCTTGAACGCCGCGCCGGCCTTCTTCGTGGTGAACCAGGCCGCCACCTTGTCGGGGCGGCAGACCGGGCCGACCTTCTCCGCGAACAAGGGTTCGGCGCGGTAGCCCTCGGGCCAGGGGAAGTCGTCGCGGCGGATGGCCAGGTCGATGCCGCTGGCGAAGGAGAACGGCCCGCCACCGGCGACCAGGTGAACGTCGATCCCCGGATGCCGGGCCTGGAAGTCCGGCCAGCGCGGGATCAGCCAGCGCATCAGCAGCGTCGGCTCGCACGACAGCACCCAGCGCCGTCCCTGGCGGGCGCTGGCGCGCAACTCGCCGACGGCCTGCCGCATCAGATCCAGCCCATTGCCCACGGCCTGCACCAGCGTGCGGCCGGCATCGGTCAGGAACACGCGCCGGCTGCGGCGCTCGAACAGCGCCACGCCCAGCTCGTCTTCGAGCAGGCGCACGGCGCGGCTGACCGCGCCGTGGGTCAGGTGCAGCTCCTCGGCGGCCCGGCTGAAATTCTCCAGCCGGGCCGCCGCCTCGAAGCAGCGCAAGGCCAGCAGCGAGGGCAGGCGCGAATCGCTCGATGGTGATTCCAACTCACCATTCCTGTCAGAAAACATCGTTATTCACCGAGGGATGCTGTCGGTAGCATCTCGCTAATTCGTTGTTATTCGACAGGATACGCCATGACCGAACTGATAGCTGTCATCACAATCACCTTGCTGGCCGTCATCAGCCCTGGGCCTGACTTTGCGATGGTCACGCGCAACAGCCTGATGCTCTCGCGCCGTGCCGGCGTGCTGACGGCCTTGGGCATCGGCCTGGGCGTGCTGGTGCATGTCACCTACACACTCGTGGGCGTGGGCTTGCTGATTCAGCAGTCGCTATGGCTGTTCAACGCCATCAAGCTGGTCGGTGCCGTCTATCTGGTCTATCTCGGCGTGAAGATGCTGCGGGCCAAGCCCAGCGGCGCGCTGGCCGACAGCGCCGTGGCGCCGCTGTCGGATGTGGCGGCCTTGCGTACCGGCTTCCTGACCAATGCGCTGAACCCCAAGACCACGGTGTTCATCGTCAGCCTGTTCATGCAGGTGGTGCGGCCTGAAACGCCGCTGGCTGTGCAGATCGGTTACGGCGCTTTCATCTCGGTTGCGCACATGGCCTGGTTCGGCCTCGTGGCGCTTTGCTTCTCGGCCGGGGCCGTGCGCGACCGGCTGCTGGCCGTGCGCCACTGGATCGACCGCGCCTTCGGCGGGCTGCTGGTCGGCTTCGGTGTCTTGCTGGCGGTGGCGCGCGGGGCGCGCTGACCACGCGGAGCATCGCGCCGCCTTGCGGCGTCTCGTCCAATATGAAAACGCTGTCTCGGATTTCCGAGACAGTGTCTGGGAAATTCAGTCCATCGAAGGTTCGTGGAGGGTATGGGCGGTCTTGCTGTTCCCTTCATCGTGCCACGGCGTTCTCGCCGTCAAGGGCTGCGCGTGCCTACACGCTTGCGGCCTGGCGGCCGTCGTTGACCCCTGACTGCTTGCGCTGCGCCGTGCCCCGGAAGGGTCGGGCAATTCCGCCCGGAAACCTTTCTGGAGATCAATTCCATGAGCAGCCATCACGATTGGATCATCGAAATCACGGCGCAACACGATGCGCTCAAGCCGTTCGCGCCGGAGAACGGCCAGCCTTTGCGCTTCAACATCGGCGACGCGGTGATCTACGCGAACACGGCCGGTTTGCAGTTCCGTCGCTGTGTCACCGGGTTCTACCGGCCTGCTGGGCCTTCGGGGCTGTACGCGCTCGGTGCGCGTTATCTGCTGAACTCGTCATCGCCTTGGATGCCGGTTTCGGAATCCAGCCTGCGCCCTGATGACTCGGCCTGATTGACGCCTTCGCGCCCCGACGGTGCGCTGCGCGCTGGCGCTTGCACTCCAGGGGAAAGCCCTGGGGGCTATCCCCGCCGCACTGCGCTTGGCGCCCCTGCAAGCCCGCCGCCCCGGCTGCGCCGGCGCGGCAATACCGATGCCGCACGGGCTGCGTATCCACTACAGAAGATCCACGCTGCATCTCCACGACTGCATGGGCGTCCCCGGCCAAGAAGCATGGCCGGTCGCGCTGTCGTGCGTGGCATCGAGCCTCGCTGCGCGAGTCTCGCCCCTGACGGGCTTCCATCGTTCCCTCGCTCCGCTCGGCTGACGCCTCCGGCCCGGATTCCTCGATCCGGGCCTGCGCGCTTCGCTTGCGTGCGGTCGGCACAAAGGGACGGCCGTTGCCTGTCCAGCCGTCTCCCCTGACTTCATCACCTTACCCGCGACCGTAGCCCGCTCCCGTGTGCCGTCAAGGCGCGCAGGGCCGTGTCCTCGGCTGCGCCTGCGGGCCGCACCAACCCTGCGCTTGCCTCCTTGACGGCCCCCGTCCGCCCGCTCCTTTGGCCGCGGGCGATGAACTCAGGAAAGACGGCGGCAACGAGGCCAACCGGGTTCTTCGTGCCGACCGCACCGAACAGCCGAAAGGCTGGGCTTCCGAATCTAGGAATCCGGTGTGCGGTTTGAACAGCAAACCCTTTTCGTCAGGAGAAATGCAATGCAACTCGCATCCCGATTCGCTTCCCGTTCCCCGTCGCTGCGCAGCGATTACCCGCTGTCCGACGATCAAATCCGCCGCGTGGCCCCGTCCATATTCGCGGACGCCCCGCATGAAAGCCGCTCCGAGCGGTACGCCTATATCCCCACCGCCGCCGTGCTGGCGGAACTGCGCAAGGAGGGGTTTGAACCCTTCATGGCAGCGCAGACCCGCGTGCGGCACGACGACCGCCGCGACTACACCAAACACATGCTGCGCCTGCGACACGCGAGCCAGATCAACGGCGCGGAAGCCAATGAAATTGTGCTTCTGAACTCGCATGACGGCACCAGCAGTTACCAGATGCTGGCTGGCATGTTCCGGTTCGTGTGCAGCAATGGCCTTGTCTGCGGCGACACCGTGGCCGATGTGCGCGTGCCCCATAAAGGCGACGTGGCCGGGCTGGTCATTGAGGGCGCTTACGAAGTCTTGAGCGGTTTCGACCGCGTGAAGGAATCCCGCGATGCCATGCGCGGCATCACCTTGGACGATGGCGAATCCGAAGTGTTCGCCCGCGCCGCGCTGTCCCTCAAGTACGACGACCCGAACAAGCCCGCACCCATCACGGAATCGCAAATCCTGATGCCGCGCCGCCACGACGACCGCCGCCCGGACTTGTGGAGCGTGTTCAACCGCACGCAAGAGAACCTGACCCAAGGCGGCCTGCGCGGGCGCAGCGCCAACGGACGCCGCCAGCAAACCCGCCCGGTGCAGGGCATCGACCAAAACATCCGCCTCAACCGTGCGCTTTGGCTGCTGGCCGATGGCATGCGCCAGTTGAAAGCCTGAATCCCTACGCGGCAGGGGCAGGCAGCAGCCCTTGCCGCTTTCTTCGCTGCTGCATCCCTGAACCGATAGGAGTTATCACCATGAACGCCGTTACCCAAATCGAAGCCCGCGCCATCGAAACCACCGCCCCGCTGGAAGTGGCCGACCCGACCAAGAACCTGATTCTGGTTCCGCTGTCGCGGCTGGTGTCGCGTCCCACTGGCCGCAACGTGCGCAAGAGCCCGCGCATGTCGATCCCCGAACTTGCCGCCAGCATCCAGCGTGTCGGCCTGCTGCAAAACCTCATCGTCATTGTTGCCGCCGATGGCGAGCATTACGAAGTCGCCGCCGGTGGCCGTCGCCTCGCAGCCCTCAAGCTTCTGGCGAAGAAGCGCCGCATCAGCAAGGAATGGGAAGTGCCTTGCCTGCTGGTGGCCGATGGCACCGCTCGCACCGCCAGCCTCACCGAGAACGTGCAGCGCGAAGCCATGCACCCCGCCGACCAGTTCGAGGCATTCGCCGCGCTGGTGATGGAGGGCCGCAGCATCGAGGACATAGCGGCGGATTTCAGCGTCACGCCGCTGGTGGTACAGCGCCGCCTGAAACTCGCCAACGTGTCGCCTCGCCTGCTGGCCGACTACCGCGCCGATGCCGTCGCGCTCGATCAGTTGATGGCCTTGTCCATCACCGACGACCACACCGCACAGGAAAGCGTCTTCTACGATGCGCCGACGTGGCAGCGCCAGCCGTCCGCGCTGCGCGACCGTCTGACCGAACGCGAAATCGACGCCTACCGGCATCCGCTGGTGCGCTTCGTCGGGCTGGACACCTACAACGCCGCAGGCGGCGGCATCCGCCGTGACCTGTTCGCCGAAGGCGATGCGGGCGTGTATCTGACCGATGCTGCGCTGCTGGAACGGCTGGCGCAAGACAAGCTGGCAGGCATCGCCGCCGAGGTGAAGGCCGAGGGATGGGCATGGGTGGATGCCACGCCCGGCACGACCCATGCCGACCTGCACGCCTTCCAACGCGCCCCGAGGGAACGCCGCGAACCGAACAAGCGCGAAGCCGCACGCATCGAGAAGCTGCAAGCCAAGCCTTGCCGCAGGACAGCGCCGAACTGTTCGCGGTGCTGCTGGCGAAGCCGCAAGATGAACTGGTGCGGCTGCTGGCGGTGTGCGTGGCTTCCACGGTGGACGTGGTGACGCTTCGCGCCACGCAGCGCCAGCCCGGCGCGGAACTGGCGCAGGCCGTGGGGCTGGACATGGCGGCATGGTGGAAGCCGACCGCAGAGGGCTATTTCCGGCATGTGCCGAAGGCCGCGATTCTGGAAGCCGTGGGCGCGTTCGCGCCGTCGCACGTCACCCGGCTGGCAAAGCTCAAGAAAGGCGACATTGCCAGCGAAGCCGAACGGCTGGCGGACGGCACCGGCTGGATGCCAACCGTGTTCAAGGCCGAAGGCGCGCAGGGCGCCCCGACACAGGACGAGCCGCAGGCTGTGGCGGATGACGAGCCGGACGCCATCGACGCCGACGACGAGACGCAGCCTCACGCGCTGGCCGCGTGACCTTCGCCACCGCCATGCGCCCCGGTTTCGGCCGGGGCGCTTCGGCAAGCCCGGAGCCTTCCCATGAACAGCCCGACCCCAACTGCCCGCCCGCACATGGCGGCGGTCTATACCCCCGGCACGGTACGCGCCCGCCGCTGGCACGGCGGCGGCGACGTGCGCGGCTATCGTCCGCCTCGCGGCTGGACGGCCCGCGCCGACCTGACCGACATGCACCCGATCAGCGGCCAGCCCTTGTCGCGTTCGATCTGGTGGATCATCGAGACGAAGGAATAACCCCCAATTCGCGCCAGCCCCAGACCGTTCCGGCCTGGGGCTGGTGGTCAAAAATCCGGGCGCGGCGGTGGCCGCGCCCGGTGTCAAAGCCCAAGAGCCAAAATCGCCACGCCGCCGCCTTCGACCAGGCGGCGGCGTGGCCGCGTGCAAGCCTACTTGCCCGCGAGGAACGACCAAGGCCAGCAATGCGGTGGCGCTGCGCGCCGCGATGTGCCGGAAGCGCCCCGCCGCATTGGCGGGACGCGGGGCTGCTACGCCGTGGCCTGCTGCGACAGGTTGCACGAAAGCGTGCCGTCCTCGACGCTGGCGGTTCAGCGCAACCACGTCACGAAGGACGGTTCACGGACACGCCGCCCGGCCTTGCTATGGAGCTTCCACACCACGCCTCAAGCTCGCCATCCAAGGCTGCGGCAGGGGCGCTTCCGCCCGGTCATTGGGCATTGACCTGGGCCGCGTCAGGGCGCGAGCCGGTGCAGCCGTCATGCGGGGATGCCGAGTCGGCCATCTCTCCTTGGCGGGACGGTCGGCCCCTGCGTCCTTGTCTCGTTGTGAATCCTGGCGATGGCACGGCTGCGCCTTGGGCTTCATGGCCGCAACCTTCCAGCGAAAACAATTTCCCCTGCGCTGCGCGCATTCCTCGCGGGACAAATTCTTTTCGCTTCCAGGTGCTCCACGGTGTTGCGCCCGCTGCGCGGTGCGGCCAGCCCATCCCCCGCCGGACGGATCACAACAAGGACGCGATGGGCGCGACCTTGGTTAACCCGCAGGAGAAATCATCATGGCTAACATCGGCACCTTCACCGCAGAGAAAGACGGCTTCACCGGCACGCTCCGCACCCTGACCTTGAACGTCAAGGTCAAGCTGGTTCCCAACGACAAGGGCGACAACGAAAGCGCCCCCGACTTCCGCGTGCAGGCGGCGGGCCACGACATCGGCGCGGGGTGGCGCAAAGTCAGCAAGGCCGAACGGCCCTACGTGTCCGTGACCCTCGACGATCCTTCGTTCCCGGCGACGGTCTATGCCCGCCTAATCGAAGGCGAGGACGGCACGCACGACCTGATCTGGTCGCGCAGCAAGCCCCAGGCGGCCTGACGGCCGCGTGCAGCGCCCCGCCTTGCGGCGGGGCGTGATGCTGCTGATCGCAGCACCGCACGCACGGGCGTCGGCAATCACTCCGCGCCTGGTATGTCCAGGGCCGGTATTGCATCGGTGACAGCCGGATGGCTCGAAGCCCGTGACAGTATGCACAGGATGGCGTGTCGGCGCTGCACGCGCCGCCGGGCTTTCGGGCTGCGCCCCGTGCCGTCACGCCGTCACGGCCATGCGGCTTCAATCCCTCACGCCTTCGCGCCTGCTGCGCTGCGCGCTGCCGCTTGCAGGGCAATCCACGCGATACGCCTACGGCGCATCGCGCTCCTTCAACACCGCCTCCAGCTCCTGCCGCACCTGCGCCAGAAGCTGATCGGTCTTGCGCGTGCTGTCGCCGGCATAGGCCAGCGCCAGCAGCGTGAGCGGATGCACTTCCATGACCTCGCATAACTCGACCAGCTTGTGCATGGTCGGGCTTTTCAAGTCACGTTCCAGCGAACTCATATAGGTACGGCTGGACACGTCGGAGAACGCTTCCTGGCTCAAGCCGCGCGCTTTCCTGACTGTCCGTATGGCCGTCGCCAATGAGTGTTTCGCTGCCACCAACTTGGTTCCCCCGTAAAAACCAAGATGACAGCCCATTGCACCCAATAGGGCTACAATCTAAAGTGTTCATTCGTGGCTGAAAGGCTCGCTTTCGTGCTTTTACGGAAATCCGCAGATGCGGATTCCGACAGAACCGGGGAATCGCATCCGTGTCTTTCCGGGTTTCTACAATTCCGCTTGTACGCTTCCGTTCTTCTACGGATGCGATGGTTTGCGTATCGGTGCTTGCGCACGGATGCACGGATACGGTTCGGCGGTTCTGCGCTTCGGCACAAAAGCGCATCCGCGCATCCTTGGTTTCGTGGAGGTTCCGGCCATGACCCTGCCGCTTGTCACTGCCGATGACCGCGCCCGGATGCTGGCCCACGGCGCGGCACGCGCTGCCGGCCAGCACCTCGACCCGCTGCCCGTGGTGCGGCTGTTCACCCCGGACGCGCATGCGACCTGGCTGCTCGTGTCGCTCGATCCTGCGGATGGCGACACGGCCTACGGTCTGATCGACCTCGGCATCGGGATGCCGGCGCTGGGCACGATCAAGCTGTCCGACCTGGCCGGCATCGTCGGCCCGCGCAAGCTGCCGGTGCGGCGGGATCGGTATTTCCAGGCAACACGCCCGCTGTCGGAGTACGTCCGGCTGGCCCAGGAGAACGGCTCGATCACGGATTGATCGAGCCCTGCGCGGCTTGCCGCGACAGGCTGGCGCAGCCCGTCCAGCCGAGGCGCATTGTGACTATTTCGGTCTTAGTCGAGACCGTGCGGGTCTGATTCCGCACTCTTGCACCGAAGCGGTGCGACTGTGTTGGAAACAGTCACGATCTTTGGCGCGGGCTGCGGCACGGTGTCCAGTGCTGCGCACCATTTTCCGGCGGTGCAGCCGTCGCATTCAGACGAGTTTGGCAATGCACCGGAGCGAATCGGTCTTGACACCGCAAGTTACAGCTTACCCCGATCTTGATGGCAGTTTGATGTTGAAACGGTAGCTCCCGCAAGCCGAAATCCATAGCGACGTTCCTGCTGATCGACAGGAGGTTGCGTCATGGCTGATTCGAGCGCCGCACACTGGTATCCGACCGCCGCGTATCTCTACACGCTGCATCTCGATGGCCCCGCGCTGGCCTGGGAATACCTGCGCAGGAATCCCGACTACCGGCGCGACTGGCTGCGCCGTCGCCGCAGGCCGGACGCGGCGCAGGTTTGGGGCCTGCGCCTGCTGGAAGACCCGGCCCTGGATGCGCGCGACGCGCATCCGGCCTGGTTCCCTGACCACGATGCCGTGGTGCAGCTTTACCCCGATGCCGATCCGCCGCCCGATGCCTATGCCTTCGAGTTCTGGCGCGTCCCTGGCCGCAAACACCTGATCCACGACGGCAAGCGCCTGGTGCTGGTGTCGCACTGGCCGGGCTGCTGCCTGCGGCTCGCCCTCGGGCCAGGGATGGAAGACGGCATGGCCTACCTCTACGCGACCCGCGCCTGCGCCACGCCTTGCGCGCGCTATCGCACGCTCGCGGCCGAGCTGGACGCGCTGGCCGTGGCGACGGCTGCCGCGCCTGCGGCGGCGGCCCGCTCCCGGCCTACGCCTGCCGCGCTGCTGGAACTGCACACGCTCCAGGCACTCGACGCGACCCTGGCGGGCGCGTCCTTGCGCGAAGTGGCCGAAGGGCTGTTCGGCGCAAATGCCGTCGCGGCCGACTGGCACAAGGACAGTGCCTTGCGTGCCCGCGTGCGGCGGCTGGTGCGCCGTGGCGATGCGCTGATGCGCGGCGGCTACCGCCGCCTGGCACAGCTTCCGCCGTTCCCGCTGCACTAGCGGAGATAAGAGGGGGGACGTTTCGCGTCCCTTGAAGAACGTCCCTTAGCAAGAAGCCTAGCTTTCTTGAAAGTGCCTCTATCCGGCCGCGTGGTGTGGCCGGGCTTGATGGAGGTACATCCCATGCGACCTGCTCCCTTGCGGCCTGCCGCCGCTGCTGTCGCTGCGCCCGCGCAGCCCCAACGCTACCTGACCAACGACGAGGCTGCCGAGTATCTGCGCCTCAGCCCTCGCACGCTGGAGAAGCAGCGCGTGATCGGTGGTGGCCCGAAGTTCCGCAAGTTCGGCCGGCGCGTCATGTACGCCGTGAGCGACCTCGATGCCTGGGCTGATGCGCGCAGCTACGAGGCCACATCCGACCCCGAATACGCCGAGAACCATTCGGCCGACAGCCGTGCGCGCTGATCGGTGCATCGCCGGTGGCCATCGCCATGTCCAGCCCGCCAGGGCAAGCCTTGCCGCAGCGCGAACAGCTCGACCTGTTCCGCGCGCTGCCGGGCGACATGGCGCCGCGCGACAGCCAGGACTTGATGGCCTTTCCGTTCTTCTCGCTCGCCAAGTCGCGGCGCACCGCGCCGATCGACTTCCGAGCGGGCGGCATCACCATCCGGGTGGAGGGCACGGCCGTGCATGGCATCGCCACCATTTGGGATGCCGACGTGTTGATTTGGGCCGCCTCGCAGATCGTGGAAGCGCGCGACGCGGGCATTCGCCCGTCGCGCTGGATACGCGCCACGCCCTACGAGATCCTGCGCTTCATTGGACGAGGAACATCCCTCAACGACTACCTGCGCCTGAAAGCTGCGCTGGATCGCCTGCAATCGACCAGCGTGGCCACGTCCATCCGCGAAACCACGGGAAGGCGCTTGCATCGCTTTTCCTGGGTGAACGAATGGCGCGAGCTTGCCGACGCCAGCGGCGTGCCGCTGGGCATCGAATTGATCCTGCCGGATTGGTTCTACGCGGGCGTGCTCGACGCCGCTCTGGTGCTGACCATCGACCCGGCCTATTTCCGCTTGAAGGGCGGCATCGAGCGGTGGCTGTACCGCCTCGTGCGCAAGCACGGCGGGCGGCAGGAACACGGCTGGCAGTTCGACTTCCGGCACCTGCACCGCAAGTCCGGCAGCGCGGCGCGCTTCTCGGACTTCGCCTACGACCTGCGCGTCCTGGTGGCGCGGCAGTCGCTGCCCGGCTACGTCCTCGGCATCGAGGCGATGCCGGACGAAGGATTGGAGCTGCTGACCTTCCGGCCCGTGCTGCATACGGCACGGGGATAACTGCGGTAAAGCCTGTGGACGGCCTCGTGCTATCAGGAGTACCGGGTATCGTGCTATCAGGAGTACGCCTATCGTGCTATCAGGAGTACGGAAACGCCGGAAAGCCAATAACGGCGCGGGTTTGCGCCCCCTCTAACTTACCTAACTATAAATCTCTAACTTTTAGTAGAAGCGCGCCGATTCAGTGGACAACCACCGAACGGCACAGCGAACAGCGTTTCGCACGGCAGGCAAAGCCTGGCTTTCCAGCATGGAGGGCCACGCAATGATCGTCGCGCTGCTCAACCAAAAAGGCGGCGTCGGCAAGACCACACTCGCCACGCACATCGCGGGCGAACTGGCGATGCGCGGGCAGTCGGTCATCCTGCTGGATGCCGACCCGCAAGGTTCATCGCTGGACTGGACGCAACGCAGAAGCCAGCAAGGCTTGCCCCGGCTGTTCAGCGCCGTGGGCCTCGCTCGCGAAACGTTGCACCAAGAGGCGCCAGAACTCGCCAGGCGGGCAGATCACGTCATCATCGACGGCCCGCCGCGCATCGCCGCCTTGGCGCGCTCCGCGCTGCTGGCGGCCGAGCGCGTGCTGATCCCGGTGCAGCCCAGCCCCTACGACTTGTGGGCCAGCGCCGAGATGGTGGCGCTGATCCGCGAGGCTCAGGTGTTTCGGTCTGCACTGCGCGCGGCCTTCGTCATCAACCGCCGCGTTAGCACCACGGTGATCGGTCGGGAGGCGCGTCAGTCGCTGGCCGAACAGCCGCTGCCGGCGCTGCGCGCCGAGGTGCGGCAGCGCATCGTCTTCGCCGACAGCGTGGCCGCCGGTCGGCTCGCACGCGAGACGGCGCCCGACAGCGCCGCCGCACGCGAGATCGCCGCACTGGTGGACGAACTGCTGCGGTGGCCGACATGACCGCGAAGCCACCACGCAGCAAGCGCGTCGGCATCGGTGCGCGTCCGCCCGCGAATCCGCACGCCGAGGCGTGGATTCGCCAGGGCGACGCCGATGCGCTCAACAAGGGCGACCTCTACACGGCCCGCCTGACGCTCGACGTGACGCCCGCCATGCGGGCGCGCATCAAGGTGTCGGCCTTCACGCGGGGCGTGACGGTGACCGAACTGCTGCGCGCTTTGCTGGAGCGGGAATTTCCCGAGAACCGCACGGAGAACATGCCATGAACGTATCCGCTGCACCCGCCGCGAACGCGGCCACGGCTGCCGCATCGCCTCCGGCTGCGCCGTCGCTCGCGGTACTCACCGGCCAGGCCGGCAACGTGCCGCTGACGCGCGTATCGCTGGCCTACATCGAACCGCGATTCAAGCTCTACCTGCGCTTCGGCGAACCGGCGCGCACGCTCCAGCTCGACCGCTGGCGGCGCTGCGCGGTGTTCCTGCCACGTGCAATGTTCTGCCGCGTGCGCTGGCAGGCCAACGACTACGGCACGATCCGCTGGCAGTTGATGGTGATGCAGGCTGGCACGCCGCTGGATGCCTTGCAGCGCATCCCCGGTGTGCGGCCCGGTGCGCGCCTGCTGCTGCACGCCGAGGGTGACGCCAGCGTGCGCGCCGTGCTCGAACGCATCGACGCCATCGAGGCGCTGGGCATCGCCCCGTTTGCCGTCTCGCCCGCGTACTGGCGCACGCTGGGCAACCGTCTCGCGGCGCACCTGCCGCTGCCCGAATACACCGCCGAGCGGCACGCCGCTTGGCTGGCCGGAAGGACATTCCCATGACCAGCATTTCTACGACCGGCCCCGCGCCGCGTCCTCGCTCGCGCCTGCGCGCTCGCATCGTGCTGGCGGGCCTGACCGCCTGCGGCCTCGCTGCGCTGGCCTGGGCGGCTTTCGTGTCGCCGCTGCCGCGCCTGACGTACAACCCATCCGACAGCGTGGCGGTCGGCTGGTATCGCATCGAACCGTTCGACCCGCGCACCGCCTCGCTGTCACGTCCGTTGTCCGTGGACAGCATCGTGCTGGTGCCGCTGCCGGCCGAGGCCGCCGCACTGGCTGCGCAGCGCGGCTACCTGCCGACGCGCGTTCCGCTGCTCAAACGTGTGGGCGCAGTCGCACCGCAACACGTTTGCATCGTGTCCGGTCAGGTTCGCATCGACGGCGTGCCTTCGGCCGCCGTGCTGCGGGCCGACCGGCTGGGCCGGCCGCTGCCATCCTGGCCACAATGCCGCCGCCTTGCGCCTGGCGAACTGTTCCTGTTGAGCGTGACGAATCCGGCGTCGTTCGATAGCCGCTACTTCGGCCCGGTCAGCGCATCTGCCGTGATCGGCGTTGCGCATCCCGTTTGGCTGGAGGCACGCCCATGATGGCCGCCGATTCGCTGCACGTTGCCGCGCATCCCATCGTGCCATCGGGCGTGTCGTTCCGGCTGCTGCCGCCGTGTCGTCGCGCGTGCAGCGCGGGCGCATTCGCACCGTGCTTCGCGCAGCATCCGGCGCAGCCGTCTGACGTGCAGGCGTCTTGCCTCGAACGCGCCCGGCCTGCGGCCCCCATCGCGTCCATCTGCGCGTTTGCCGACGGGCTGGCTGCAAGCAGCGCAGCGCCGCCGGGCCGCCGACGCCCGGAGCGACAGCGAAGGGCAAAGGCGGAAGGCAAGACAAAAGGACGCGGCACCGTGCCGCGTCGAAAGCCTGTCTGCACATGGGGGTGGCGCGGCACGCAGCGGCTTCGCCGCCGTGCTGCGTGGGGCGCGAGGCCCGCGCCAGTGCAGGCATGTCCGCGTGCTTCGCACTACAGGACACGCCGTAGCTTCCGGGGAGCGCAACCATGACCGACCGCCGCGACGACGATTTCCGCGTGCGTCCCAGCGCCCCGAAGAACCGGGGCAAGGGTCAGGGCCAGAGCTTCGTTTCCAAGGTGCTCAGGCAGGCTGGCAAGGCCAGCGGCGGCAAGTCCTCGATGCGCCATTCCGCCGCGTCCGGCGGCCAGGGCCAGCGCGTCGGACAGCGGCCCGGCTCACGGCTTGGGCGCGGCCATACGGCGGCGCGTTTCGCCGGGGCGAAGCTGACCCCCATGTCGCGGCGCGTGACCATCAAGACGCTGCTGGTCAATCAGCGCAACGCCAGCCCGCAGTCGCTCGCCAAGCACCTGCGCTACATCGAGCGCGATGGCGCGGGCCGCGATGGCGAGCCGGGCCGGGCTTACGGGCCGCAGACCGACGAAGCCGACCTTGACGCCTTCAAGGAGCGGGCGGCCGACGACCGGCACCATTTCCGCTTCATCGTCTCGCCCGAGGACGGCGCCGAGCTGGACGACCTGCGCACCTACACCCGGCATCTGGTGAACCGGATGGAAGCCGACCTGGGGACGCGGCTGGATTGGGCGGCGGTCGATCACTGGAACACCGACAACCCGCACACACACCTGATCGTGCGCGGACGCGACGACACCGGCAAAGACCTCATCATCGCGGGTGACTACATCGCCCACGGCTTTCGCCATCGCGCCGCCGAGCTGGCGACGGAATGGCTGGGGCCGCGCACCGAACTGGAGATCCAGCAGACCTTGCAGCGCGAGGTGGAGCAAGAGCGGTGGACGAGCCTCGACCGCACGCTGCAACGCGAGGCCGGCGAGGATGGCTGGGTGCAGATCGAACGCTTCAACGAACCCCGGCTGCAACGCCAGCGCCTGCTGCTGATCGGTCGCCTGCAACGCTTGCAGCGCCTGGGCCTGGCCGACGAGGTGCAGCCCGGCACCTGGGCCGTGCATGCGGACGCGGAAAAGACCTTGCGCGCCTTGGGCGAGCGTGGCGACATTATCCGAACGATGCAGCGTGCCATGCGCGGCGAGCCGCGCGAGCTGGCGGTGTTCGAGCCGGGCGACGACGGCCGCACCATCGTCGGCCGCGTCGCTGCCAAGGGGCTGGCCGACGAGCTGCACGACCGCGGCTATCTGGTCATCGACGGCATTGACGGCAAGGCCCACTACGTTGCCTTGAACGCCCGCGACGAGCTGGCGAACTATCCCACCGGCACGGTGGTGGAAGTGAAGGGATCGGCCAACGTGCGCGCGGCCGACAAGAACATCGCCGCGCTGGCGAGCGATGGCTTGTACCGCACCGATCACCACCTGGCGATCGAGCAAGGCCGGGCCAAGCCCGGACACGATCCGCAGGAGGTTGTCGCCGCCCACGTTCGCCGGCTGGAAGCCCTGCGCCGCGCTGGCATCGTAGAGCGCGTGGCTGAAGGGTTATGGAAGGTGCCGGACGACCTGGCCGAGCGTGGCCGCCAGTACGACGCACAGCGGCTGGGTGGTGTCACCGTGGAGCTGAAATCGCACTTGCCCATCGAGCGGCAGGCGCGCGTGATCGGCGCGACCTGGCTGGATCAGCAGTTGATCGGCGGCGGCCGAGGGCTGGGCGACCTGGGCTTTGGTGGCGACACCAAGGGAGCCTTGCAGCAGCGCACTGACTTCCTCGAAGAACAGGGGTTGGCCCAACGGCGCGGGCAGCGCGTGATCCTCGCCCGCAATCTGCTGGGCACGTTGCGCAATCGGGAACTGGCGCAAGCCGCCAAGGACATTGCCGCCGACACCGGCCTGGAGCATCGCCCGGTTGCGGACGGGCAGCGCGTAGCTGGCATCTACCGGCGCTCCGTCATGCTCGCCAGCGGACGCTACGCGATGCTCGATGATGGCATGGGCTTCTCGCTGGTGCCGTGGAGGTCAGTGATCGAGCAGCGGCTGGGGCAGCAGCTTGCCGCGACGGTGCACGGTGGCGGGGTATCGTGGGAGATTGGGCGGAAGCGTGGGCAATCCATAGTATGACCCCACCACCGTTGGCTTGATCGCTTGTGGAGAAATGCACGGTCGCCAGTTTGAATCGCAAAACTCTGACTTCTCCTTCAAGCAATAGCGTTGTAGCGGCCGGTGCCCTCAGGCCAAGGCGTCAGTACCTCGAATCCCTCGGCCGTCACCGCGACCATGTGCTCCCACTGCGCGGACAGTGAATGGTCTCGCGTGACGACAGTCCAGCCGTCGCCGAGCTGCTTGGTATCAGGCTTGCCGGCGTTGAGCATCGGCTCAATGGTGAAGACCATGCCTTCCTCCAACCGCAGCCCTTGGCCGGGACTGCCGTAATGCAGTACCTGCGGTTCGTCGTGGTAGACCTGTCCGATGCCGTGGCCGCAGTACTCGCGCACGACGCTGAACCGTTCGCGTTGCGCCACGGTCTGGATGGCATACCCGACGTCGCCCAGCGTGGCGCCGGGACGCACGGCCCGAATGCCGGCGCACATCGCTTCGTAGGTCGTGTCCACCAGCCGACGCGCCAGCGGGCCGGGCTCGCCGACGAAGTACATGCGGCTGGTGTCGCCGAACCAGCCGTCCTTGACGACGGCAATGTCGATGTTGACGATGTCCCCCTTCTTCAAGACCTTCTGCGTCGAAGGAATGCCGTGGCAGACCACGTGGTTGACGGAAGTGCAGACGGTCTTCGGGAAGCCGTGGTAGCCGACGTTGCCGGGAACGGCCCGCTGCACGTTGACGATGTGGTCGTGGCACAGGCGATCTAGTTCTTCGGTGGTGATGCCCGGCTTCACATGCGCCGAAATCATGTGCAGCACCTCGGCGGCCAGCGCCCCGGCGGCGCGTGCCATGGCGATTTCCGCCGACGACTTGATAAAACCTCGCTTACGCATGTCCATAACAATCTTCCTCTATAGCGGACGATTCACGCCTCTTCGTCGCGGTGGTCGGCCTCGCCGCGTTTCCAGTAGCCCGTTGCATTCAGGCAGGTTCGATCGACGCCACGCACTTTCATCAGCCTGCGAATGGCGGCTACCTGCGCGGATTCGGCCGCGACCCAAATCATCGCGGCGTCCCCTGCAACGTCCAACGCCTTGGGGGCAGCTTCCAGCAGCGGCATGGAAGACGCTTGCGCGTCGTCGTCACGGAACAGCCAACTCACTGACAATGCGGCTGCACTGGTCAGAGCCTGCCGCTCGGCTGGGTTGGCCACCTCAGCAAACACTTGCGCTTTGGCGTGCGCCGGCAGTGCTTCCAGGATCGCACCGATCGCGGGCAATGCCGTTTCGTCACCGAACAGCAGGTAGTGTTCCGTGGCGGGATCGATGGAAAAGCCGCTGCGCGGATGCACGTCGCTGATCTCGAACCCATCGCCGACCTGCACGCGCTCGGCCCAGGCGGACACGGGGCCGTTGTCGCCGTGCAGAAAGATGTCGATGTCAAGTTCATGGGTGGCCCGGTCGAAGCAGCGAACCGTATAGGCTCGCCCGCTGCTGCGTTGGCCGTTTCCCAGCGGGACGAACAGCTTGAACCATTGGGACGGAAGACCGGGCCGCAGCGTGGACAGGCAACTGCCATCAATGGTGATGCGCTTCATGTGTGGCGCAACCTGCTGGCAGCGGGTGACCGTCACGGGATGCAGTTGGTAAGGGGGACGTTCGGATGACATATCGGTATGCTCGATGATCGATGGCGGGCCATTGCGCGCTACGACGCAGCGGCTGACGTGGGGTGCCCAGGCAGCAGTCCCTTGGCAATCGTCATCGCTTCCTCGCGTGACGAAGCAAGGATCAGTGGATAGCCCCAGAACTTGGCGAAGACGACTGCAAACGCCTTAAACCCCAGGCGCTTGGCCGGACTGGGTTCGACCAGGATCATCGCCAGAACCAGCTTGCGCAGTTCGCCCTTGTGTTTTTTCATCCATAGCGACGTGCGTTTCTTCTCTTCTGGCGTGTGTTCATGGCCTTCAGCCGGCGCGGAATCGCTCAAGAGCACGAACGGCTCCCCGCGCTTCAGGTTGGCCTCGAATTCCACGAAGTCCTTTTCAGGGTCATGCCCCGGCTCTGGTGACAAGCTCATCCAGACGAAGGGAAAGTTCGAGCTATTCATCGACATCACGTGCTCCTTTGCTCTTGAGGTGGCGCCAGGCCGCGACGATGGCGCATAGGCCGGGCAGCGCGATGAAGAACACGGCCGAGAACGCGATGTGCCCGCCATCCCGCAGCCCATCGAAGACTCCAGCGGCGGTGTTCAGGACGACCATCAGGCCGCCAAGACTCAGTGCGGCCCATTGCGTCCTGGCAGTTCCGGCCAAGGCCAGCAGGACCGTGACGATCCAGGCGCCATAGAACGCGGAGACCATCCACAGCGCGCCGGCATCGAACGTGATGGTGGGTATCGCGCCGTGCGCCACCACGTAGTCGTTGACGTAGGAGAACGATTGCAGCGTCACGAATAGCACGGCACCAACGGCGGTGGTCAGCCAGAACAAGGCAATCCTGTTCTGTTGGTGGGTCACGGTCACAGGGGGCTGCTGGCAGGGCGGGGATTTGGACGACATGGTTTTCTCTCTGGCGAAGCTCGGATATTCGGGAGGGCGGATGCGCCACGCGGGCACACTCACAACTTGTAGTTCAGCGTCACCATCACGTTGCGCGGTGCGCCATAACTCACGGTGTCGAAGTCCCCCTTCTGCAGCGCGTACTTCTTGTCGAACACGTTGTTGACGTTGACTGCCACGTTGATCTTCTTCGTGATGGCGTAACGCCCCACCAGTGACACCAGGGCATAAGAACTCTGCTCCCCGCCCAGCGAGCTGGTGCCGGTGTTTGGGGCCTGGTAGATGCGGCTTTGCCATTTGACGCCTCCACCCAGCGTCAATTTGTTCCACTCTCCCGGCAACTGGTAGGTGGTGAATAGCTGGGCCGTGGTGCGCGGTATTTGCGAATTCAAGCGGACGTCATCGCCATCTTTCGCCGTGAAGTGGGCGATACCAGCGTAGATGTTCCAGCCACGCGCCAACTCGCCCTGTAAGTCCAGCTCGATCCCGCGCGACTTCGTGCCATCGACGCCTTTGTAGGCTTGGGCGCCGCCTGGCGTATAGCTTCCGGCGACGATCTGTGCCGCGGTGTCCAGCTCGGTCTCGAACAAGGCGACCGACGCATTCAGACGCCCATCGAGGTACTCGCCTTTCAGGCCGATTTCCTTGGTTTTCCCCTTGGACGGCGTGAGCACGTTGCCGTTGCTGTCCCGATAATCGGTCTGCGGGTTGAAGATGCCGGTATAGCTGATGTAGGCCGAGTAGGTCTTGTCGATGTCGTAGATCAAACCGGCATACGGGGTGAATTCGCTGGTCTTCTTGTAGTGGAAAGGCGCCCCGCTGACAGTCTCGTCGATTTCGTAGTTGCTCAAGCGGCCGCCGACGATGAGCTTCAGAGGATCGGCCAGCGAAAACCGGGCGGCGCTGTAGAAGCCGCTCTGCTTGATCCTGGTGTGCGTCGGGATCGAAGCCATGGCATCGAAGTCGGGTCGGGGATAGGCAGTGCTCAGGTCATAGACATTGACTGGCACAAAGCCTGGATAGAACGGCGAGACTTCCTCCTTGCTGGCGGTGCGACGCGAACTCGTCGCCCCGACCACCAGTTCATGCTGACGGCCCAGCAGCTCGAAGGGGCCGCTGGCCATCACATCGAAGGTGTTTTGACGGCTGCGCCCTTGGGCCGCCAGTGCCACCGGATAGGCCCCGTAGGGATAGGTACCCAGTCCCGTGCTGCGATCGGGGTAACCGACCAAGCCGAGTAACTCGGCATCGTATTCGGTGCGGTACTGGTTGGCGACGGCCCGGACGTTCCAGCCGTTGGCGAAGCGGTGCTCGATTTCGGCAAACGCCGTCTTGAGCGTGTTGTCCCAATAGCTCCAGTCCTGCGCGTAGGTCTTGGAGCGCGAATACTCCGCCTGCGTGCCGTCGCTGAACCATAGCGGCAAGCCGCCCCAGGTCGAGCCTTTCGGCGTGATGTCCTGATAGTCGTAGCCCAGGCTCACCGTCGTGTCCTCGGTCAGATCCGCCTCGATGATGCCGTAGAACCCCTTCCTCTCCGGCTTGTAGCCGTCGATGTACGAGTGTCCGTCCTGGTACGTTCCCACCATGCGCGCGCGGATGCGACCGTCCTCGGTCAGCGGTGTCGAGACGTCGGCCATGCCCCGGTAGGTGTCCCAGCTCCCTGCGCCGAGCGAGGCGGCCGCCGAGAACTCACGGGTCGGCCGTTTGCGCACCAAGTTGATTGCAGCCGAGGGGTTGCCGGTGCCGGTCAGCAAGCCGGAGGCGCCGCGCACGACTTCGACACGATCATAGAACGCGGTATCGAGAGAACCGATGCCGCTGCCGTTGATGATGTCGCCGACGACAGTGGGTATGCCGTCGTATTGAATGTTGTTGATCAGGAAGCCGCGCGAATAGAAGCTCGTTCTCTCGCTGTCGGACTGGTACGACGCGACGCCCGTCGTGTTCTCCAGCACGTCCTGCACCGAATTCAATTGCTGGTCGTCCATACGCTGGCGCGTGATGACCGTCACCGACTGCGGTGTTTCCCGCAGCGACAGCGGCAGGCGGGTCGCCGCCGCCGTCTCGCCGGTGGTGTAGGAACCTGTACCCTCGGTTGCCGCCGCATCCACGCGGCCCGTTACGGTGACGGCCGGCAAGGTCATCGCCTCTTGAGACGATTTTTCCCCATCCTTGTTTTGGATCTGCGTTGGCTCGGCGGCGAATGCGCCCTGCGCGCTAATGAAAATTGCCGCCGCAACTGCCGAGCCAAGCATAGTGCGGGGCGCGCTCCTCATGACGCCCTTGCACGGCCCATCCAGATGAGGATAGACGGCGGGCATTGCGCGCACATCAATTTGCCAACGGAGCTTTCCAGTAGTCGTGAGATCTAGCATCAAACAATACTCATTTGCGTTTAGATGCTTTATTTGACAATGGAACTGAACGGGCATGATGGTGAAATTAAGCCAGATTGTTATTCAGTTAGGCCAAATTCAATTGTCTCCATGCCTTTGGCCGTACTGCGAAATAAATTGACTTGCTTTCGCAATGTAGAACTGTGCTCACACGGATAGGCTGCGCTTCATCGTGGTCTGTCATGCCTCAATCCAGCGTGCTTGGCCGGCCGAACGAATACCCCGTTCTTCCCGAGGAAATTCCCCTATGCACTCACTTTGCCTTGGTGGATCGGCCCCGCACAGCCGATCACGCACCACCCCGATCCCCGTTGTCGGCGGGAGGACCGCATGAGCACCGCCGTTACCTCCCGTGCAAAACCCATCGTCATCAGCGTCATCAGCCTCGTCGTGGTCTTCGGCCTGCTGTATGCCTGGCGCACCACCCGCAGCGGCGGCGCAGACCATCAGGCCATGCCGCCGATGCCCGTCTCGACGCTGCGCGCAGCCCCCCGCAGCGTGGCCGACGAACTACAGGCAGTCGGCAGCTTGCAAGCGGTACGTGAAGTGCTGTTGGCTCCCGACACGTCCGGGCGCGTGACCGCCATCAACTTCGAGGCAGGACAGTTCGTGAAGGAAGGAACGGTCCTGGTTCAACTCTACGACGCCCCCGAACAGGCGGATCGCGCCTCCGCCGCAGCCAAGGCCGATTTCGCACAGTTGCAGCTCAAGCGTTCGCAGGAACTGGCACCCACCGGCGCCGAGCCGCGCGAAATGCTCGAACAACACAAAGCGGAAGCCGCCCAAGCTGTTGCGGCGGTTCGGCAACTGGATGCGCGCATCCAGCAGAAGGCCATCCGTGCGCCGTTCTCCGGCCAGCTCGGCATCCGGCGCATCAATCCCGGCCAGTACCTCAACGCCGGCGATGCGATCGCTACGTTGACCCAGCTCGACCCGCTCTACGTCAACTTCACGCTGCCCCAGCAGGACTTGCCCAAACTGACGCCGGGCGCGCCGGTGCAGGTAACGGTGGATGCCGCACCGGGCCAGGTATTCACCGCCAAGGTCAGCACCATCGAGCCACGCATCGACGGCGAAACCCGCAACGTCGCTGTGCAGGCGCTGTTGCCCAATACCGACCGGCTGTTGAAGTCCGGCATGTACGCGACGGCGCGGCTGACGTTGCCAGCCACGACCGACGCCATTGTGTTGCCGCTGACGGCGATCCAGACCTCGGCCTCCGGTGACAGCGTGGTGCTCGTGCAAGGTGCCGATGCGCAGGGGATCGGCAAAGCGGTCGCCGTGCCGGTCGTCACCGGCCGCCGGCTCGGCGAAGAAGTCGTGGTGACGCAAGGCGTCAAGTCCGGCGACATCGTGGTGACAGCGGGCCAGAACCGGCTACCGCCTGGTGCGACCGTGAAAATCAGCACCGCGACGCCTGCGGCCCCGGCCGTTGCGTCCTCCACCGCCAGCGCGCGGTAAGGAGACGACACCATGCGTTTCACCGACATCTTCATTCGCCGACCCATTCTGGCGCTGGTCGTCAGCTTGCTGATCCTGCTGATGGGCGCTACGGCTGTGTTCCTGTTGCCCGTGCGGCAGTATCCCTATCTCGAAAACGCCACCATCACGGTAAGCACCACGCTTCCGGGCGCGACCCAGGACGTGATGCAGGGCTTCGTGACCACGCCGATCGCGCAGTCCATCGCCACGGCCAGCGGCATCGAATACCTCAGTTCGACCACCACGCAAGGCAAGAGCGAGATCAAGGCGCGGCTGGTGCTCAACGCCAATGCCGACCGTGCGATGACAGAAATCCTCGCCAAGGTGCAGCAGGTCAAGTACCAGTTGCCGACTGGCGTGACCGATCCGGTCATCAGCAAGTCCACCGAAGGCGGCACCGCCGTGCAGTACGTCGCCTTCTACAGCGACACGTTGTCGATCCCGCAGGTAACAGACTTTGCCACCCGCGTGGCGCAGCCGCTGTTCACCGGCATCCCCGGCGTCGCTTCGGCTGACATCATGGGCGGGCAGACGCTGGCGATGCGTATCTGGATCGACCCGGTGCGGCTGGCCGCGCATGGGCTGTCGGCCGGCGAGATTGCGGCCGCACTGCGCGCCAACAACGTGCAGGCCGCGCCGGGCCAGCTCAAGAGTTCGCTGACCGTCACCAACATCAGCGCCGCCACCGACCTTCGCGGTGTCGATGACTTCCGCCAGATGGTCATCAAGTCCAGCCCCGAGGGCGGCGTGGTGCGACTGTCCGACGTGGCCACGGTGGAGATTGGCGGCCAGAACTACAACAACGCCGCGTTCGCTACCGGCAAGCCGGCGATCTTCATCGGTATCCAGCCCGCACCCGACGGCAATCCAATCGACATCGTCAAGCAGGCCAAGGAGCTGATTCCCAAGATTCGTGAGATGGCGCCGCCTGGACTCACGGTGGCACCCAACTACGACGTGGCCACCTTCGTGAACGCTTCCATCGAGGAGGTCAAGCACACGCTGGTCGAAGCCATCGTGATCGTCATCGTGGTGATCTTCCTGTTCCTCGGTACCTTCCGCGCAGTCATCATCCCGGTCGTCACCATTCCACTGTCGCTGGTTGGAACCGCGGCACTGATGCTGGCCTGTGGCTTCTCGATCAACCTGCTGACGCTGCTGGCGATGGTGCTGGCGATCGGCCTGGTGGTGGACGATGCCATCGTGGTGGTGGAGAACATCCATCGCCATATCGAGGAAGGCTTGACGCCGGTACGCGCCGCCTTGCTGGGCGCACGCGAGATCGTCGGGCCGGTGATCGCCATGACCATTACGCTGGCGGCAGTCTATGCGCCCATCGGCATGATGGGTGGCCTGACCGGCGCGCTGTTCAAGGAGTTCGCCTTTACGCTGGCCGGCTCGGTTCTTGTTTCGGGTGTGGTCGCGTTGACGCTTTCGCCGGTGATGAGTTCGATGCTGCTCAGCGGCAAGCAAAGCGAAGGACGGCTGGCAAAGGCGGTTGAACACTATATGGAGGGTCTGACAGCGATCTATGGACGCCTGTTGGCTCACACGCTGGCCGCTCGCGGCGCAGTGTTGTTGGTCGGTGCCGTGGTGTTGGCCGCCATCGTGGTGCTGTTTTCCGGCACCCGTCACGAACTGGCGCCGATGGAAGACCAAGGTATCGTCCTGGTCGTCACCAAGGCGCCACAGTACGCGGGCGTGGGCTACACCGCCCGTTATGCCGAGCAGATCGAGAAGATATTCGAGTCGATCCCTGAGTTCGACAGCAGCTTCATGCACATCGCCGGTATCGCCGGTGGCCAGAACCAGATGCTCGGCGGGGCGATCCTCAAGGACTGGTCCGAGCGCAAGCGTTCGGCCACCGAAATCCAAGGTCAGATCCAGGCTGCTGGCGGTGCCATCGACGGAGAAACCGTCACGGCCGTGCAGATGCCTCCATTGCCGGGTTCCAGCGGTGGCCTGCCGGTGCAAATGGTGCTGCGCTCGCCCGATGACTTCAAGACGCTGTACGAGACCGGCGAGAAGATCAAGACGGCCGCCTATGCCAGCGGGTTGTTCCTCTACGTGCAGAACGACCTGTCCTACGACAGCCCGCAGGCGCACATCAGCATCGACAATGCCAAGGCCAGCGAAATGGGCGTGACCATGCAGTCGGTCGCCGATACCTTGGCGGTGCTGGTCGGCGAGAACTACGTCAATCGCTTCAACTTCCACGACCGCTCTTACGACGTGATCCCGCAGGTACGCGGCAGCGAACGCATGACGCCGCAAGACCTTGGCCGCTTCTATGTCAAGGCGACGTCCGGCGCACTGGTGCCGCTATCGACCGTGACCCGCGTCGAAATGCGTCCGCAGGCCAACCAGCTCACCCAGTTCGGCCAGATGAACTCGGCCACGCTGGAAATGCTGCCGGCACCGGGCGTAAGCATGGGCGAAGCGGTGAAGTTCCTACAGGCGCAGCCGCTACCGCCTGGAACCAGCGTGGACTGGCTCAGCGACAGCCGCCAGTTCGTACAGGAAGGCAACCGCCTGCTGGTGTCGTTCTGCTTCGCTCTGGTGGTGATCTTCCTGGTACTGGCCGCGCAGTTCGAGAGCCTGCGTGATCCGCTGGTGATCCTGGTAACGGTGCCGCTGGCGGTCTGCGGCGCGCTGGTGCCGCTGTGGCTGGGTTTTGCCACGCTCAACATCTACACGCAGATCGGGCTGGTGACGCTGATTGGTTTGATTTCCAAGCACGGCATCCTGATGGTCACGTTTGCCAACCACATCCAGCACCACGAGAACCTGAGCCGCATCGAAGCCATCGAGAAGGCCGCGGCGGTGCGTATGCGTCCCGTCCTGATGACCACCGCCGCGATGGTCGCCGGCCTGGTGCCGCTGCTGTTCGCCGACGGCGCGGGCTCGGCCAGCCGCTACTCCATCGGCATCGTGGTGGTGATGGGCATGCTGGTCGGCACCTTCTTCACGCTGTTCGTGCTGCCCACCATCTACAGCTTCATCGCTCAGGATCACCGGGCGGCGGCGGAAAGTCCTCGTGCCCGCGAACTTGCTACTGCGGAGGCACCCGATGTCGCACTCTAAGTCGTTTCCTATTCGCGTTGACGCCATGACTGTTCCTCAACGTCGAGCCATGCTTCCCGCTTGGCGTACCACCTTCCTGGCCATTGCCATTGCGGCCCTCGTCACCGGCTGCGCCAGCGGCCCCGACTATCACGCTCCAGCTTTGCCGGAAACCGCCGGCGGTCCCTTTGTCAGCAAGCCGGCCACCACGGACGCCGCAGCACCGCTGCCGGCGGACTGGTGGAGGCTGTACGACGATCCCGCACTCGACAATCTGGTTCAGGAAGCCTTGTCGGCCAATACCAACCTGCGCGTGGCCCTGGCCAATCTCGACCGCGCGCAGGCCATCTACAAGGAGGCGCGCGGCGGGCTTTTCCCCTCGACCAATGTGTCAGGAGGCGCGGGCTATGGGCGCGATCAGACCACTTGGTTTGGCACCGGCCAGGCACCCACGCAACGGAGCTACACCGGCGGACTCGACGTCTCCTACGAACTCGATTTGTTCGGTCGGGTCAGGCGAGACATCGAAGCCACACGCGACGACACCGATGCGGTGGCAGCCGCCTACGATGCCGCCCGGGTGGTCGTCGTCGCTGAGACGACGCGGGCCTATGTGGATGCCTGCACCTACGGCGAATCCATCGACGTCGCGCGCTCGTCCATCGAGTTGGCCCAGCGTAGCCTAGACCTCATCGGCAGCCAGGAACACGCCGGCTCGGCGTCGCGTCTGGACGTGGAGCGGGCCGGCGGCACACTGGCCCAGGCCCAGGCCGCCTTGCCGCCGCTGCAAGGCCAACGGGACGCCGCGCTGTTCGAGCTGGCCGCGTTGATGGGGCGAACCCCATCGCAGGTGCCGGAGTCAGCGCGAGCCTGCACCACGGCACCGGAGATCACGGGCGCACTGCCGGTCGGCGACGGCACCGCATTGCTGCGCCGCCGCCCCGACGTGCGCCAGGCTGAACGCCAACTGGCGGCCGACACCGCACGCATCGGCGTGGCCGTGGCGGACCTCTATCCGCGCGTCTCGCTGGGTGCCTCGGGCAACTACCTGCGCAACGACTACCTGAAAGGCAATCGCACCTTGTCCTTCTCCTTTGGGCCACTGATTTCGTGGACCTTCCCCAACATGATGGTGGCGCGCAGTCGTATCGCGCAGGCGAAGGCGCAAAACGCGGCATCGCTGGCCAGCTTCGATGGCACCGTGCTGAATGCTCTGAAAGAGTCCGAACAATCGTTGAGCGCCTATGGCGCAGCGATGCAGCAACGCGATGCTCTGATTGAAGCGCGCACCCGGGCTGAGAATGCCTTCCGTCTGGCAGACCAGCGTTACCGCGCAGGCTCCATCAGCTACCTCGATGTGATCGTGGCGCAAACCAGCCTGATCGACGCGAAAGCGCAAGTGGCCGCTGCCGACCAACGAGTTGGTTCCACACGGGTCAGCGTGTTCAAGGCGCTGGGCGGCGGATGGGAGCAGGCCAGCACGCAGTAACTCCACAGACATGGGTGCGGTGGTGGCCTCTCCATCGCACTCATATCCGAACCAACCCATTAGCCACGCTGCTCCGTGTTGTCACGAACACGGAGATTCGGCATAGCGAAGGAATACGGATATGGAACCGCACGACGAACCGCCTCGGATCATTGATCTGATTACATCATTCGGTAGCAAGAACCTGTCATCAGGCAAACAAAAGATGAAGCACACCGCAGCAGCCAGTTCCGAGGTCGGATCGCCAAAGTCGTCTCAAGAGCAGCGATTGGTGGCGAGCCAACTACGACCGACAATTGCACGTACAAGTGTCTTGAACGCACTGGAGAAGGCGACCCCGCGCTGTCTCGATGCCAGTCAGATGTATCGCGTCCTCAGCACGCAGTTCGACAACCTCACGCCGGCCACTATCTACCGTGCACTGAATGATTTATGGACTGCGGGATTGCTGGTTCGCACCGAAGGCGAAAATGGCCGCGCGTACTATGCTTTCAAGCCGGATGGGTTAAGTGCCAAATACGACACACTACGTTGTCACTGTGGCGCACGGCTGGTTTTCATTGAAGACCGGGCATTGCGTGAAAGCCTGCGGTCAGTTGCCGGCCGGGAAGGCTTCGCTCTCGACAAAGAACCAGACTTCACCATATCCATGACCTGTTCGGAATGTAAGAACAACCGCAAGAAAGGCCGGTGAACTGCCTTGCTAACTTCCTTTATATACCCAACAAAGACAATACCACTATGACAAAGTATGGCACTTCAACTTTCAGCGCAATTCTGCAAATGCTCTTTGGCGGAAACATGATTAGTGGCATGCTAAAAATGTTCGGATGGATCGCTGTTGTATGTATTGTTGCGGGGACACTACTGCATCTCTTAACATGTCTCAACACAATAGATAGCAAAGACAAGGCCGGAAGGATACGAGGCCGTCGCCTGTGTAGTGGCGGCTCTCCTTTGCTAGGGGCCGGAAGTCCGGCATTGCCATACAGGAATCTTGTCTATGCAATCGCGCGTACCACGCCGCCATCAACCCGGAGTGCCGCGCCTGTCGTTGCGGATGCGCAGGCGCTGCATACATAGGTAATCATTGCGGCGATTTCGTCCGGTGTCGAGAATCGTTGAAGCACCGAAGATGGGCGGGCCGTTGCGAAGAACTCACGTTCCACCGTCGCGGCATCGACGTCGCGGCTCGCGGCCATATCTGCAACAAAGCCACCGACGCCTTCCGAAGCCGTGGGGCCAGGCAGCACGCTGTTGACCGTGACGCCGGTGCCTGCGAGCGTTTCTGCAAGCCCACGCGAAATGGCGAGCTGCGCGGTCTTAGTCATGCCGTAATGGATCATTTCGGCGGGAATCTGCAAGGCCGATTCACTCGACACGAATACGATGCGTCCCCAGTTGCGTGAGCGCATTCCCTGCACGTAATGACGCGAAAGGCGAACACCACTCAGCACGTTGGTTTCGAAGAAACGAATCCAGTCTGCGTCTGAAATCTGCTCGAATGGTTTTGGCTCGAAGATGCCCAAGTTGTTGACCAACACGTCTATGTCTGGAAGCTGTCCTATCAGGGTTTCGCAGCCTTCGCTTTGGCTCAGGTCGGCGGCAATTCCGGTGATGGTCGCGCCGGGAAGCTCACCTTTTAGCGTATTCACTGCACTATCGACGCGGGCCTGGGTTCGGCCATTCACAGTGACGGACGCGCCCTCGGCCGCCAGCGCGCGAGCGGTGACCAGTCCGATGCCGGCCGTCGATCCTGTTACGAGTACCTGCTTTCCCTTCAATCCAAGATCCATGAGTCATCTCCAATGTGGCTGCCAACCCATAAAACTACCTTCCTCTTGCTTCTCGCTGATAGCGATGATTGGCCAGAATATTGGCCAATCCAGACAAACTTGCGACGATTCAGTCTCTTTGTCCTCTTTGTCGGATGTTTGAGAAGAAGTATTCGATCCGAATAAAATGAGTCCTTGCTCGCATTAAATCGGGGGCCATAGTGACGGTAAAAAAACGTCCATTGTTGAAGCCGCGCAAGATTCCACAACAATCGCGTGCCGAGCAGACGGTAGCCACAATTCTGGAAGCGGCGGCACGTATTCTGGAGACCCAGGGCTTGCAGGGGCTGAATACGAACCTCGTGGCGCTGCGTGCCGGGGTTAGCATCGGTTCACTGTACCAATACTTCCCCGGCAAGGATGCGCTGATCGTTGCCCTGATCCAGCGCGAGCGCGGTCTGTTCCTCGCGGAAGCCGAAAGCGCACTCGGCGAGCCAACGGGTCGGCAAGCATTGACGCATCTGATTGCCGTCGCGGTTCGCCAACAACTACGCAGGCCGATCCTCGCGCGCCTGCTGGACTTCGAGGAAGGCCGACCTCCTATTGCCAAGGAATTGAGGCAATCCACTGCCGCTTTTCGTGAACTGATCCGGCAAATTTTGACCCGCAGTGATCTCCCGCCGCAGCCGGAAATCGAGATAGCTGTCGATGATCTATTCACGATTGTGCGCGCAATGGTCGATGCGGCGGGAGACCGTGGCGAAGTGAACAGAGAAGACCTTGAACAGCGGGTCAGTCGAGCCTTGTTCGGATACCTGGGAATCGTGCAGCGGCATGTCGAGGCACCGCGCGCCAACCGTCAGACCGCTTCGTGAGGCAATGGCGGGCGTCGTCACGCAGCCTCGTACATCCTTGCTTGCAACCTTCGTCCGTGTCCGTCCAGCATGTCGAAGGAAGCCAAAATGTGAGTAATCTTCTCTGCTGTTGCCACACCTGACGCGAAATTCTCCCGTAATCCTTGGGGCGCACGCGCCCATCAGGCGCGATGGAAAATGCGAGTTTCATAAGCGAGCAATTACTCGCAAAATGGAGGCATGAAAAGTCGAGTGCCTGGCGTGGCCGCATTGGCCATCCAATGGATTCTCCACCGACCCCATTCAATCCCCTCTGCGAGAGCGATCATGAATCTTCCTCAAGAAGCAAAACTGAACCACATCAGCTTTCCCACGCACGACGTTGCGAGCGAAGCAAATTTCTTCGAGCAACACTTGGGTGCCACGCTGGAGTTCATGGACGCCGCCACCGGCAGCGCCCTCCTGCGGCACGGGAACATCGACATCGTCCTTGAAAAGATGTCGGACGAAGTGCCTTGGCACAAGGACTTCCATTTCGGCTTCGAGCTGGCGACAAAGCGCGCAGTCGTCGAGCTATATGAGGCGTTCAAGTCTGGCGGCGTGACGCTCGAATCCGAGGTCTTCAATCGGGTCGGACGCGGCTCGCGGTTCTTCGCGCGCACGCCCGGCGGCGTCCAGATCGAGGTCAACACGCGTGAAGACCGCGAAGACAAGTGGGACGCCAGCAAGCAATGAACGAAACCAGTTCGCCTGCCCGCCACAAACGCACCGGCATGATCGAGTCGACGATGGTCAAGCTGTTCATGCGCAATGCGCGTGTGCTGGACATCGAAGATATTGGCAACGCTTTCCGCATCGTTACCCTCGGCGGCGAAGCACTGCGGAAAGTTGCCTGGACGCCGGGCGACAAGCTCCAGATCCAACTGGGCGGATGGGTGCAGCGCACCTACACGCCCATCGAATGGGGCACCGAAAACGGCCGCACGCGCATCCTGGCCTACCTGCATGGCGATGGCCCCGGCACGCAATGGGCGCGCACGTTGCGCAAGGGGGACGAGTGCATCGTGTTAGGCCCGCGCAAGTCGATTGACCTCACCCAACTCGGCTTCGCTGATGCTGTCCTGTTCGGCGACGAAACTTCCTTCGGTTTGGCCGTTGCGTTGAATGGCGTCGTTCAGCCGGAGAAAACACACTTATTCCTCGAAGTGTCGTCGCTGGCCGAGTCGCAGCCGGCCATTGCCCGCTTGGGGCTTGAAAATGCACATTTGAGCGTGCGCTCTGGAAACGATGCTCAATTGACCGAACTGGAAGAAAGGATTCTGTCCGTGTTGCAGGCGCAGCCGAACACGCACGTCGTGCTGTCGGGCAAGGCCAGCTCAATCCAACACATGCGCAAGTTGCTCAAGCGGCAGGGAATCGGCTCGAACCGCTTCCAGACAAAAGCGTATTGGGCACCGGGCAAGACGGGGCTGGATTGATTCACATTTTGAGCTTTTGCAGATGTCGCGGAACCCGATCAGGTTAGACCATGCTCGGAAAGCATGATGCCTGGCACAGAAGTAGGCTCTCCGTAGGTCATTCGTTCCGAGAGGTATCGCGCTGGAGGCTTACCGACTGCCTTGCGGAACATGGTGACGAAGCCGCTGGCATTTTCGTAGCCCAATTCCAACGCCACCGTTTGCACGCTTTCGCCTTTGGTCAGACGTTGAAGCGCAAGGATCACATGCAGTTGCCGGCGCCAGCGTCCGAAGCTCATGCCGATTTCGTGCAGCAGAAGCCGGCTCATGCTGCGCTCGCTCATGCCAACGCGGGTAGCCCAATCGCCCTTTGAAGTTTTGTCGGTGGGGTCGGCCAACAGCATTTCCGCGAGCCGACGCAATCGTGGATCGCGCGGCATCGGCAAATGCAGGTCTTCCACCGGAGCCGCCGCCAACTCATCCAGCAAGGCGGCAATCAAGCGTTCTTCCCTGCTCCCCAACGGGTATAGCTCGGGAAAACCCGCCACCTTCAGAAGCAACTCGCGTAGCAGCGGCGATACCGAAATCGTGCAGCAGGTTTTCGGAAGATCCGGCGCGGCATCAGGCTCGACGAACAGGCAATAACATTCCGTTTCACCCGATCCCCGTGCCGAGTGGGGCAAGTCTCCCGGTATCCATACAGCGCACTGCGGCGGCACGATCCAGACACCGTCTTCGATTTCGCAGTTGAGGATGCCGCGAACGGAGTAAAGCAGTTGCGCCTTGTGGTGCTGATGCCGCGCATGTTCCCAGTCCTTTGTTACCGACGTGGCACTCAGAGCGACAACGGGCCGGGGGACGTTATCAACGTCTCTGGTTACGGTCAGATCGGTGATGGCAATGCTCGACATAGTAAGTATTGAACCTAGGATCGAAGATGAGGCACGCTGGCCTAACTGAAAAATATTATGGCCAACTTGTGCAATGACGTCCAGCCATTCCGTAGGTATCGTGCGATTAACCATGCTGGCCGTTCTGCTCGCTCGGAGCATGGCTCCTCCCGGCCGGGAGAGGCCCATTTTTCTGACGAGGCACGGCAGCCTGCAATTTTTCCTTATGTTCCGAAGGAGTGTTGGCATGTTCATTGACGCCTCGCAGTTCCCTCTAGTCTGGATGCGACTAAACGCGCCGGGCACCGATCCCGAAGCCTCGCCGTTTGCCGAGTTCGAGGCATTGCTCGCACGTAAGGAAGTCTTCGTTCTGCTCAACGACGAGGGACTTGATAAAGGCGATCACGAACATTCGCCGGAAGAAATGAAGCAAACCTCGCTGTGGATGAAACGCCACAAGAGCGAATTGCGGGCCTTCGTCAAAGCAGGGATCTACATCGAACCGAGTACCGCCAAGCGGCTGGCGACCAAGGCGTTCACCCTGGTGTATGAGAAGTTCTGGGGCTATCCCATGCTCATGGTTGCCACCAAGGACGAGGCGCTGGCCTTGGCGCAGACATTGTTGCCAAGCGAACAAGCGGAGACACGGGCACTTTAGTGCCCGACTAACTTCCACGAGTGCTAAAGCTGGGAGTTGTCCCGAAAGAGGTGATAACAATGGAATTACGCCACCTCCGTTGTTTCATGGCTGTAGCAGAAGAACTGCACTTCGCCCGCGCAGCGGAGAAGCTACACGTCGAGCAATCGCCCCTGTCGCGGGCGATCAAGGAACTGGAAGAAGAACTGGGCGTGGTGCTGTTCGCACGCACCACGCGCAGCACGCGCCTGACCCGTGCGGGCAAGCTGTTCTTTGAGCATGTGCCGCGCGTCTTCTCGGCCTTGCAGCAAGCGCGCGATAGCGTGAAGGCAGCGGCCAACGGCTTCCACAGCCAATTGCGCATTGCCCTGTCCGACGGCATCACGCCGTCGCGGCTACCGGCCTTGCTGGCCCTCTGCCGGCAGGAAGAACCCGAGGTGGAAATCCGCTTCTTCGAGGTGCCGCTGTCGCAGCAGATCAAAGGGCTGCATGGTGATCTGTACGACGTGGGCTTTGCTCGCGCCGATGAAGTCGGCGATGGCCTCATTGCCGAGCCGGTTTGGAGTGACCCGCTGATGGTGGCCGTTCCGGCGCGGCATCCCCTGCTGGCCCACAAGCGCATCCCCCTGGAAGAACTGCTGCGCTATCCGCTGGTGCTGTGTGATCCGCAGGCGTGCGAAGGACATGCACGGCAGGTTGATCGCGTTCTGCGCCGTGTGGACATGGAACCGCTGGTGGCCGAACGGGTGGCGTCTTGCGACCTGATGATGGCGTTGGTGTCCGCAGGCATCGCCTTGGGACTGACGGGCTGCGCGCACATCCTGGCCAGCCAAGAACCTGGCGTAGTGGCACGGCCACTGACAGGCCGTTCACCGTTGCTGACGACCTACCTGCTGCGCCCGGAAGGCGAGCCTTCGGAAATGCTCGCTCGCTTCATCGACCGTGTACAGGCCATCGAATCACCCGAAAGCAGCAGACCCACGCCGGGCCTTGATGCCGACTCCCTGGAGGAACCCGCATGATGAAGAACTCCATTCCGTTCCTGCTGGCCGTGGCATTGACTGCGTGCGGTCAATCGGAGACGCCCAAGCAGGCCGATGTGCCAACCGTGGAGGAACTGGCCGCCGATCCGGCACGGTTGAAGGAGCTGCGCCAGCAGTGCAAGACCGATCGCGCCAGGCTGGGCGACGTGCTGTGCAACCGAGTCGCCGAGGCTACGCGCAAGCGGTTCTACGGCGATGGAAAAACCCCGTACACGCCGCCGAAGGAACCGCCCAAGTTCTGATCGCAGGCGATTCCTAAAAATATTCTGTTTTTTCGCCATACACGCCGCAATGCGCCTTCGCTTGCGGCGTTTTTCTTTGACTCGACGCTGCGCGAATTCTTTCTTTTTTCTAGAGCTTTCTCCCGATAACGGTCTTTGACCGGCACCGACCCGGCACTGATTCTCACGTCATGCGGCACGTCCTTGTGCTGCGTGTGAACGAGGAATCAGCGCAGGGGAAATCGGAGGCCAGTCAATGCAATCTCAGGGCGTGCTGTTCGGGCAGATCGCGGTTGTTTTCAGCATCGTGATCGCCGGTGTGTGGAGTGCAACGCAATGGACAGCCGCCGCTCTGGCCTACCAACTACGCCTTGGCTCGCCCTGGTTCGATTTCTTCGGTATTCCGGTCTATCACCCCTGGCGGCTGTTTGAGTGGTGGTTCTTCTTCGATGCCTACGCGCCGCACGTCTTCGACATAGGCGGCGTGATAGCCGGCGGCAGCGGCCTGGTCGCCGTGGTGATCGCCATCGCCATGTCGGTGTGGCGCTCGCGGCAATCGCGCCTGGTCACGACCTATGGCTCGGCACGTTGGGCCAACACCGCCGACATTCGCAAGGCCGGGCTGATGCAGTCTGCCGGCGTCTTTCTCGGCCTGCATGACGGACAGTACCTGCGTCACGAAGGCCCGGAACACGTCCTGACCTTCGCGCCCACGCGCTCGGGCAAGGGCGTGGGCCTGGTGGTGCCGACCTTGCTGTCATGGCCTGCATCGGCAGTGATCCACGACATCAAGGGCGAGAACTGGCAGATCACCGCCGGCTGGCGTTCGCGTTTCTCGCATTGCCTGCTGTTCAACCCCACCGATGCGAAGTCAGCCGCGTACAACCCGCTGCTGGAGGTTCGACGCGGCGCGCATGAAGTGCGCGACGTGCAGAACATCGCGGACATTCTTGTCGATCCCGAAGGGGCGCTGGAGAAGCGCAATCACTGGGAGAAGACCAGCCATGCGCTGCTGGTCGGCGCCATCCTGCATGTGCTCTACGCGGGCGAAGACAAGACGCTGCGCGGCGTCGCCAACTTCCTCAGCGACCCGGCGTGCCCGTTCGAGCTGACGCTGCACCGGATGATGGCGACGCGCCATCTAGGTGACACGCCGCATCCTGTTGTCGCGTCCGCCGCGCGCGAAGTGCTCAACAAGTCGGACAACGAGCGGTCTGGTGTGCTGTCCACCGCGATGAGCTTTTTGGGCTTGTACCGCGACCCCACGGTGGCCGAGGTCACGTCACGCTGCGACTGGCGTATCGCTGACCTGATCGCGTCCGAATCACCTGTGTCGCTGTACCTGGTGGTGCCGCCGTCCGACATTAGCCGCACCAAGCCGTTGATCCGGCTTATCTTGAACCAGATCGGGCGACGCCTCACCGAATCGCTCGATGGCAGCGACGGCATCGAACGCCGCCACAAGCTGTTGCTGATGCTCGATGAGTTCCCTGCGCTGGGCCGCCTGGACTTCTTCGAGACGGCGCTTGCCTTCATGGCCGGCTACGGCATCCGCAGCTTCCTCATCGCGCAGTCGCTCAACCAGATCGACAAAGCCTACGGCCAGAACCATTCGATTCTGGACAACTGCCACGTCCGGGTGACGTTCGCCACCAATGACGAAAGGACGGCGAAAAGGATTTCCGAAACGCTCGGCACCGCGACCGAGCTGCGCGCGCAGCGCAACTACGCCGGCCACCGGCTCGCGCCGTGGCTCGGGCATCTCATGGTGTCGCGGCAGGAGACGGCCCGCCCGCTGCTGACGCCGGGCGAAGTGATGCAACTCCCGCCCGATGAATCCGTGGTGATGGTGTCCAGCGTCGCGCCGATCAAGGCCAAGAAGCTGCGCTACTACGCCGACGCCAACTTCAAGCAGCGCGTGCTGTCGCCGCCTGCGCTCGCGGCTGGGCAGTACGCCGACGTGCCACCGGCCCGCGCCGACGACTGGAGCGGCCTGGCGATTCCGGCCGTGCCCGCCGCATCAGCCACGGCATCCGCCGATGAGCTGGGCGGCGCCGACGACGGCGGCCCGCGCCGCCAACCCGAACTCACCGAATCCGTCGCCTACGACCCCGAGCTGGATGCGCCCGATGACCTGGCGCTGCTCGATGACGACGACGACCTGCCGCTGCCGCTCCCAGGCCAGCTTGACCCGGCCATGCAGCGCACGGCGCGGCTGGCTTCCCTCGACCCCAACGACGGAATCGACCTATGAGCCAATACCGCCTCAATCTGTTCATCCAGCACGAGCACGCCAAGCGGCTGGAAGAACTTGCCGCCAAGAAAGGCGTCTCGAAATCCAGCATCGTCGCGGCGGCGCTGGCGTCCTGGCTGTCGCCAGACGCGGGCGACCAGCGCGAGGCCGCCATTGCCAAGCGGCTGGATCGCCTGTCCCGGCAGGCCGAACGACTGGAGCGCGACCAGAACATCCAGATCGAGACGCTGGCGCTGTTCATCCGCTACTTCCTGACCGTCAGCACGCCGGTGCCCGAGGCGCATCAAGACGCGGCCCGTGCCCAGGGCAAGGCGCGTTTCGAGCAGTTCATCGAACAGCTCGGCAGGAACCTGCTGCGCGGCCGGAGCCTGGTGCGCGACGTGGTGGAAGAACTGCATCCCGATCCGATGCGGATGGATGACGCGGCGGCGCTGGCCGAAGCCCATGAACGTGCTGCGGAGCGTGCCTCATGAGCGCCGTTCCGCAGATTCCGCCCGAACCACGCTCGTCGGCCACCACTTCACAGGATCGCCGCATCCAGATGCTGCGCACGGCAATGGGGCCGCTGATCGCCGCCGCGCTCGAAGACCCGGACGTGGTGGAAATCATGCTCAACCCTGATCGCACCCTTTGGGTGGATCGGCTGTCGTCGGGCCGCGCGCCACTGGGCGTCGAACTGCCCGAAGCCGACGGCGAACGCATCATCCGCCTTGTCGCCGCCCATGTCGGCGCGGAAGTGCATCGCGGCCAGCCGCTCTTGACCGCCGAATTGCCCGAGACGGGCGAGCGTTTCGAGGGCATCTTGCCGCCGGCTGCACCGGGGCCGGCCTTCGCACTGCGCAAGCGGGCCGTGAGCATCATCGGCCTGGATCGCTATGTGGCCGACGGCATCCTGACTGCCGGCCAGGCGGACTTCCTGCGCCGCGCGGTGCGCGAGCGGCAGAACATCCTGATCGCCGGCGGCACCAGTACCGGCAAGACCACGCTCGCCAACGCGCTGTTGGCCGAGATCGCCGCCACGGGCGACCGCGTGCTCGTGCTCGAAGACACCATCGAGCTGCAATGCGCCGCCCGCGACCATGTGCCGCTGCGCACGCGCGCAGGCGTGGTGTCGATGCAGGAACTGGTGCGCGCCACGATGCGCCTGCGCCCCGACCGCGTGATCGTCGGCGAGGTGCGCGGCGGCGAGGCGCTGGATCTCATCAAGGTGTGGGGCACCGGCCACCCCGGCGGCATCGCCACGATTCACGCCGGTTCCGCCTTGGGCGCACTGCTGCGCCTGGAACAACTGATTCTTGAAGTGGCGGTAAATCCGCCGCGCGCGTTGATCGCCGAGGCCATCAACGTCGTCATCCATATCGCCGGGCGTGGCCGCAAGCGCCACGTCGAAAGCATCGCCCGCGTCGTCGGTTTCGACGGCGTGGGCTATCGCATGGCGGATGCGCTGGAAACGCCGTTTCCCGAGCTGCCGTCAGTTCCTTCCCCGTCCCCTGAACCCTCTGGAGAACTGCCATGACGCAGATGCACATTCATGCTTTCCGCATTTCCGTAAATCCGGCTTCGGCCTTCGCGCGCCTGCGGCGCCTGGCCGCGCCGGCGCAGCACGGCCTGCTGCTGGCCGCCATCATGCTGATGACGGCCGGTACGGCGAAAGCCTCCGGTTCCTCGATGCCCTGGGAAGGCCCGCTGACCTCCATCCTCGAATCCATCCAGGGGCCGGTGGCGCGCATCGTCGCCGTCATCATCATCATTTCCACCGGCCTGGCGCTGGCCTTCGGCGATACCAGCGGCGGCTTCCGCAAGCTGATCCAGATCGTGTTCGGTCTGTCCATCGCGTTCGCTGCGTCCTCGTTCTTCCTGTCGTTCTTCTCGTTCTCCGGCGGGGCGGTCGTATGAGTGCCCCGGATGCCTTCACGGCGGGCTTCGAGGTGCCGCTGCATCGCTCACTCACCGAGCCGATCCTGATGGGTGGTGCGCCGCGCACAGTGGCGATTGCCAACGGCACGCTGGCCGCCGCCGTCGGGCTGGGCCTGCAACTGTGGATTCCCGGTGCGGTGCTCTGGATCGTCGGCCATTCGCTGGCGGTGTGGGGCGCGCGCGTCGATCCGCAGTTCATGCAGGTCTTCGCCCGGCACATCAAGCACAAACCGCTGCTGGACGTGTAGGGGGACGCCGCCATGCTGAACCTTGCCGAATACCGTCAGCGCCCGGCCTTGCTCGCCGACTGGCTTCCGTGGGCCGGGCTGATCGCGCCAGGCGTCGTCTTGAACAAGGACGGCAGTTTCCAGCGCACGGCGCGCTTTCGCGGGCCTGATCTGGACAGCGCGACACAGGGCGAACTGATCGCCACGTCGGCACGGCTCAACAACGCGCTGCGCCGCCTTGGTTCGGGCTGGGCCTTGTTCATTGAGGCCGAGCGCCGGCCGGCGGCGGATTACCCGCACTCCGACTTTCCCGAGCCGCTGTCTTGGCTGGTGGACGAGGAACGCCGGGCGGCCTTCGAGGAATCGGGCAGTCACTTCGAGAGCGCCTATCACCTGACGCTTGCGTACCTGCCGCCGGAGGAATCCCGCGCCCGCGCGGCCAAGCTGCTCTACGAGAACGCGCCGGGCGACGGCGTGGACTGGCGCGGTCGGCTCGATGCCTTCGTGGCGGAAACCGATCGCGCCTTCGATTTACTCGATGGCGTGATGCCGGAAATCGCCTGGCTCGATGACGCCGAGACGCTGACCTATCTGCACGCCACGGTGTCCACGCGACGCTACCGCGTGGGCGTACCCGAAGTCCCGTTCCACATCGACGCGCTGCTGGCCGACTCCGCACTGGTCGGTGGCCTGGCGCCGATGCTGGGCGACCAGAATCTGCGCGTGGTGTCGGTGCGGGGCTTTCCGACTTCGACCTGGCCGGGCCTGCTGGACGACCTCAACCGCCTGGGCTTCGCCTATCGCTGGTCAACCCGGTTCCTCTGCCTGGACAAAGCCGAGGCGGAAAAGGAACTCGGCCGCCTGCGTCGCCAATGGTTCGCCAAGCGCAAGAACGTAGTGGCGTTGCTGCGCGAAACGATCTTCCAGCAGGAAAGCCCGCTGGTCGATACCGACGCCAACAACAAGTCAGCGGACGCAGACGCCGCCATGCAGGAACTTGGCAGCGATCAGGTTTCCTTCGGCTACCTGACGGCGACCGTCACCGTCATGGACGCGGACGCCAACGTAGCCAACGAAAAGTTGCGCATGGTGGAGCGTGTCATCCAAGGCCGGGGCTTCGTCACCATTCCCGAGACGTTGAATGCGGTGGATGCGTGGCTGTCGTCCATCCCCGGCAACGCTTACGCCAACGTGCGCCAGCCCATCGTCTCGACGTTGAACCTTGCGCACATGATGCCCGTGTCGGCGGTATGGGCTGGCCCCGAGCGCAATACGCATCTGGACGGCCCGCCGGTGATCGTCACCCGCACCGACGGCGCGACGCCGTTCCGGCTGGTCACGCACATCGGCGACGTGGGGCACATGGCGGTGGTCGGCCCGACCGGCATGGGCAAGTCGGCATTCCTCGCCGTGCTGGCGATGCAGTTCCGACGCTATTTAAACTCGCGCATCTTCGTCTTCGACATGGGCCGCTCGATGCGCGCCACCATCCTGGGGCTGGGCGGCGAGCACTACGACCTAGGCGCTGATGGCGGTATCGCGTTCCAGCCGCTTGCGCGCATCGACCAGGAAGGCTATCGCGCCTGGGCCACCGAATGGATCGAGGGACGGTTGCGCCATGAGGGCGTGGCCATCGGCCCCGACGAGAAGGTGGCGATCTGGTCGGCGCTGGGGAGCCTCGTCGGTGCGCCGCTGGAGCAGCGCACGATGACCGGGTTCTCGGTGCTGCTGCAATCGAACGCGCTGCGCCAGGCGCTCGCGCCTTACGTGCTCGGTGGCGCCCACGGCAAGCTGCTGGACGCCGACCGCGACCGGCTGGGCACAGCCGACGTGCAGTGTTTCGAGATGGAAGAACTGATGGCTAGTCCTGCCGCCGTGCGGTCGGTGCTGGGCTACCTGTTCGCGCGCTTCGATGAGCGGTTCGACGGTGCGCCGACGCTGCTGATTCTCGACGAATCCTGGCTGTTCCTCGATGACCCGGTGTTCGCCGCGCGCATCCGGCAGTGGTTGAAGACACTGCGCAAGAAGAACGTCAGCGTCGTCTTCGCCACGCAAAGCCTGGCGGACATTCAGAACTCCAGCATCGCGGCCGCGATCATTGAAAGCTGCGCCACTCGCATCTTTCTGCCCAACCCGCAGGCCACCGAACCGCAGATTCGCACGATCTACGAGGGCTTCGGCCTCAACAGCCGGCAAATCGAAATCGTCGCTACCGCGCAGCCCAAGCGCGACTACTACTACCAATCGCGCCTCGGCAATCGCTTGTTCGACCTCGACCTGGGGCCGGCCGCGCTCGCCTTCGCGGGCGCATCCACACCGCAAGACCAACGCGACATCGATCGCGTGGTAACGCAGGCCGGCGTTCGCGGCTTCGCCGGCGCGTGGCTGCGCCATCGCGGCCTCGACTGGGCCGCCGACCTGCTGCCGTCCTCACCAGCGGCGGCTTCTTTCCTCGCTTCTCAACCGCTGGAGGTTTCGCCATGAAAACCCGTGTGCTTTCCGTTTCGCTCGCCGCCGCGCTGGCCGGCTCGCTGATGCTCGCTCAACCCGCGGCGGCCATCACCGTATTCGACCCGTCCAACTTCGTGCAGAACACGCTCACCGCCGTTCGCACGCTGGAGCAGATCAACAACCAGATCAATCAACTGCAAAACGAGGCGCAGATGCTGATGAACCAAGCCCGCAATCTGGCGAGCCTGGACTTCAACATCGTCAACCGCCTGCGTTCGACGCTCGCCACCACCGAACGCCTGATCGCCGAGGCGCAGGGACTGGCCTACGACGTGCAGAGCATGGACGCCACGTTCTCGCGCCTGTACCCGGAGCAGTACGCCGCCACCGTCAGCGGCGATCGCATGGCGCAGGACGCCCGCGAGCGTTGGAAGAATACCCTCGACGGCCTGCATACCGCGATGCGGATGCAGGCGCAGGTGTCGCAGAACCTGGCGCAAGACGAAAGCGCGCTGGCCGACCTCGTGAGCCAGAGCCAATCGGCCACCGGCGCCTTGCAGGCGCAGCAGGCGACCAACCAGCTTCTTGCCTTGCAGGCCAAGCAGTCCATCCAGGCGCAGCAGCTCCAGATCACGCAAGACCGCGCCGCGTCGCTGGAACTGGCGCGGCAGGCGGCGGCCACCGAGCGCGCCCGCGAAGTTCGCCGGCGCTTCCTTGGTAGCGGCACGCCGTACACGCCGCAGTCCATCAATTTCTACAACAACTGACGGAGGCGGCCATGCGATGCGCTCCCGTCTTGTCGGTTTCGCTGCTGGCCCTGCTGCTGACCGCGTGCGGCCAGCAGTCGGCCGAGAGCCTGGCCGACGCCTTGACCGCCGATCCCGTGCGGCTCAAGGCGTTGCGTGCGCAGTGCGCGGACGACCGGCAGGCCGTGGGCGAAGACGACTGCCGCGCCGCCGCCGAAGCGTTCCGGCGGCGCTTCTTCTCCGGCCAGGCCGGGCCGGACGAATACCGGACGCTGGCCGAGCTGCCGCCGATTCCGGCGAGCTTCGATGAACCCGACGACCGCGACGAGAAGGCGGCTTTGCCTGCCTTGGAGGACGCGCCATGAACGACGTGACCATCATCGATCGCTTCCTCGATACGTTCTCGCGCTACATCGATTCCGGGTTCGGCTTGCTGCAAGGCGAAGTGGCGTTCCTGACGGCCACGCTGATCGTCATCGACATGACCATCGCCGGCTTGTATTGGGCCATGAGCCACGCCACCGGCCAGGGCGAGGACGTGATCGCCAAGCTGCTGCGCAAGGTGCTCTACGTCGGTGCCTTCGCCTACATCATCGGCAACTTCAACTGGCTGGCCGGCATCGTGTTCCGCTCGTTCGCCGGGCTGGGCCTGACGGCCACCGGCTCGAACATGACGATGGAGAACTTCCTGCAACCGGGGCGGCTGGCCAAGACCGGCATCGACGCCGGGGCGCCGATCCTCGACCAGATCGGCGACATGGCCGGCTTCCCCGAAGTCTTCGTGAACATCGACCCCATCGTGGTGATGTTCCTCGCCTGGCTCACCGTCATCCTGTGTTTCTTCGTGCTGGCGATCCAGCTTTTCATCACGCTGATCGAGTTCAAGTTGACGACGCTGGCCGGCTTCGTGCTGGTGCCGTTCGCGCTTTGGAACAAGACCTCGTTTCTCGCCGAAAAGGTGCTCGGCAATGTGGTGTCGTCGGGCATCAAGGTCTTGGTGCTGGCCGTCATCGTCGGCATCGGCTCGGGCCTGTTCGCAGAGTTCCAGGTTCATCCCGACGAACCCTCCATCGACCACGCCCTTGTCGTGATGCTGGCCTCGCTCGCGCTGCTGGCGCTGGGCATCTATGGGCCGGGCATCGCCACCGGCCTCGTGTCCGGTGCGCCGCAGCTCGGCGCTGGCGCGATGGCGGGTGCCGCTGTCGGTGCCGCCGGCACGGCCGTTGCCATCGGTGCCGCCGCGACCGGGGTAGGTGGCGCCGTAGCGGCCGGCGCACGCATGGCGCCTGCGGCCGCCAAGCTGGCCGGCGCCGGTGCGCGGGCCGCCACCTCGGCGGCCGGTAGCGCACGCTCGGCGTTCCAGGCCGGTTCCGCCGCTGCGGGCGGCGGCGCCAAGGGCACGATGGCCGGCTTGGGCAATGTCGCCAAGACGGGCGCGCAGGCAGCCGGGCGCAGCGCCGCATCCGGGGCTTCCGGCGCTGCGCAGAAGATGACCGGCTCTTTCCGCGCTGGATGGAACGGCACAGAGGCCGGTGGCGGCGCTACGCCCGGTGCGGCTGGCTCCGGCCAGGCGGCGGCAGGCGAAGCCACAGACAGCGCCGCCAGCTCGCAGAAGCAAGAGCAGCCGGCATGGGCCAAGCGGATGCACCGCCGCCAGCAGATCACTCATGCCGCGACCACTGCCGCACACACGTTGCGCGGTGGCGATGGCGGTGGCTCCGGGCAAGGCCCGAGCCTGCGCGGCTCCGACGACTAAAGCGATTCACAAGGAGAACTGACCATGCGATTCAAACGACCGCAGGTGCGCTATGCCGATACGCCGCAGCCTGCCACTCCGTATCAAGCCGCCGCGCAGGTGTGGGACGAGCGTATCGGCTCGGCCCGCGTGCAGGCGAAGAACTGGCGGCTGATGGCCTTCGGCTGCCTCACGCTCGCGCTGCTGATGGCCGGCGGTTTGGTGTGGCGCTCGGCGCAGTCCATCGTGACGCCCTACGTCATCGAAGTCGATCAATCCGGCCAAGTGCGTACCGTGGGCGAGGCCGCCACGCCGTATCGGCCCGCCGATGCGCAGATTGCCCATCACCTGGCGCGCTTCGTGACGCTGGTGCGCTCGCTGTCCATCGACCCCATCGTTGTGCGGCAGAACTGGCTCGATGCCTACGACTACACCACCGACAAGGGGGCGGCCGTGCTCAACGACTACGCGAGCAAGAACGATCCATTCGCCCGCGTCGGCCGCGAGTCGGTGACGGTGCAGATCACCAGCGTCACGCGCGCCAGCGATGCCTCGTTCAACGTCCGGTGGACGGAACAGCGGTTCGTCAATGGCGCACCCGCTGGCACCGAACGCTGGAACGCCGTGCTTTCAACCGTCCTGCAAACCCCGCGTACAGAACAGCGCCTGCGCAAGAACCCCCTGGGTATCTATGTCAACGGCCTGTCGTGGAGCCGCGAGCTGGATTCTTCCGAAGGAGCCAAACCATGAACGTGCCTTTCCGCTTTTACGCTTTCGTGCTGATGTTCGCGGCCCTGTCGGGATGCGCCTCGCAGGGCAAGCCGCCGCCGTCCATTTCGCTCGATGAGCCGGTGCAGGCGCAGCCGTTGCCCGAGCCGCCCAAGCCGGTGGAAGTCGTCGCCGTGCCCGAGCCGCTGGCGCTGCCGGCGCAGTTGAAGCCGCTGCCGGAGGTGGACGAGGCCACGCCCACGCCGGAGCCGGCCGACGAGAAGGTGCGGGTGTCGCGCGCCAATGCCGAGGCACGCATCGCGCCGACCCGCGAGGGCTACGTCAATGCGATCCAAGTGTGGCCGTACAGCGACGGCGCGTTGTATCAAGTCTATGCCGCACCGGGGCGCGTCACCGTGGTCTCGCTCCAGCCCGGCGAGGAACTTGTCACCGTCGCCGCTGGCGATACCGTGCGCTGGATCGTGGGCGACACGTCCAGCGGCAGCGGCGAGGCGCTGCGCGTCAATGTGCTGGTCAAGCCCACCCGCTCGGGCCTGAAAACCAATCTGGTCATCACCACCAGCCGGCGCACCTACCTGATTGAGCTGACCTCGACCGAGAAGGCATGGATGGCCTCGGTGTCATGGGACTACCCGAAAGACCGGATGCTGGCCTTGCAGCGCCAGTCGCAGGCGGCCAGCGCCGCCGCGCCGGTCGATACCGGCCTGGCGCTGGAGAAGATCCGCTTCCGCTACGCGATCAGCGGTAGCAATCCGCCGTGGAAGCCGCAGCGGGCCTTCGATGATGGCGAGAAGGTCTATATCCAGTTTCCGCCGGGTATCGCCCAAGGCGAACTGCCGCCGCTGTTCGTCATCGGCGCGCAGGGTGACGGCCAGCTCGTCAACTACCGTTTCCGCTCGCCTTATTACATCGTGGATCGCCTCTTTGGCGCGGCCGAACTGCGCCTGGGCGGCGATGGCGGCGACGTGGTGCGGATCGAGCGCACTGACGGCGTGGCGCGGAGGAACTGACAATGAGCCAGGACGACACTCCCGACCTCGCCGCGCCGCAGGCGGCGGGCAAGATCGCGCCCGAGGCGGTGGCGCTGCGCGCCCAGCCGCGCCCGGTCACGCGCCTGAACCGGCGCGCGCTGGCCATCCTCGCCGGCGGCCTGTCAGTCGCCGTGCTCGGCGCGCTGATGTGGTCGCTGCAACCGCAGCAGCGTGGTGCTGGTGAGCAAACCGAGCTTTACAACGTCGATCGCGTCTCCAAGTCCGAAGGGCTGGATGCGCTGCCGGCGGACTACTCCAAGCTGCCGCCGGCCTTGCCGCCCACGGTGCCCGAACTGGGGCCGCCGCTGCCGGGCGATCTTGGCCCGGCCATCGTCAAGTCGCAGCAGCCAGTGACCGCCGTCTATGCGGCCCCTAGAAACGACCCGAACGATGCGCTGCGCAAGGAAGCCGAAGCGGCCGCGGGTTCATCGGTGTTCTTCCGCTCTGGCACGCAGAAGGCCGCGCCGGTGGCGCAGTCGCAGGCTACCGCCGCGCCGGGCTTCGCCGCCAATGCGGCGTTCGACCCGATGGCTGCCGGGCCAGCCTCGACGGCGGCGCAGCCTGCCGACCCGACGGCGGTACAGAACCGGCAAGACCAGAAAGAGGCGTTCCAGAAAGCCGGAACTGCGGAAACCCGTAATTCCGGCAATCTGCAAATGCCGGCTTCGCCGTATCAGGTCATGGCCGGGACGGTCATCGCCGGTGCGCTGGTGACGGGCATCAAGTCGGATTTGCCGGGCGATGTGATCGCCACGGTGACGGAGCCGGTCTATGACACGGCCACCGGGCGCTTTCTGCTGATCCCGCAGGGTTCGCGCATCCTGGGCCGCTACAACAGCCAGGTCAGCTACGGGCAGAGCCGCGTGCAGGTGGTGTGGAACCGGATCATCCTGCCCGACACGTCTTCGCTCACGCTCGACAACCTGGTCGGAGCCGACCCGGCCGGCTATGCCGGGCTGGAAGACGACGTGGACTACCACTGGGGCCGCATCTTCGCTGGCGCAGCGTTGACCACACTGCTGGGCGTCGGCGCCGAGCTGGCCGCGCCCGAGAACCGCCAGGATGGCGACCGCATCATCATCGCCGGGCGCGACAGCGCGCAGGACAGCATCAATCAGGTCGGGCAGGAGATGACCCGGCGCAACATGAACATCCAGCCGACGCTGACCGAGCGGCCGGGCCTGCCGGTTCGCATCATCGCCAACCGCGACTTGGTGCTGCGGCCCTACCAGCCGTTGTTCTTCAACAAGGGGACTTCACGATGACGACGCGCAAGCTGCGGCTCGGCCCGCTGCCGAAAACCGAATCCACGAAGCTGACCTTTGCCTGCCCGGCCAGCCTGAAAGCCGACCTCGACCGCTACGCCGCGCTGCACGCGCAGGCGTATGGCGAGGCGGTCGATGCCGTGACGCTGATCCCGCACATGCTGGAGGCGTTCATCGCCGGCGACCGGGGATTCAGGAAGGCAGGGGCGAGCAAGGCGCCGCCGCCGAGGCCGAGTTGACGATGCAGACGCATCCACCATCCACCCGCAAGCGAAAGCGCAGCCCACCGGCTGCGCTTTCGCTTTGAGAGGCCGCTTGCGACAAGCCACGGCTATGATGACAGTGCGACCTTGCCCGCTACGCCGCCCCTGGGCTTGCTACCGCGAAGCGCCTATGCGGCACCTAGCCGGAAAAGCAGCAAGAGCACACGATGGCCGAAATCTGGCCTAACCTGTTGCCCCGTAAGACCTTTCATGCCACTTCATGATCTCGCAAGAGACTTGACAGTGGACATTTTTTATTTCCGGCGGGGCGTTTTGGGCGAGGGCTGTTGTAGGAGCGAGCTTGCTCGCGAACAGAGTTTCCCGGTTATTTCGGAGCCCGGCTGAACTCCGTCCCCTCTCCCCAACCCTCTCCCTGAAGGGAGAGGGGGCTAGTCCATGCTGGCTGAATGTGTGGTTTCAGCCGGATACCAAAACATCCGGCTGACTCAGAAATATCCCCACACTCCGAACGGTCCCCTCTCCCTTCAGGGAGAGGGTTAGGGAGAGGGCGCTCTCAGGCCTGGCGACGGAGTTCCTGGAAGCCTCGTTCGCGAGCAAGCTCGCTCCTACGAAAA
>Ga0182749_1000307_pt1 | contig 49235 bp, 45 predicted proteins | sample eDN3rd37CKraftMG_FD_128875 | JGI IMG/M metagenome (GOLD analysis project Ga0182749, IMG submission 128875) | Enriched Miracle-Growth compost microbial communities from Emeryville, California, USA - eDNA 3rd pass 37_C Kraft MG (version 2) (version 2) ...
TCGGCCTCACGCAGGAAACCGATGATCTGCTCTTCCGAAAAACGCTTCTTCACGTCCAATCTCCTTCTCTCGGGGGATTGGACTCCAAACCGCGGTGCTACTCAAAAACGGGGGGACGTCGCCCCGTAGCGAACGTCCAAAGATCACTGGCATCGGTAAGATACTCTGTCGTCACAGTGACGGCGGGGTTTGAATAGAACGGGACCATCTGACAATTGTCGGGGTCGTTGTTGAGCACAGCCGCAACGCATTGGTTCATATAGGCCATGACGTCATGCGCGCCGTAGCGGTTCTTCTGTGCTTGCTGATGGGTCATCGCCGCCCACCGCCCGAACGCCCACGGCTCGACTGGCGTGGGGTTATCGGGAGGAGTGTCACCGCGCGCATGGTTGGCTCCGAATGAGTGACCGAACTCATGTGCGAAGACGTAGTAACCTGGATCGGTTGCGTAATCGCTGAGCAGTGCCGCTAGCGCGAACGGTGCAAATGCCGGCCCAGGCGCCGGCAGCCCCAAGTACTGGGGTATGTTCGCAGCGCCGAACACGTTGGCGGCCTGGCTTCCCGTACCAGCTGCGAAGTATGTAACCACATCTCCGGCCCAATAGTCCCGCAACGCGAGCACCTCAGGATCGGTTCGAATATCGTTCAAGTCCGCCGGTGGATACCCTGGCCCTGACCTGCGGCGTCTTTTTGTAGCCACTCAGGATGTGAGTCCGAGGGTCATGTTAGCCGGTTCGCGCCACGCTCTGCGCACCTGTGCCGGCGGTCGATAGCGGTGCGAGCTATGCGGTCGTCGCTCGTTGTAGAACTGCCGCCAACGCTCGATCGGCACGCGCGCCTCAGCACGACTGCGGAACCATTCCCGGTTGAGCAACTCGTCGCGCAGCTTGCCGTTGAAGCTCTCGACGACACCGTTCTGCCAAGGACTGCCCGGCGCGATGAACGCGGGTCCGATCGCCTGATCACGCAGCCAGCGCATGGCCCTGGCCGCGATCGGCAAGCCCTGCCTCGTGCGCGCGTTCGCCTACCGCCAGCTCGTGAACTGCCAGCCCGGCTGATCGCGGACGAATCCGCGATCAGCCGGGCGCGGCGCCTACTTGACGGCGATCGCTTCCACCTGGATCTCGAGGCCGACGTCCATCTTGATGCCGTATTCCTTGCCGACATCAAGGCCGAAGTCGTCGCGCTGGATCGTGGCTTTCGCCTCGGCGCCGCAGAGCTCGCGCTTGAACACGGGGTGCGGGACGCACTTGAACATGACGATGTCGAGCGGGACGGGCCTGGTGACGCCGTGCAGCGTCAGCTCGCCTTCGACGCGCGACGGCACGCCGTCGCGGAAGCCGACGAGTTTGCCCTTGTACGTCGCCGTCGGATATTTCGCGACGTCGAACAGCTCCGGTCCTTTCGCCCAGTCGTTGAGCTTGTCGAGGCCGTAGTCGATGCTCGCGGGATCGATCGTGAGATCGACTGTGCCCTCGCCTTTCTCCCGGTCGAGCTGGATCGTGCCGCTGGTGGAGTTGAATTTGCCGCGCCAGTGGTCGAGTCCCATGTGGTCTGCGACGAAGCTCGGATACGTGTGCTCGGGATCGACCTTGTACTCGGCCGCGTTCGCGCTGGAGGCGAACGCGATGACTGCGGCGGCGGCGACGAGCATGTTGCGCATGGTGTTCTCCTTCATTTGACGTGTCGGAGCCGGGGTGGCTCTTACTGACGCGTCGAACGAAGGCGGGAGTAATCGACACGGCCGGTAAACATTCCGCAGCGGTTCAGGCTGAGGGCTCCGGAGCGCCCACACGCCGACCCGCCGACGGGACTTGCCGGCTCCGCAAGTAGCGATCAGCAAAGGAAAAATCGAGTGACCGCCAGCGGGCGCAAGCCGGAGCGTCGGACGGCGCCGTGCGACCGCACTCGAAGCTCAATGGCGCAATGGCGCAACCGAGCAGGGCCCGCCCGCTTCGCTCTCCACGCAATGCCCGCAAGCAAGAGCGCCAGCATCGAGAGTGCGAGGGGCGACGATGCCGGTACCGATGGCGCACTGCCCCAGCCGCACGATGCCGCGTGATCGTGGCGGAGTTATTGGACGCATCGAGATCGGACAGGAATCCAGCGAGCTCGTCCAGTTCGTCCACAAAAAAAGAACTTTAGCGACGGAGCCGGTCAACTGCCTCGGGGCCGTTGTTCGTGACGGAAATCGTGAATGTGACGCTGTCCCCCGTTTCCAGTCCCACAACAGGTTCGGCCACCAGCGACACCGCCACATCCGATGGAAGTTCCACGATGTTGCCGGCCAAGGCGGCTTGTGCAACGACCGTTGTCGCACTCAGCAAGAGCGAAGGCACGCAGGATCTGGGAAGCACGTTCCTTCTACCCGAAAGTGTGTGCGAAGAAGAAAGCGAGTCGCTGGCCGTGGCGGTTGAGCACGTCGGGTCCGCAATGAACGATCGGCCGGGGAACTGGCGGACGACCTCAGTGCGGCCGCGACTCGGCCCCGCTGGCGCCGCTGCCCAGAATCACCCAGTCGATCGTCACGAGGGCTTGCGCCTCGACGATTTCGTCGCCGCGCCGGGCCGGGCGAAACAGGTAGCGGCGGACCGCGTCGAGCGCGGCGCGATCGAGCGATTCGTTGCCGCTCGACTGATAGACGTGCGCTTCCTTGACGTTCGCGTCGGTGTCGATGGTGACCATGACGTCGACCGAGCCCTGGATGCGCGCCTGGAACGCGTCCAGCGGGTAATCGGGCCGGAAGCGCTTCATGACTTCGGGCGGACGGAACTTGCCGCGGGCGCGCGCGCCGTCGCCGCCGCCGGGCGCCGCATCGAGGCCGCGCGTCTCGCCGAGGCCGGACGGTGCGCTGCCGTCGATCGGGTTGGACGGCTGCAGCGATGTGCTGGAGCTGCCGGGCGCGACGGTGCCTTCACGGGTGACGGCGCGGCGTTCGAGATCCTTGCGGGTCAGCTCGCGGCGCGGCGCCGCGGGCGCGCGATCGCGGGCGCGGCCGACGGACGGATCCGGTGTCGCCGCCGGCGCGACGGCGCCCCGTGTCTTCTCGCCGACGGCGGGTTCCGGCGTCATGCGAAGCTCGACGAGCACCATGTCGGAGATCGCCTGGCGCAGCGGCGCGCTCCAGCGCTGCGAGACCAGCCAGAACGCAAGCAGCACGTGGATGGCGATGACGATCGCGGCCGACCACCAGGTCGAGCTGTCATGAATCCGGGAGGTGCCGATCGCAGGCGTGTGGGTCATGACCATCCCCTCCGAGTTGATCCGCGCCGCAGCACCCGCATCCGGCGCTGCGGCGCTACGGGCTACACATCACTGTCCGCAGGTTCCGACGCCGCTCTCGTGCGCCATCGCGCCGCCACCGCCGCCGGCGTTGACGATCCGGCTGCGCGTGCTGCACGCACTGCCTTCCGCACTGGACAACGCGCGCGACTGCGAAGACACCTGCCGGCGCTGCTCCTTCCTGGCAGCGGCCGCGTCGGCGCGCCGCTGCGCCATCGTGGCGACGCATTGCGCGAATTCGTCGGTGCCTTCTTCGAGGCCGCCGTACTTGCGGCAGAGAAGCTGATCGTGCGCGGCGCGACGCGCTTCAAGCTCGGCCTTGCTCTCGGCGCGAGCATGCGATGGCAGGAGGAGGCCGGCACCCAATACGGCGCAGATGAGGCAAGCCAGCCGAACGGTTCTCATCGCACGCCCCTCCCTGACTTTGAACCGACGATGCCACCGAACCGGCGGGGCTGCAAGCGCCTTCGGCAGGAGCCGCGAAAGTCAGCAAAATCAACATTGCGGCGAACGGCCCGAAGTTCCTGGAGGCTGCCGGGACAGAACCAGCGTCCGCAGCGGATCGGAGCGAATCAACACGTCATTGGAACCCATCGCTGAATATCGCATCTCCGGCCGTGGTGATCGTGAGGCTCGCGATACCATCGTTGGCGGCGTTGAACGAGGTCATGATGAAGCGATCGGACCCGGATCCGGCTGCGGAGAGGCGCGCGACGCTGGTCGGCGTCAGGAATCCCGTTGCGACGGAATCGACGATCTGATCCGTCACGGGGTCGATCACGTGGATTTCGTCGTTCAAGGAGAAGACGTACACCCGCGAGCCGTCTTCCGATCGCTCGAAATGAGTCGGCATGTTGAGCTGCGACCACAAGAACGGCGGAAATCCGAAATCGGTCAGCACGGGCACCGAATAGGACGTGATCGGCTGCATCGTGCCGGAGGCCGACCACACGCGGATGCCATGCACGCCCACGCCGCCCTCGCCGAAGTCGGGATCGGGCCAGACGCCGAGGTATAGCTTTGTGCCGTCCGGCGACAGCGTGAAATCCGTCAACGAGTGGTCGACCGCGCGCTGCTGCACGAGCTTGGACTGCGCGCCATCCACCGCGATCACCGACATCGCCGCTTCGGTACCGACGTACAGCCGCGAATCGTCGGCGCTGAATTCCATGATCTGACCCTGCGCGCGCACAAAGCCGAGCTCGATGCTGACGAGCACCGTCCATGCCGCCTTGTCGACGAGCGTGATCCGGGTGGAGCTGCCGTCTTGCGAGCCTGAAGCGACGGCGAGGACGCCGCCGTCATGGCTCTGCGCGAACCAGCGACGGCTGTCGTTCAACGATGCCGAAAGGACGAGGACGTCGGAGTTGAAGCCGGTGAAATTCGGCACGAATGTCGGCAGAAAGGATATTGGCAGACGGGTCGCATCGAGCTGCTCCGTACCGAGATGGATGCGCGCGAGCTCGCTGCTGTCGGTTCCTATGTAGCCGAGCAGCGTGTAGGCGTAATCGCCCGTCGCATCGACCGCGAGAGTCTGCGCGTAGGCGTTCGCCGGCAACGGGAGATCGACGGGCGTTTCGCCGGAGCGGTGGGCGATCGAAAGCTGCGCGGCGCCGGGCACGGGGAGCCCTCCCGGTGCCGAGCCCGCGACGAAAACGGCCTTGTCGCCGTCCGGCACGAGCGCCGCGTCGGTTGCGTACTTCGGCGTCGCGACCCATTGCCGCGCGTGTGTCTGCATGTCCAGGAAGAACGCGTTGCTCGACTGCGGGTCGAACACGAGCGCGGTGCCTTCGTCGGCGGAAACCAGCACCTTTGCCGCCGCGTCTCCCTCGATGCCGCCGTCGCCTAGCGCCGAATGCACGAGCATCTGCGGGTTCGCGGGATCGAGATCGAGCAGCGCGAGATCCTCGCTGATCGCAGTCGCATCGGCCAGCACGGCCTGGAAAGGATCCGCTGGCGATATCGCCAGCATCTGCGTGAACACGGCGCTGAAGTAGCCGAGCTCCGGCACGACGAGCTCGGCAGCGCGGTTACCGTCCCAGTCGAAGATCTCGTAGCCGAGATCGCCCGCGCCCCAGACCCACAGCAGAAAATTCGTGCCGCCGCCGAGATTGGCCACCGGCAGCCAGGCCGGCGTAAATCCGAATCCCGAGATGTCGGCGGGCATCACCGTGCCCATTCCGATGTCGAGGATTTCCAGCCCGCCGACATTGTCGTTGACGACGACCTTGCTCCCATCCGGCCGCAGCAGCAGGTCGATGGCAAATGCCTGCTGTGGCGCGGAAAGAATCAGGAAATCCTCCACGGTCCAGTCCGACGTGTCGATCACGGCCACGCGGATGTCGAGGTTCCCCGTCTGGTAGCCCAGCGCCAGCCTCGATCCGTCCGGCGTCGAGGCGAGTCGGCCGAATGTCAAAATGTCCGACGCGATAGGCAGGAGCGTGCTGTCTCCGCTTGCGACATCGACGACCGACACGAAGAGATTCGGATATGCAAGGTACGCCGTCGCCGCCTGATCGCCGGCCGGACGGAGCACAGGCGCGTCGAGCACCGTGGACGATCCGTACGCCGAGATGCCGGTCATGCCGCCCATCTGGAACGGCCCGTCGAAACGCGCCGTCTCCGTGTTGGACACGAGATCGATGACCGACCATGGCACGTCGTGGACATCGACAAATGGACCGAGGCTCCCCTGGACCACGGCCATCGTGTCGTCGGGCGAAATCGCGATGGCTCCCGGGCGATCGCCGACCGGAATGACGGCGAGCTCGACGCCGGCCTCGTAGTCCACGACGGTGACGGTGTCGTCGTCCGGATTGACGAGGACGGCCCTGGGCTGCGTCCGCATCAGCGCAAACCCCGCCTTCGGCGCATGCGTCAGCGGAAACGTGCGCACCGGTGCGAGGTCGCTAGCGCGGTACACCGAAAGCGCGGCCGTGCCCGGCGCCTTGCCCGTGGCGGGCACGACGATGTACTCACCGTCCGGCGAGTACGCAACGCCCGCAGGCGCATCCACTTCGATGCCTTCGCCGTTGGGCTCGAAATCGAGCGTAAACGCGAGCGCCTGTCCGGCGGCCGGACGCACGGGGCGTGACGGTGACGCTCCCGGCAGGATCCCGCCTCGTGCCGGCAGCACATCCTGGACGGGAGCGTAGACCGAGTGCCCGGTATTCCGGACATGGACTTTGCCGGGCAATCGCTCTGCGCCGGCCGTGCCCGCGCGCAAGTCGGGAACGGCAGGAAAGATCCATGCCGCGAGTGCGCCTGCCAGTACCCATGAATCCGCCGCCCGACTCAGACGCCTCGCCATCGTTCGCTCCCCAGCCGTCGAGAAACGCGCGAACCTACAGTTGCCCGATCGCGGACTGCAATCGCAAACCGTGAGCGTTCCGGCTCCGATGCGTGACGCTTGAATACAAGCGCCTGATCGGTCGCCGAAACTACGGATTTCCGGACAGCGCGACCGCGGCCTTGGGACCCGCCGACACCGCGGCTGGAATCGTGCGCTCGCCCGCCAGACGTTGCGCGTTGTCGAGCGCCGATCGCCACGCATCGCGCTGGCCCAGGGACTGGTACAGGCGCGCCACCAGGATCGCGGAGAAGAAATCCTGGGATACCCATCGTGCCGCGCGGCCGATCACGACGACCGCCGTCGGCAGATCTCCCGCATCCAGCAGCGCGTTTCCGTAGGACCGCGTCACCTCGGCGAGGTCGAGCGCCGTGCCCTGGCTGTCCGCGATGTCCAGAGCCTCCTGATAGAAGCGCGCCGCGTCGACGCGCTCTCCGGAAGCCCAGGCCTGCTCGGCCTGGGCAAGCCTCACGCGAAGCTGCGTCGCAGGCGCGCCGATGTGGCGTGTTGCTCTTAAAAGGCGCTCGCTCTGCTCCTTCGCTTCCTCGTTTTTATGCGTAGTGCGAAGGATGCGCGTCAGCACGAGCGACGATTGGGAAAGCTCGCGATAACCGTGCCCCAGCGTCATCACGGTCTCGATGCTGCGCGCGGCGAACGCCGCCGCGCTGTCGAGCTTGGTCGCGGCAAAGTCGATTTCCGCGCGCAGCCGAGCTCCTGCGGCGATTGCGTCCTTGTCCTTGTCCGTGTCGCTCGTTCGCAGCACGTCGTCGACGAGCTGGCGCGCCTCGCGCAGGCGGCCGTTGACCGCGAGAGCTTCCGCTCCGAACAGGCGAAGCCAGCGCCGCATGACGGGATCTTCCAGACGATTCAACCGGACGGCCGCATCCTCGTAGGCGGCAAGCGCGCCTTGCTGATTCAGCATCTCCAGATTGACCCCGATCCTGTTCAACAACGGGTTCGCGAGTTTGCTCAACGCGCCGAACCGCTCGAACACCTCCGCCGCGTGTTCCAGCAGAGGCAGGCTTTCCGCAGGACGGCCGCGCGCCTGTTCGAGGACCGCTTCGCTGTTGTCGACCTGCGCAGCCATGAGCGCGTCACCCGACAGGTCCGCGGCCGCGCGGGCACGCGCGAAGTCGGCGCGCGCCTCCTCGAACCGGCGCATCCACATCAGGACGACTCCGCGCATGCGGCACGCGCGCGCCAGGATCTCCGGATGATCGACGCTCTCCAGCAGGGCGATCGCTTCGCCGAGCCGCCGCTCGGCCGCGATGCGGTCGTCGCTCTGCGCCGTGCCGAGTTGCGTGAGAACCGCAGCGCGGAGCGCTGGATCGCGCTCGGCCGTCACCTCGTCAAGGAGGGGCAGCAGACGACTGACGGCCGACGATTTCTCGTTCATTGCGATGTCGATCCGAGCCAGCACGAGCTGGAGCTCGGGCGCGTCCGGGAAGGAAGCCGTCCCCGTCGAAGCAAGCCGGCGCGCGCCTTGGTAGTCGTCCACGAGCATGGCGCCTTCCACGCGGTGCAGCAGGCCGCTCAACGAGCGCTCGCCTTCCGCAGACGAGCTCCGATGTGGCGCTCTGCCCAGCGACTCCAGCAGAAGATCGGCAGCGTTGCTCGCCGCCAGCGTGATGTCGGCGGACCGCGCTTCGAATGAGCGCACGGCCCCGCGTTCGCCGGCGAGCTCGAGCTGCACGTTCCACAGGTCTCCGCGCCGGGTGACCGAAGGCACGACGACGCGGCCCGCTCGCACCACGGAGCGGACGCGGTCGATGAGCACCTGACCGCCCGCATCGTCGCGAGCCAGCACGACGATGTCGGAGCTCGGCACGACGCGAAGCGCAGCACGACGCAAATGACTTGCGATGAGATCCATGAGCCCGAGCCGGATCCACACGTCGTCGGGATCGCTCGTTCCCACGTTGACCGGCAGCACGGCGAGGACGCCGCGGACTCCGGAATCGGAAAGACCATTCGGCGCGGCGACGGAAATCATGGTCGCAGCCTCGCGGCTGTCGCCTCCGGCAAACGCCAGTACGAGGCAGAGGCACGCAACGGCGGCCCATGGAACTCGGCGAGTCAGCGTGAGGGCCGGACGTCGCGGCGGCGCGCCAACGCTGGCAGCGCGTTCCGGTTGCGGCGGCTCGCAGTGTTGGACGGCCGCGATCCAGCGGAATCCGAAGCGGGGTATTGTCCGGATCACACTTTGGCGGCCGCCGTCGTCCCCGAGCACCCGCCGCACCTTTCGCATGAGTTGGCGCAACTGGACGTCCGAGACGTCGGCGCGGCCCCAGACGACTGCCGAAAGCTCGCCATGTCCGACGGAGCGATCGCGGTGCTCCATCAGATAGACGATGCAGTCGAACACCTTGGGTGAAACGGTCCGCAGCTCTCCGCCGCAGCGAAGTTCGCGCGCGAGCACGTTCAGCTCGAACTGACCGAACCGCCGCCATTCACCCATGGGCGCGCTCCGCCTGCGGACAGGCCGACTTTACACGTTACGCCGAGGAGTTGGCTGGCGGCCGCCGCGGCGGCTCGGATTCCGGGTCGCCGCCGTGGGTCGCTTCGTACGGACTTAGAGCGGCGCGCGCTGCGCGACGGGCACTGGTCCGACGCGAGGTGCCGCGGGCTCGTGGAGTGCGGCTACGTCCTCGAAGCGCTTCCAGGTTTCCACATCGAAGATCAGGAGCCGCGGCGGACAGCGTTCGAGTTTCACGTAACCGCTGATCCGGCCGTGGATGCGGATCATCACCGCGCCGGGTTCGAGCTCGACGCCGACGCGGCCGCCATGCAGCGACGCGAGCGTGCGCGGGATGGCCGGGCGGAACACACGCGGCAGCGGCACGCGAGCGCTCTCGATGCGATCGCCGTCGGCGAGCACGAGCAGCACGTCGTGCCGGCGCCAGAACCGCTGCGGCGGCTGGAGCGGCATGCGCAGTACCAGCCCCACGTGTTCGGATGCGGCGGGCGCTGCGGCTTCCGCATATTCGAAGGATTCGTCCGCGTCCGCCCATCGTTCGAGACGGCCGCGGCTGAGGCTGATCTGGCTGGCGTGCGCCCGCAGCGCTTCGCGCTTGCGCCAGTGCCGCTCGGCGTCGAGCGGCAGCCGCCACTCGCTCGCATCCGGCTCACGTCCGTGCACGGTGTAGCCGAGCCGCACGGCATTCGCGCGCGACTTCTTCAGCGCAAGCTCCAGCATGACGCGCAGTGCGCCGTGATCGGGATGGCGGTCGCCGATCGAGGGCATCGCGATGTGCGTGGGCGCGAACGCCTCGATCTCGGCGCGCAAGGCGTCGATCGTCTCGGGGTTCCGTTCCAGCATGCCGGTGAGGCCGAGATCGGGCCAGCCGAGGAAGCGCGTCGATTCGGAATCGACTCCGAGCGTCGCCAGCGCGGCCAGCGCTTCGCCGCGACGGCGTCGGCCCCATCGCTCGCGCTCGGCGGCGCCGATGCGCAGGCGACGCTCGCACCAGCGCTGCGGCCACGGATTGTTGTCCCCGTCCGTCGCGAACACGACGCGGACCGCGGCACCGGCGGCGGCCGCGAGCTGGATCAGCTCCCCCGTCGCCAGCGTCTCGTCGTCCGGATGCGGCGCAAAGACCAGAAGGCGGTCGGCCGGGCGGAATGTCAGCGTTCTCGTCATGGTCTGCGGCAAGCCGTCTGGTCCCTGGCCGTGATCCGATGATGCCAGCCTAACGCACTTCCGCTGTCCGATGCCGCAACGGGCCTGTCGGCCGGATCAGTCTGCTGCCTCCGCAGCGGTTTCGTCCAGCATGCGCCGCCGGATTGCGGCACGCCGAGCGACGCGATGCTTGCGCCCCGCGCCGACCGTTGCACCGTACGAATGTCATTGACGGTTGGAACTGGCATCGCGTCCGTGTCGTCGTACTCCGCGAAACCGCTCGTCGATCGCGATTCGACGCATTCTTCCGATACGCGATTGCCGCGACTCGCGTCGAAGGAACCGCATCACTGTCACGCGCAAAAAGCAAGCGTCCTACAGCAAGCCTTACGAATATTTAGCAGGGCCGCGTATTCGTTCATCCGCGGTTGTCGCGTACGCTGCAAGATGCTCGCATTCCGATGAGTCCGATACCGATGACGACCGAAATCGCGGCCGCCAGCCCTTCATCGCGTTTCCACGATTACCGTGACCTGCCCGGCGACGACCTCTATCGCGCGCTGATCCTGTTCGGCTTTGCCATGGTCCTGTTCCTCAGTTGGGAGCTGGATATCTTCCACGGCGTGGTCGGCACCGCCCGGCACCACCAGTGGGGACGCTTCATCGTCAGCCCGGCAATCCTCTGGGCCGGCATGGGCATGCTGATGCTGCTGCTGCGCACCCTGTTGTGGTTCCGCTATCGCACGCCGCCGCTCGCGACGATGGCCGATGCGCCGACGCTGACCGTGATCATTCCCGCTTACAACGAAGGCGAGATGGTCGCGCGCTCGATCGAATCGGTGGCGCGTGCGCGCTATCCGCGCGAGCGGCTCGAAATCTTCGTCGTCGACGACGGCAGCACCGACGACACCTGGGAGCATATCGAGCGCATTGCGCGCTGCTATCCCGACATCGTCACGCCGCTCCGCTTCGCGAAGAACCGCGGCAAGCGCGCGGCGCTCGAAGCCGGCTTCCGCCGCGGCCGCGGCGAGATCATGGTGACGATCGACTCCGACAGCGTCATCGAAACCGACACGCTGCTTGCGATGGCGGGGCCGTTCGCGGATTCCCGCGTCGGCGCGGTCGCCGGCAAGGTCAGCGTCTACAACCGCCGCGACGGCGTGATTCCGCGCATGCTGAAGGTCCGCTACGCGCTCTCGTTCGACTTCCTGCGCGCCGTGCAGAGCACGTACGGCACGGTCTATTGCTGCCCCGGGGCGCTCGCCGGGTACCGCACCCGCGTCGTGCGCGAAGTGCTGGACGGCTGGGTGCGCCAGCGCTTTCTCGGCCGAGCCTGCACCTATGGCGAAGACCGCGCGATGACCAACGACATCCTCGGCCGCGGCTACGACTGCGTCTATCAGCGCGCCGCCGTCGTGCACACACTGGTGCCGACGACGTACAAGCGTCTCTGCAAGATGTTCCTGCGCTGGGATCGCAGCTACGTGCGCGAAGAGCTGCGCTTCCTCCGCTCGATCGTCTGGCGCCGCCCGCCGAAGGCGCGCGCGATCGCGCTGGTCGACGCCGTGGTCACCAATTCGCGTTACCCGATCGCCTGGGCGACGCTGGCGCTGCTGATGTCGCTCGCCGCGAGCCACCCCGAGGTGCTGCTGCGCTTCTGCTGCGCGATGCTGCTGGTATCCGCATTCAACATGCTCTACTACCTGCGCGGCGAGCGGCACTGGGATTTCGTGTACGGCATCGGCTACTCGTTCTTCTCGGCGTTCGCGCTGTTCTGGATCTTTCCGTACGCGCTCTGCACCGCACGCGCCCAGGGCTGGCTGACGCGGTAATCGCCTCGCGAAGTCGCTCAAACGCCATCGCTACCGAGAACGCGAACTAATCCTCGTCCTCGCGAAAGCGGGGACCCAGCGCCTTCCGCATCCCGACTCAGCTTTCCGCCTTCCTCTCGCCGACGGCATCGAGACGCTTGCGCAACTGGCGCAGCCGAAGATCCGCCGCAGCGCCCGGCGATACGCGCGCGGCCAGGCTGTCCTCCGGTGTCCTGCCCTCGCCTGCCGCCGCACCCGATGCGGCGGCGTTTCGATAGGCATCGCGAAACGGCACACCCTGGATCGCAGCTTCGATCGCCACGTCGGTGGCGTGCATCGACGGCTCGATCGCGGCGCGCATGCGTGCGGGATCCCACGCCATCCGCGCCAGCAGATCCGGCAGCAAGGCCAGCGCCGCGAGCCCACGGCTGAAGCCGCGCACGATCGCGCCCTTGCTGATCTGCAGGTCGCGCTGGTAGCCGGACGGCAGCGACAGAAGCTGCTCGATCTCGGTGCGCGCCGCGGCGACGCTCGCGTAACTCGCGCGCATCAGCTCCACGACATCCGGATTGCGCTTGTTCGGCATGATCGAGCTGCCGGTGGTGTATTCCGGCGGCAGGCGCAGGAAGCCGAACTCCGCGGTCGTGTACAGCGAAAGGTCCCAGACGAGGCGCCGCAAATCCAGCAGCGCGGCGCCGAGCGCATCGAGCGCGGCGATCTCGAACTTGCCGCGCGAAAGCTGCGCGCACACCGGATTGATCTGAAGCCGCCCGAAACCGAGCTGGCGCGTCGCGTGCTCCCGATCCAGCGGCAGGTTGACACCGTAGCCCGCCGCGGTGCCGAGCGGATTGGCGTCGATCCACGCGAGCGTGTCGCGCGCGCGCACGGCGTCGTCGATGAACGCCTCCGCGAAGCCCGCGAACCAGAGCGCCGTCGACGACACCACCGCGCGCTGCAGGTGCGTGTAGCCCGGCAGAGGCAGCGCCTCGCCGCTGGCGCGCGCGAGGCAGATTTCGGCCGCCGCACTGCACGACGCGATCAGCTCGCCGAGCTTCGCCTTGAGCCACAGCCGCGTCGCGACCAGGATCTGGTCGTTGCGGCTGCGCCCCGTGTGCACCTTGCGCCCGGTGTCGCCGAGCCGCTCCGAGAGACGCGCTTCGATCGCGGAGTGGCCGTCCTCGTAGCGTTCGTCGAGCACGAAGCGGCCGTTTGCGAAGTCGGCGTCGAGCATATCCAGCTCGCCGGTGAGCGCCGCCGCTTCCGCGTGCGTGATCACGCCGATCCGCGCGAGCGCCTCGACGTGAACCTTGCTGGCGGCGATGTCGTGAGCGAAGAACTCGCGATCGAGCACGACATCGTCGGCGGCAAGAAAGCGCATGATGCGCGCGTCGACCGCGACGCCGTCCTTCTGCCAGAGAAGGCCGCTCACGGCGGCGCTCCGGCGAGCCTCGCGAGCGCTGCATCCGGCGCGAGCCCGATGCGCTCGCTACCGGCGCGGCGTTTCAGCTCCACCACGCCGCTGGCGAGTCCGTGCGGCCCGACGACGAGCTGCCAGGGCAGCCCGATCAGATCCATCGTCGAAAACTTGACGCCCGCGCGCTCTTCGGTGTCGTCGTACAGCACGTCGATGCCGGCGGCCTGCAGCTTCGCGTAGAGCTGCCCGCACATCGCATCCGCCGCCGCGTCGCCGGGCTTCAGGTTGACGAGGCCGACCTTGAACGGCGCGACCGGCTCGGGCCAGACGATGCCGGCGTCGTCGTGGCTGGCCTCGATGATGGCGCCGACGAGGCGCGAAATGCCGATGCCGTAGGAGCCGCCGTGGATCGGCCGCTCGACTCCGTCCGGGCCGGTCACGAATGTCTTCATCGGTTCCGAATACTTCGTGCCGAAGCAGAACACCTGGCCGACCTCGATGCCGCGCGTGCATACGCGATCGCCGGGAGCGACCTCGCGCTCGAAGCGCGCGGCGTCGTGCACGTCCTCCGTCGCGGCGTAGAAGCGGGTCCATTCTGCGATCAGCGGGGCGAGATCGACGTCGTAGTCCACGTCCTCGCCCGGCACGGGCAGCTCAAGCACGCGCCGGTCGCAGTACACGGCCGATTCGCCAGTCTGCGCGAGCACGATGAATTCGTGCGAAAGGTCGCCACCGATCGGGCCTGTCTCGGCGCGCATCGGTATCGCCTTCAAGCCCATGCGTGCGAACGCGCGCAGGTACGCGACGAACATGCGTGCGTACGCGCGCCGCGCGCCGGCTTCGTCGAGGTCGAAGGAATACGCGTCCTTCATCAGGAACTCGCGTCCGCGCATCACGCCGAAGCGCGGCCGTTGCTCGTCGCGGAACTTCCACTGGAAGTGATAGAGGTTCAGCGGCAGATCGCGGTAAGAGCGCGCGCCGGCGCGGAAGATCTCCGTGACCATCTCCTCATTGGTCGGCCCGTACAGCAGCTCGCGATCGTGGCGGTCGCGGATGCGCAGCATCTCGGGGCCGTAAGCCTCGTATCGACCGCTCTCGCGCCAGAGATCGGCGAGCTGCAGCGTCGGCATCAGGAGCTCGATCGCGCCGGCACGGTTCATCTCCTCGCGCACGATGCGCTCGATGTTCTTCAGCACTGCGAGGCCGAGCGGCAGCCAGGCGTAGATGCCGGCCGCTTCCTGCCGGATCATGCCGGCGCGGAGCATCAGTCGGTGCGAGGCGATCTGCGCCTCGGCAGGCGTTTCCTTGAGCAGCGGGAGGAAATAACGGGAGAGCCTCATGATGCGATGCCCGTCGAGGGCTCGTCGGACGGTGCGAGCGGAATGCCGCAGAGCTCGTCGAAGCCGAGCGCGAGGTTGATGTTCTGCAGCGCCTGCGTCGCCGCACCCTTGAGCAGATTGTCGAGCGTGGCGACAACGACGACGCGGCGGCCGCCCGGGGCGACGGCGAAGCCGCCGATCTCGACGTGATGCCGGCCCGCGACGCGGCTGACCCACGGCGCCTCGTCAACGATGCGGATCAGCGGCTCGCCCGGGTAGAACGCGCGGTAGCGCTCTTCGAGCGATGCCCGCTTGGTGGGCTTCTGCAGCCAGAGATTCACCGTCATCGTGATGCCGCGAAAATACGGAGCGACGTGCGGCATCAGCTCCACCGGCACGCCGAGATGCCGCGCGATCTCGCGCTCGTGCACGTGATCGACCAGCGCGTACGGCATCAGATTGTCGCGCAGCTTTTCAGGATCGTTGCGGTCCGACGGCGTCGTGCCGGCGCCGGAGTAGCCGGACACGCCGAAGCAGGCCGGCGGCGCAGCGAGCTGATCCTTGAGCGGCGCGATCGCGAGCTGCGCCGCGGTTGCGTAGCAGCCGGGGTTGCTGATGCGCTTCTGTCCTTCGTACTTCGAGCGGGTCAATTCCGGCAGCCCGTAATGCCATGCCGGATCGAAGCGGTGATCGGCGGAGAGATCGATGACGAGGGTCGACGGCGCGGTCTCTCCGAGGAGGCGCACGTAGTCTTCCGACTTACCGTTCGGCAGAGCGAGCACGACCGCATCGGCCCGCCTCGCCGCGACGGCCTGCGCGTCGAGATTCCCGTAACGGAGATCGCCTGCGAATTCCGCAACGTGATCGCGGACCAGCCGGCCATCGAGCTCGCGCGACGAGACGAACGCGAGCTCGAGCGAGGGATGCCCGGCGATGAGGCGGATCAGTTCGGCGCCCGTGTGGCCGCGGGCGCCGACGATGCCGATGGTTTTAGTGTCCTGCTTCATGATCCGTTTTCGTGCGGTGGCCTGAAGCCCGCCCTTATGGACTTACGCGGCGGTTCTCTCATCGATGGGATCCTCGAGCGTCGCCGGCCGCGTGCGGCAATGCGCAACGCAACGTTCGATCGCCGCGAAGTCCGCGAGGCCGTACCAATACGCCTTCCAACGCGGCTGCCGGCAGCAGCCGTCGGATTCCGCGTCGTAGAACGCGTTGATCGCGTTATCGTGCCGCGAGCGCCAAAAGAGCCGCGGGTTCTCCGCACGCATGATCTGCCACGCGGCGCGGCCGAGCCCCTCGCCCTGCGCGTCGTCGGCGACGGCGAACTTGTCGAGATACGGAATGCCCTCTTCCATCGTCAGGATCAGCGCGGCGCGATAGTTCTCGCTGACGTAGGCCTTGTGTAGGCGCGTCCGCTCGAAATATTCCGCCGCGAGCCTGCGCCCGAAGCTCGCTTCGATCAGCGCGCTGAGCCGCGGCGTATCGAGCGCGCTCCACCGCGTGTACACGTGGACGCGCTCGCCGCGCCGGATCAGCGTGCCGGAGCCCTTGTGCGTGAAGAGCTCCTTCGCAAGCTCCGCGGGCCTCGTGACCGATACCGACGACGCGAGCGGCAGCTTGTCGAGCAGGTCCTTGATCTGCTCGATCTTGAGGCGCATGCCGGAGTGGAGCCAGGGCTCGGCCATCAGCGTGTCGTACTCGGTCGAGAGATTGATCGAGTCGATGATCGCGCCGCTGCCGTCGAGCAGGCCTCCGGTGTCCGTCAGGAAGATGATCTTGTACGGCCTCAGCACGCGCACCAGCTCGTTCGCGGCGAAATCGGCGTTGATGTTCACGATCTGCCCGCCTGTCGTTTCGCCGAGCGAGGCGATCACGGGAATCGAGCCGGCGCGCAGCGAGGCTTCGATCGGCGCAAGCTCCACGCGCGAGACGCGGCCGACGAGGCCGAGCGCCTCGCGGTCGATGAGCTCGGACTCGAACACGCCGGACACGATCGAGGTTGCGCGCGCGTCGGCCTCCTGCAGCGCCTCGACGAGGCGGAGATTCTGTGCATGGAAGACGCGACGCACGACTGCCAGCGCTTCGGCGGACGTGACGCGCAGGCCGCCGACCGTCTCCTTGGCGATGCCGGCTGCCGCAAGCTCGACGTCGAGCTGCGGCCCCGCGCCGTGCACGACGATCGGCGTCAGGCCAACCTGCTGCAGGAACGCGAGCGACGAAGTCAGCGCATCGAGATCGTCGCGCAGCACCGCACCTCCGACCTTGACGACTGCGAAGCGCTTCGCGTCGAGCTGCGCGAAGCGTTTCAGGTACTGATCGATCTCGCGCGGGCTGGCCATGCTGGATAGCAGGCGCACGATGGTCTGGCGGATCTGAAGGTGCGTCGTCGCATTCATGCGTGTCCGTCCTCGAGGAGGCGGGTGATCGTTTCCGCGTACTGGTCGAGCTGCGACAGTGCGACCCATTCGTCGGCGGCGTGTGCCTGCGCGATATCGCCCGGTCCGTACACGAGCGCCGTGCAGCCGGCCTGCGAGAACAGCGAGGCCTCGGTCCAGAAATCGACCGCGTGACCGATGGGAAGGCCGAACGCGTCGGCCGCGTCGCGCGCGGCGAGTCGGCGCGCTTCGGCCTCGGCGATGTCGCCCGACGGCAACGCCGGCCCGCGGAACGTCTCGACGAATTCGATCGGTTCCGGGTCCGCAAGCCTGCGGAAATGAGCGAGCAGGACATCGGTATCCATCGACGGCAGCGGGCGGAAGCCGAAGCGCACTTCCGCGGCCGGCGCGATGACGTTTGCCTTGATGCCGCCTTCGATGCGGCCGATGTTGAAGCGAAGGCCGGTCATTCCGCCGAAGCGCGCATGCGCGAGCGACTGCACGTGATCGAGAGCGCGCGCGCTCCAGCGAACGGCCTGGGGCAGCGCGCTGTCGCTCGACGCATTCATGCCGGACGCATGGCCGGCACGTCCGCCGAAGCGCATCAGCACCGAGCTGATGCCGCGATGCGCGAGCACGGCCTCGCACCGCGTCGGCTCCGCGACGAGGACGAGCTCGAAATCCTTTTCGCGGCCGCGGTCGAGGAACGCCTGGATGCAACGCGCGTCGCCGCCCTCTTCGTCCGACGTGAACAGGAACGCCGCATCGCCGTCGCTCGCCGCCGCGGCGGCCAGCAGCGCCGCCGCCGCGCCCTTGATGTCACAGGCGCCGAGGCCGACCGCGCGCTCGCCGTCGACATGCAGCCCGAAAGGATTCACGCTCCAGTGCGGCGATTCCGGCACGGTGTCGAGGTGCACGTTGAACAGCCGCTTCGGCCGGCCGCGGGCGGCGTAGAGACTCACTGCTCCCGCACCGTGATCCGTCGTCTCGCAGGCGAACCCCGGCAGATTCGAGCGGACATATCCGAAGATACCGTCCGGGCCGATCGCGCGCGGCGGATTGCGCGTGTCGAATGCGACCAGCGCGCGCAGGTGCGTCAGCGTTTTGTCGAACAGCTCGCTCATGTTTCCCACTTCATTCCGGCGAAAGCCGGAATCCATCTTGGTCTTGATATCACGCGAAAATGACGCCCGGCTGTCGCCGTCTCAGTTCCCTCGATTCACCTCCGCCCACAGCGTCGAGCTCATGCCGTACAGCCGGATGAATCCCTCGGCCTCCACGACGCCCCAGTCGGCGGCCTGCGCGTAGGTCGCGTTCGCGCTCTTAAGGATGTGCGGCGACTTCACCTCGATCGGATACACCGTTCCGCCGCACGTCTCGATGACGACGGTGCCGTTGACGTTCCGCTGCGTCGACGCGAGGAAGGCCTCGAGATCGTGCTTCAGGGGATCGTGATAGAAGCCCTCGTAGACGAGCTCCACCCACTTGCGCCCGACCGCGGGCTTGAACCGGTTCTGCTCCTTCGTCAGCACGGCTTCTTCGAGCGCGCGGTGTGCGGCGAGCAGCGCGGCGAGACCCGGCGCTTCGAACACGATGCGGCCCTTGAGCCCGATCGTCGTGTCGCCGGTGTAGATACCACGCCCGACGCCGTAGCGCGCGAACATGGGATTGAGGATCTTCAGGATCTCGCCGCCGGCGACGCGGCGGCCGTCGATCGCCACCGCCTCGCCACCCTCGAAGCCGATCGCGACGCGCAGCGGCTCCGAAGGCCATGCCTCGCGCGGCGCGCACCAGCCGACCGCGTTCCCGCCCGGCACATCCCAGCGGTCGATCTCGCCGCCGGAGATCGTCACGCCGAGCACGTTCTCGTTGATCGTGTACTGCTTCGCCTTCGCGCGGACGCCGAAGCCGCGCGCTTCGAGGCAGGCCTGCTCGTAGGCACGCACTTCGGCGTGATCCTTCTGGATCTCGCGGATCGGCGCGACGATCTCGTAATCGCCGAGCGCCCTGACCGCGAGGTCGAAGCGCACCTGATCGTTGCCCATGCCGGTGCAGCCGTGCGCGAACAGGCGCGTGCCGAGCTCGTCGCAGCGTTTCAGCGCCGCCTCGACGATCATGTAGCGATCGGAAACGAGCAGCGGATACTGGCCCTGATAAAGCTCGCCGGCCTGGATCAGCGGCTTGACGAATCCGTCCCAGATCGCCTGAGAGGCATCGACCGTGCGGTGCGAAGCGGCGCCGAGCTCCCTGGCGCGCCGTTCGATGTAATCGCGCTCCTCGGCCGAAACGCCCCCGGTGTCGGCGAAGACCGTGTGCACCGCGTAACCGCGCTCCTGGAGATAGGGAACGCAGAAGCTCGTATCGAGCCCGCCCGAGAACGCCAGCACGATGGCGGGAGAGCGGGGATTCGGGATTCGGGATTCGGGATTGAATTGCGATTCACTCATTGCCCGTCCCCCTTCTCCGGCTCTTCCCGAATCCCGAATCTCCAATCCCGAATCCCGGCTCTCCCGAATCCCTGCTCTTCACCAGCTCCGCCATCACCGCCTTCTGCACGTGCAGGCGGTTCTCTGCCTCGTCGATCGCGATGCACGCGGAAGAATCCATCACGCCGTCGGTGGCCTTGACGTTGCGGCGCAGCGGCAGGCAATGGCTGAACAGCGCGCCGTCGGTCAGCGCCATCTTGCGTTCGTCGACGATGAAATGCCGGTACGCATCGCGGATCGGCTTCTCGTCGGCCCAGCGGCCGAAATACGGAATCGCGCCCCAGCTCTTCGCGTAGACGACTTCCGCGCCTCGGTAGGCGCTTTCGGGGTCGTGGCTGATCGTCAGCGAGCCGCCGTTCTCCTCGACGTTACGGCGCGCGAGATCCATGTAGCACCGATCGAGAATGTAGTCGGGCGTTGGGCACAGCAGCGTCACGTTCATTCCGTAGCGCGTGGCGATCTGCAGCGCCGAGTTCGCGACGGCCGTGTTCAGCGGACGCGGATGGTAGGTCCACGTCAGGAGGTACCTGCGCCCCGCGAGATTGCCGAGGCGTTCCTTCAGCGCCAGCACGTGCGCCAGCTCCTGGCACGGATGCGTGATCGTCTCCATGTTGATCACCGGCACCTCGGCGTGCTTCGCGAAGGCGTTGAGCACGAGGTCCTTGCGGTCGAGCGACCAGTTCTGAAACTTCGGAAATGCGCGCACGCCGATCAGGTCGACGTAGCGCGACAGCACGCGCGCGACTTCGGCGACGTGTTCCTCCTCGTCGCCATCCATCACCGTGCCGGTGCCGAACTCGATCGGCCAGGCATCCTTGCCGGGCGCGAGCACGACAGCGTGGCCGCCGAGCTCGTACGCGCCAAGCTCGAAGCTCGTGCGCGTGCGCATCGACGCATTGAAGAACAGGAGTGCGATCGACTTGCCGGCGAGATCGCGGCCGAGCCGCTCGCGCTTGAAGGCGGCGGCGCGCTCGAGCAGCGCGTCGAGCTCGGCGCGGCTCCAGTCCTGAGTGCTGAGAAAATGCCTGATCGACATTCGGGATCCCGTTGCTGTGGGTGGCTCACCGGGCCCGAAAACAAAAACCCGGCGCGAGGCCGGGTTTTTCGTCGAAACACGTGGAACGAGTGCGACAGCCTACCCGGCGCGGAAGGACGGCTCCGGTCGGCGCGCGCGCGAGGTCATGCCAGCGGCCATGCGGGCGCTGGTCAGGATGTCGGCGGCGAGGGTCGCGTTCATGATGGCGTGAAGGTATCCGGAATCGCTGTGCAGTGCAATAAAGGCAGGGATTGGGGATTGGGGATTCGGGATCCGCAAGCAGAGCCCTGTTCCGCCCTTGTTCTCAAATCCCGAATCCCGGCTTCTCGCAACTCACTCGGCCGGCGAGATGCTCACGCGCACTCGCATGCGCTCGCCGGGGTCATAGTCGAGCCGCGCCATGTAGACGTCGCCGCGGTAGCGATACTGCACGTCGTAGCCGACGATGCGGCGCTCTTCGGCGGCTTCCTGCACCATGTGGCAGTGTCGCTCGGTGCCCTCGTAGTAGCGGTCGTCCTGACGCGCGACGCCGTGGCCTACGGCACCGCCGACGACCGCGCCGGCGACGGTGGCGGCCTTGCGGCCGTCGCCCTTGCCGACCGTATTGCCGAGCACGCCCCCCACGATGGCGCCAAGCACCGTGCCGGCGGCGTTGTTGCCGCCGCTGTCGACGCGGCGCTCGACCGGGACGTCCTCGCATTCCTCTCTGGGCACGCTGGTCCGGACGCGGTCATACACGGGATCGACCCGCAGCACGTCCGCCCAGGCGTACTTGACGTTCTCCGCGGTCGCGCCGTCGAAGCGTCGATCCTGCGCAGACACGTTCATCGCGGCCAGGACCGCCGCGACGACCAGTGCAAACTTCCACTTCATGATGTTCTCCACGTCGGGGCGACGCGCGTGGGTGCCCGCAACGATCGTCTGAACTCCACCCGTGCCGGTGTCCCCCGGCTTCGCGCGTTCGTTTTTTCGTGCGGCGGATTAAAACATCGAATCGCTGAACCTTGGCTAAGGCCTTCCATTCATTGAAGAAAACCGCGGCGGAAGCAGCGGCCGGGCGCGCCCGCCTGTTATGCTGTTGCAGAGCACAAGGCCCGTTCCAGATGACTCTCCGCCTCCACAACAGCCTGACCCGCCGCATCGAAGACTTCGTCCCGCAGGATCCCGGCCGGGTGACGATGTACGTCTGCGGGCCCACGGTCTACAACTATGTTCATGTCGGAAACGCCCGGCCCTACGTCGTCTTCGGCCTCCTGGCGAAGCTGCTGCGCCGGCTGTATCCGCGGGTTGTCTACGCGCGCAACATCACCGACGTGGACGACAAGATCAACGCCGCCGCCAAGGCGGCCGGTGTCCCGATCGAGCAGATCACGACCGGCTACACGGCGGCCTTCTTCGAGGACATGGCGAAGCTCGGCGTCGATCCGCCGGACGTCTGCCCGCACGCGACGCGGCACATCGCCGAGATCATCGCTATGTGCGAGCGCCTGATCGCGTCCGGCCACGCCTACGCCGCCGAAGGCCACGTGCTGTTCGACGTGCCGAGCTATCCCGACTACGGCAAGCTCTCCGGGCGCTCCACCGACGAGATGATCGCCGGCGCGCGCATCGAGGTGGCGCCGTACAAGAAGAACCCGGCCGACTTCGTGCTGTGGAAGCCGTCGACGCCCGATCTCCCCGGCTGGGACAGCCCGTGGGGCCGCGGCCGGCCCGGCTGGCACATCGAATGCTCCGCGATGGCTGCGGCGCACCTCGGCGAGACGATCGACATCCACGCCGGCGGCAACGATCTCATGTTCCCGCACCACGAGAACGAGATCGCGCAGAGCACCTGCGCGCACGGCGGCCGCACCTTCGCCCGCTACTGGCTGCACAACGGCATGCTGACCTTCGGCGGCAAGAAGATGTCGAAGTCGCTCGGCAACGTGATGCTGCTGCACGAGCTACTCAAGCAGCACCCGCCCGAGGTGCTGCGCTATCTGCTCCTGAAGGCACACTACCGGCAGCCGCTCGACTGGTCCGATGCCGCGCTCGCCCAGGCCCGCGCGACGCTGGACACCTGGTACGGCGCGCTGCGCGATCTCGCCGATATCGAAATCTCCGGCGAGCCGGAGACGCCCGCCGACATCGAAGCGGCGCTGCTCGACGATCTCAACACGCCGGAAGCCCTCAAGATCCTGGCCGAGCTCGCGACGGCCTCGCGCCGTGCGACGACGCCGGAAGCGCGCAAGGCTGCGAAGGCTGCGCTGCTCGGTGCAGGCGCGATGCTGGGGCTGCTGCGACTCGATCCCGAAGCATGGTTCAAGCAGGGCGTCTCCGCCCAAGGCGAGACCGGCACGCCTGCGCTCGATGCCGCCGAGATCGACGCGCTGATCGCTCGGCGCGACGCCGCGCGCAAGGCGCGCGACTTTGCCGAAGCGGATCGCATCCGCGACCTGCTCGCCAGCAAAGGCATCGCCATCGAGGACGGTGCGCAGGGTACGCGCTGGAAAGTCGTGAATCCGAATGAACGCGCAGCTTGATACCGCGCCGACGGCCGACGCCGCGCAGGCGGCCATCGCCGACGAATTCGCCTTCTTCGGCGACTGGACCGAGCGCTACCAGTACCTCATCGATCTCGGCCGCAAGCTGCCGCCGTTTCCGGAGTCGCTGAAGACCGACCAGCACAAGGTCTCGGGTTGCCAGTCGCTGGTGTGGCTGGTGCCGTCCGGCGACGCGCACCGTCTCGAGTTTCGGGCGATCAGCGACTCGGCAATCGTTTCGGGCCTGATCGCGCTGCTGCTGCGCGTCTACTCCGGTCGCCCGGCCGAAGAGATCCTCGCCACCGAGCCGAAGTTCATCGAAGCCATCGGCCTCGCGAAGCACCTCTCGCCCACGCGCTCGAACGGCCTCGCCGCGATGCTCGCCGCGATCAAGCAACACGCGCGCCAAGCGCTCGCAGGCTGAAGGCACCGCGTTTCCGGCAAAGCGCAAGGCCGGGATCCGGTACAACGGATCCCGGCCCGTCGTTTCGCCGCCGGTCTTTCGCAGGCGGCACAAGCCCGCTAGAAGCCATCGCCGAAGATACGGTCGGAAGCGAGCTGCGCAGTGCCGAACAGGAGCGCGTTGCCGGCCGACGCGTCGTAGAGATAGCCGGTTGTCGCATAACGGCCGCCGCCGGTTGCGACGAGATCGGCGAAGACGGCGCCGCCCCAAGGCGTGCCGTCGGCGCGCAGCGGCGTGAAGCCGGCGCGCGAGAACTCCGTCAGTGCGCCGTCGGAGGTCCGCACGACCGAGAACAGCGGATCAGGTGTCGAGACCAGGTACTCGTAGCCGGACAACGCCAGGCGATCGCCGTCGAGCACCACGTGCGTGAGGAACGTGAAGACGTTGCCGCAACTTCCCGGGTTGCCGCCGATGCCGCGCGTTCCGCCGTCGCCCCAGAAGAAATCCGGCAGCGTCATCGTGCCTTCCGGCAAGGTCACCTGGGCGCGCAGCTTGGTTACGGCGCCGCGCTGGCCACAGGGTTCGGCGACGTCCGAAGCAAGATAGACGACGTCGTTCGCAGGATCTGCCGCCGGCGCAACAGCGACGCTGACGCCTCCGCTCGACCCGTCGAGGTAGTTCACATAGATGCCGTCACCGTGCCCGAAGCTGGCCGACAGGCTGCCGTCGTATCCGTTGATCGCCGCGACGAACGCGTTCGTTGAGCTGCCGGACGTCGCCGCAGTCCCGGTGAGGTAGAGCGTCGGCGATGCAGTGTCATCGCGCGCGGCGACACCGTCTTTCACGGACCACGAACAGCTCGAGCCCGCATCGCAGAACGCGTCCGGCAGCGGCTGGTCCATGGCTCCGTTGCCGGACACGCCGAAGCTGTTGTCGACGCCGAGGCTGCCGTCGACCGGGCTGACGACAAACCGCTTCATCGTGATGATCTGCCGGCCGGTACCCGACGCATAGGTGGCGACCGCGATCAGCATCTGTTGGATCACCGGATTGCCGCTGCCGTCGAAGGTCGGATAGCTGTATGGGATCAATGCAGCGCCCGTTTCGTCGAGTCCCGTCACGAACGCCGGCATGTCGTCGATGAAAGCACCACCGTCGGTGAAGATGGCGATGCGCACGTCTCGCTGCGCGCCGACGCTGTCGGTCAGCGCATAAAAGCGACCATTCAGCGCGATGAGATCGTCGACCCAGCCGACGTTGCCCGTGGTGCTGTTCGGGTAGTCGACGTAACGGTCTTCGTAGAACACGAACTGCGACGACGGCGCGCTCCACGCCAGCCGTTCGCCGTTCGCACCGTAGCGCACGAGCCCGATGTTGTTCGCGGGCGGCGAGACCTGGAACGCCGCCGGCACGATGCCCGCGGCGACGACATCGCCGTTGGCCGCCCGCGCGATGTGCAGGCCGAGGAGATACGACGCGGTCGTGGTCGCCGCGAAACGGTCCTCGAGGATGAGCCCATAATTGAAGGCCGGGTCGTAGACGAACGGATCGTCGTCGAGCGATGCGAGCGCAGGCTTCGCGGACAGACCCGCCGCGAGCACGGCAAGCGCAATGGCGTGTGTCTTGAGCATGTTGGGTCTCCTGCTGCCTTGCCGATGACCGATCGGCCGGTTTGGTTCGGACCCGGCAGGCGCCGACCGGCCCGGACGAACAGGAGTTCGCAAAACGGCGCCGGCGATTACAGGCAGCCGGACGCTGCGCCATAATCCCGGCGGGAAGCCGTCGGAGGCCGCCTTGAGCCGCTTCGACACCACGCGCTGGAGCCTCGTCATGCAGGCCCGCGAGGCCACGCCGGATGCACACGGCGCGCTCGAGGCGTTGTGCCGCTCTTACCGCCCTCCGGTGCTCGCCTACGTGCGAAGCCGCGGCTACCCGGCCGATGTCGCGGACGATCTCGTGCAGGGTTTTTTCGTCAGCTTCCTCGCCCACGCCTGGCACGCGGCCGCCGAGCGCGAGCGCGGCCGTTTCCGCGCTTTCGTGCTGACGATGCTCAAGCGCTATCTCAGCAGCAGCGAGATCAGCGCTCACGCGCAGAAGCGCGGCGGCGGCGCTGCGCTCGACTCGCTGCAGGACGAGCGCACAGCCGGCGCCGACGAAGAGACGCCCGAGCGCGTGTTCGAGCGCGTGTGGGCCGTCACGGTGCTCGCCCGGGCGCTCGGGCGCCTGCGCGAGGAAGCCGATGCGGCGGGCAAGCGCGAGCTCTTCGATGCGCTGCACGAGTTTCTCGTCGAGCGGCCCGACGAAGCCGACTATGCGCGCGTCGCTGCGAAGCTCGAGCTGCGTCGGAACACGCTCGCGGTGGCGGTGCACCGGTTGCGGCAGCGCCTGCGTGAGCTTATCGAGGACGAGCTCGCCGACACGACCAGCACGCACGGCGATCTCGAAGTCGAGCTGCGTGATCTTCGTGGTGCGCTCGGCGTCGCGGCCGCATGACCACGCCGAACGCCGGCGCGAACAGGCGGGGCCGATTATGAGCGGTTCGGCGACGGTCGATCGGGGTTTTTCCGGCACTCGATGGTCGGCAGTCTCGCTCGCATCGGTGACCGGAGCGTTCACGCCCGCGCAAGCGTTGGCCGCGCTCTGCGCGCGCCATCGCTATCCTGTCTATGCCTTGCTGCGCCACCTCGGACATGCGCCGGCACGTGCGTTCGGCATCGCCTCGGCATTCCTGGAGGGCACGCAGCGCAGCGCCGCCGCGGAAGTGCCGCCGGCAGTCCCGCGTTTCCGGCAATTTCTGCTCGCCCGCCTCGAGGAATATCTTGCCCGCGAGCCAGCTTCCACGACGGAACGGATCGTCGACGATGCGGATGCGCTCGTGGCGCTCGAAGCGCGCTACGCGCACGACGCCGGCCGCCACGACGTGCCGACGCAGGCGTTCAAGCGTGCATTCGCCGTCGACGTGCTGCTGCACGCGCTCGCGCGCCTGCGCGAGGAGGCGCAAGCGGCCGGCCACGACGCGATGTACGCGGCGCTTGTGCCATTCCTCGCGCGCGAGCCGGAGCCGCACGAACGCGAAGCGCTCGCGCGCGCGCTCGGTGCGAAACCATCGATCATCGCGACAGCGCTCGATCGGCTCCGCCGGCGCCTGCACGAGCTCGCGAGCGAGTATCTCGCCGACACGGTCTCCTCGTCCGACGAGCTGGCCGGCGAGCAGGCGGAAATGTTCGCCGCACTCGGCGGGAGCGGGTGACGTGATGGCATCGCCTTGCACATCGCTCGCAGCCGCTACGGACAGCGAGTCGCTTGCATGGATCGACGCTTCGGCTGCCGCGCTCGCGGCGCTCGCGTTCGGAAGCGGCGACGGCAAGATAACGCCCGACCTGACGCAGCTCAGGCATCTCGCCCTATTGCCTGGCGATGCACTCGATCTTGATCTCGACGATCCCACCCAGCGCCGGTTCGGCGATTACGAGCTGCTCGAGCTGATCGGCCAGGGCGGCATGGGTGTCGTCTATCGCGCGCGTCAGGCGAGCCTCGATCGCGAGGTCGCGCTGAAGCTCCTCGCGGCAGGCCCGTGGGCCTCCCGCGATTTCATCGAACGGTTCCAGCTGGAAGCGCGCAATGCGGCGCGCATGCAACACCCGAACATCGTCGCAATCTACGAAACGGGCGAAGCCGAAGGCCTGCATTTCTTCAGCATGCGTCTCGTGCGCGGCCAGAGTCTCGCCGCCGAGCTGAGCGCGAACGGCCCGTTCGAAGTCCGGCGCGCTGCGCGCATGCTGCGCACCGTCGCCGAAGCCGTCGCTTATGCGCACAGCCTCGGCGTGCTGCATCTCGATCTCAAGCCCGGCAACGTGCTGCTCGACGAGAACGGAACGCCGCTCGTCGCCGATTTCGGCCTCGCGCGCCGCGTCGACGGCGCGCTCGTGCTCGAAAACGAGGAGATCTCGGGAACGCCGGCCTACATGGCGCCCGAGCAGGCCGAGGCGCACACGGGGACGATCAGCGCGGCAACCGACGTGTGGGGCCTCGGCGCGATCCTCTACGAGCTTTCGACCGGCGAGCCGCCCTTCCGCGCCGCCACTGCATACGACACGCTGCAGCGCATCATCGAGTGCAGGCTCACGCGGCCGCGCGCGCTGGCGCCAAAGTTGCCCGCGGATTTCGAAGCGATCGTGCTGAAATGCCTCGCGAAGGATCCAGCCGATCGCTACGAATCCGCGCGCCAGCTCGCCGACGATCTCGGCCGCTTCGGCGAAGGCCGCGCCGTCGAAGCGCGCCCGCTGAATGCGCCGCAGAAGATCGTGCGCTGGATACTTCGCGAGCCGCGGCTCGCGCTCGCCTCGACGCTCTTGGTCGCGGCGCTCGTCGGAGGCCTCGTCGCGACGACGCGCGAGTGGCGGCGCGCCGAAGGCAATGCCGAGCGCGCCGAAGCAGTGCGCCAGTTTCTCGCCGGCGTCTTCGAGCATGCCAGCCCGGACGAGAACAAGGGCCAGCCGTTTACCGCGCACCAGCTACTGGAAATCGGCGAGAAGCAGCTCGCCGCCGATTCCGGTGCCCATCCCGCGATCGAGGCCGACATCACCTCCCTGCTCGGCCGCCTGTACATCGGCGTGAGCGATTTCCAGCGTTCCGAGATCCTGCTGCAGCGCGCGCACGCGATGCTGGCGGATCTACGCGTGCCGGACGACGTGCGCGCCCGCGTTTTTCTCGGCATGGCGCTGATCGAGAACGAGAGCGGCAGCTACGACGCCGCGCTGACGCACGCGAAAGCAAGCCTGGCTCTGCTGGAGAGCGCCTCGACGCGGAATCCGCAGGACATCGCGAGCGCGCATCTCGTCACGGCGAGCGCGCTGGTCAGGAAAGGCGATGCATCCGCCGAGCGCTACCTTCGTGCCAGTCTCGCCGGCGACGAGAAGGCACTCGGCGCAAACAACCCGTCGGTCGCCGACCAGGAGGTGCAGCTCGGCAACCTGCTGGCGCGTCACGGTCGCTTCGACGAAGCGGAAGCGTCTTTCCGGCGTGCGATCGCCGCCTTCACCGCCACCTACGGCGCGGTCAGCAACGGCGTCGCCCACGCGCTCAACGAGATGAGCAACATGCTGGAAGACAAGGGCGATCTCGCCGGTGCCGAAGCGGCGCTGAATGAAGCACTGCGCATCCGCATGGCGACGGTCGGGCCGGATCATCACGACACGATCGCCGTCGAGAGCAACCTGTTCTGGCTCATCGAGTATGAAGGCCGCTACGAGGAAGCGGTGCCGCGGCGGCTCGCGCTGCTCGATCGGGCCACGCGCGCGGGCCAGCTACACGAGCAGGATCGCGCGACCGTGCTGGCTTCGCTCGGCAAGGACTATCGCGAACTCGGACGCTTCGACGACGCCGTGGCGACGCTGCGCGACGCAGTCGCGGTCGTCGATCGCCTCGAAGGCAGCGGCAGCATGATCGCCGCGCCGATCCGGCGCCAGCTCGGGCTCGCCGAGATGCTGACCGGCGATTACGCCGCCGCGGAACGCACTCTGCGCGCGACGCTCGAAGTGATGCGTGCGCACGATCCGCCGACCACGCCGACGCTGAATTTTCTGCGCGCCGACATCGGCAAGCTGCTGCGGCTGCAGCACAAAGTCGCCGAGTCGCTGGCCGAGCTCGTAGCGGCGAACGAAGCGCTGGCGAAAATCTCGACGCCGACCAACATGAGCCGTCCGCTGGCGCTCTCAGAGCTCGCGCTGACCGAGATCGAAGCCGGCGACGTCGAGGCCGCCTCCCGCACCGCCGACGACGCGCTCGACTACGCACGCAAAGCGTATCCGGCGAATCATTACATGCTCGGCCTGCCGCTCTTTGCGGTCGGGAGCGCGCGCCTCGCAGCGGGGCGTGCGGGTGACGCCGAGCCGCTGCTCCGCGAAGCACTCCGCGTGCGCACGCCGCCTCATCCCGAGTCGGATCCGCGCGTGCTCGAAGTCAAGGTTGCACTCGTCGCCGCGCTGACGCGCCTGGGCGAACGCGACGAGGCCCAGCGCTTGCGCACGCAGGTCGAGGCAGAGCTTCGCACGCTGCGGACGCCTTACGGCGCGGACTTGCGCCGGCGACTGGCCGACGCCGGAAAAACCTGAGCGTGCGACGCGTAGCGTCGCGTCACATCGTGTGCGTCGGCCGTTCCTGCGTGAGAATGCCCGCGAGGATCGACTCGATCTTCGTCCGCGCGGCCTCACCGTCCGCCGAGTCGTTGAACTGCACGCCGATGCCGGCCGTGCGGTTGCCCTGCGCGCCGGCGGGCGTGATCCAGACGACCTTGCCCGCGACCGGCAGGCGATCCTTCTCTTCCATCAGCGAAAGCAGGATGAAGACCTCGTCTCCGAGGCTGTAACGCTTGGCGGTGGGCACGAACAGGCCGCCGCCCTTCACGAACGGCATGTAGGCGTTGAACAGCGCACCTTTGTCCTTGATCGCCAGCGAGAGGATGCCCTGTCGCGGAGCGCTGCCAGCTGCCGGAGTCGCCATAGATCACACCTTCACGTCTGTCGCGCAGGCCAGCCGCGCAAGAGATCCAGCAGGACCAGTTCCGCACGCACCGGCGTCATGAGGAGGCCGCGCGCGCGGTTTGCACGACCGAACCATGCAGCTAGCTTCGGGATTTCGGCGCGCCCGGTCAAGCCGAGTGAGCCACGCTGGCCCGAGATGACGCGGCGCGCTTCCTCGCGCGCCAGCATGGCCGCGAACCAGAGCCGCATGCCCGGACGATCCGCCGCCCAGCGCTCCGCCACGGCGGACGGTTCCGCGCGCGAGGCGGCGAGCGCCTCGAGATCGGCGACGCACTCGTCGCGCACGGCGAGCGCACCCTCGGCCATCCACGCCATCGCGAGGCCTGGATTGTCCATGCTCGCATCCAGCAGCGACTCAGCGGTACCAGCATCGATCCCCTGCCCGCGCAGCCAGTCCAGCGCCTCGGCGCGCGTCGGCGCACGCGCCTCGATGCGCTGGCAGCGGCTGCGGATCGTCGGCGGCAGCCGCGACGGATCGTCCGCGACGAGCGCGATGACGGTGCTCGTCGCGGGTTCTTCGAGAGTCTTCAGCAGCGCGTTCGCGGCGCTCGGGTTCATCGCATCGGCGGGATCGACGATCGCGATCTGCAAGCCGCCGAACTGGCTTGCCATCGCGAGCCGCTGGCCGAGGGCACGCATCTGATCAACCGTGATCTCGCTGCGCGGCTTGCCGTCGTCGCGCACTTCGAAAGTGACGCGCGCGAGATCGGGATGACTGCCCGCTGCGACGAGGAGGCAGCTGCGGCACGTGCCGCAGGCGTGTCCGTCGGCCTTGCGTTGCTGGCAGAGCGCCGACGCCGCGAAGGCATCGGCGAGCGCGCGCTTGCCGTGTCCACGCGGTGCCGCGAAGAGCAGGGCGTGATGCAGCCGCCCCGTGCGCAGCGATTCGGCCAGCACCTGCCAGGCCGGCGCGAGCCACGGCTGCAGCGTCATGCCGGCGTCCTCGTCGCCGCGACGAACGCATCGACGACGATGCAGGCCGCCGCGCGCACTTCCGCAACCGGGCGGCTCGCGTCGATCACGCGAAAGCGTTGCGGCTCTGCCTCGGCGCGCGCGCGATACGTGGCGCGCACGCGCTCGAAGAACTCGCCGCTCTCGAGCTCGATGCGATCGGCCGCGCCGCGCCCGCCGATCCGCGCGAGACCCTCCCCGATCGGAAGGTCCAGCAGCAGTGTGAGATCAGGCTTTATCGCCGCAGCCCAGCGCTCGAGCTCGGCGATGCGCTGAACCGGCTGGCCGCGCCCGCCGCCCTGGTAGGCGTAGCTCGCGTCGGTGAAGCGATCGGACAGGACCCAGCGGCCGGCGTCGAGCGCGGGGCGGATCAGCTCACGCACGAGCTGCGCGCGCGCGGCGAACATCAGCAGCAGCTCGCTCTCGGCGCAGAGATTGCGTCGCGCGGGATCGAGCACGATGGCACGCACGGCTTCGCCGAGCACCGTGCCGCCGGGCTCGCGCGTGACGACCACGTCGATGCCGTGCTGCTCGAGCTGCAGGCGCATGGCCTCGAGCACGGTGCTCTTGCCGGCGCCCTCGCCGCCTTCGAGCGTGATCAGGCGTCCGCGTCCGCTCATGTCCCCCTCGAGCGCGCTCATGGCTGCCGGTGCAGCTGATACTTGCGCACGGCCCGATTATGCTCTTCCAGCGTCGCCGAGAACTCGTGGCTGCCGTCGCCGCGCGCGACGAAATACAGCGCGTCGCCCGGCGCCGGGTGCAACGTCGCTTCGAGCGCCGGCTTGCCGGGCAGCGCGATCGGCGTCGGCGGCAGCCCATCGCGCGTGTAGGTGTTGTACTCGGTATCATTTTCGAGATCGTTGCGGCGGATGTTGCCCTGGTAGCTCGCACCCATGCCGTAGATCACCGTGGGATCGGTCTGCAGGCGCATGCCGAATTTGAGCCGGCGCAGGAACACGCCGGCGATCAGCGGGCGCTCCTCGGCGCGCGCGGTTTCCTTCTCGACGATCGAGGCGAGGATCAGCGCCTGGTATGGCGATTCGAGCGGGAGATCCGGCGCGCGCGCCGTCCACAGGCCGTCAAGCGCCGTGCGCATCGCCGCGTGCGCGCGCTTGAGCACGTCGAAATCCGATTCGCCCTTGACCCAGGCGTAGGTCTCCGGCAGGAACCAGCCTTCCGGCTTGCCGTCGGCGATGTCGAGCCGATGCGCGATGTCCTCGTCCGATGTGCCGGGCAGCGTCTGTTGCAGCCCGCTGTCAGACGCGAGCGCGACGCGGAGCTGCTTGAACGTCCAGCCGTCCACGATCGTGAAGTGATGCTGCAGCACTTCGCCCGTCGCCATGCGGCGCAACAGCTCGCGCGGCGTCAGGCCTGGCGTCAGCGCGTATTCGCCCGCGTGCAGCCGGCCTTCGATGCCGAGCTGGCGCCCGAGCGCCCGCCAGTACCACGGCGATGCGTCGGTCACGTGTTCCTTGCGCAGGTGATCGACGATCGTGCGATACGACTCGCCCCGCGCGACGTCGATCGTCATGTCCGCGCGCGCGATGGTGAGCGGCGCATCGACGAATTTCCGATAGTCGAGGACGAAGTACGACGCTGCGATCAGCGCAGCCGCGAGCAAGACGAGGATCAGACGGAACAAGGCGCCGCCGCTCTGTCTCGTCGGCATTGCGAAAGCGGGCACGCAGAGACTCGCTGAGCCCACGCTTCCCCCGGGACGACGAAAATGGAGATTCATGTCGGTCATGGTCCTCGCGGAGCGTAACCCGACTCGCCCGCTGCCGTCAGCGATCCGCGCCGAGCGCACGCAGCAGCCCCCGCGCCTTGGCACGCGTCTCGTCGAGCTCGCGCTCGGCGTTCGAGTCGGCGACGATGCCGGCACCGGCGCGGAAGCGGATCGCGTCGCGTTCGATCGTCAGCGTGCGGATCAGGATGTTGAGGTCGAGATCGCCGTCGCGATTCAGATAGCCGAGCGATCCCGTGTACGCACCGCGGGCAGCGTCCTCGAGTTCGGCGATGATCTCCATGCAGCGGACTTTCGGGCAGCCGGTGATCGTGCCGCCGGGAAACACGGCGCGCACGATGCGTCCCGGCGTCGCGTCGGCGCGAAGGCGTCCGCGCACGTTCGAAACGATGTGGTGCACGTGCGCGTAGCTCTCGATGCTCATCAGCTCGTCGACTTCTACCGATCCCGGCACCGCGATCCGGCCGAGATCGTTGCGCTCGAGATCGATCAGCATGACGTGCTCGGCGCGCTCCTTCGGATGTCCGATCAGCTCGCGCACGCGTGCTGCGTCCTCGTCGCCGCTCGCGCGCGGCCGCGTGCCCGCGATCGGGCGCGTCTGTGCGAGCTCGCCGCGCACCTCGATCAGGCGCTCGGGCGACGAGCTCGCGATGGCCCAGCCGTCGCGCTGGAGCAGCCCGGCAAACGGGGCCGGATTCGCTTCGCGCAGGGCCGCGTAGACAGACGCCGGATCCGGCTCGTCCGCGCAGCGCACGCGCCATTCGCGCGACAGGTTGACCTGGAACACGTCGCCGGCGCGAAGGTACTCGTGGATGCGCTCCACGCCGTCGAGGAAGCGCTGCGGCGGATCCTCCAGGATTTCCGGCGCGGCGCGAAACGCGCGGACTGGTGGCAACGCCGCCTTGGCATCGTGCGACAGCGCATCGAGCAGGTCCTCGCGCCCTTCCTCGACGACGAGCAGCGTCGAATCGCGCTGATGATCGACAACGACCGCCGCCGGGCAGCGCAGCGCGAGCGCGACGGACATGGAACCGTCTGGACGCCGGAGGCGGAGCTTCGGCTCGATCTCGCCGGCCAGCTCGTAGCCGAGGAAAAGCAGCCAGCCGCCGCGGAACGGGAGCTGGGGTTCCTGCTCTCGCTGGATGCGCTCGGCCCGCCACGCCGTGTCGAGCGCGTCGAGAAACGTCGTGCCCAGGTCGCGGCCGCCAGCGTCGCGCACGCGGCCGTCGCCGTCGAGCCGCACTTCGTCTTCGGGAAACGCGAAGAGGATGTCGTAGCGCGTCCGCGCCGGACCTCGCGCCACGCTTTCGAGCAGGGCCGGATAACGCCGCGGCGCGGCGGCCGCCAGCCGGAGCAGGTCGGGCCGTCCCGGCAGTTCGCGCACGCGGGCGCTCATGCGCTGGGCGCGGCGGTCCCGCTGCCGGTCAAAGCCGGCGGAACACCAGCGTGCCGTTGGTGCCGCCGAATCCGAACGAATTGGACAGCACGATGTCGAGCTTCGACTCGCGCGCCGTGTGCGGCACGAAATCGAGGTCGCAGCCCTCGCCCGGATTGTCGAGGTTGATGGTCGGCGGAATCACACCGTCGCGCATCGCGAGGATCGAGAAGATCGCCTCGACACCGCCGGCTGCGCCGAGCAGATGGCCGGTCATCGACTTTGTCGAGCTCACGGGCACTTTCGCTGCGTGATCGCCGAAGCAGGCCTTGATCGCGTTGACTTCGGCGATGTCGCCGACGCCGGTCGAGGTTGCGTGGGCGTTGATGTAATGGACCTGGTCCGGATTCACCTTCGCGTCTGCCAGCGCGACCGCCATCGAGCGTCGCGCGCCGTCGCCGTCTTCCGGCGGCGAGGTCATGTGATACGCATCGCCGCTCATGCCGAAGCCGGCGAGCTCGCAGTAGATGCGCGCGCCACGCGCCCTGGCGTGCTCGTAGTCCTCGATGACGAGAACGCCGGCGCCGTCGGACAGCACGAAGCCGTCGCGATCGCGGTCCCACGGGCGGCTCGCCTTCTCGGGTTCGTCGTTGCGCGTGGACATCGCGCGTGCCGAGCAGAAGCCGCCGACCGCGGTGCCGACCGTTGCGTACTCCGCGCCGCCCGCGATCATCACGTCGGCGTCGCCGTACTGGATCATGCGCATCGCGAGGCCGATGTTGTGCGTCGCCGTCGTGCACGCGGTGACGCAGGCGATGTTCGGGCCTTTGAGCCCGAGCATGATCGAGAGATTGCCGGACGCCATGTTGACGATCGAGCTCGGCACGAAGAACGGCGAGATCTTGCGCTGGCCGGCCTCGTGATACGTGATCGCCGTCTTCTCGATGGTCGCGATGCCGCCGATGCCGGCGCCGACGGCGACACCGATGCGCTCCTCGTCGTGCTCGTGCGGGTGCAGACCCGCGTCGGCGAGTGCCTGGATCGAGGCGCCGACGCCGTAATGGATGAAGGGATCCATCTTCTTGACGTCTTTCGCCGCGATGTATTTCGTCGGATCGAAATCGCGGACCTCGCCGGCGATGCGCGTCGGGAACGTCGAGGCGTCGAAGTGCGTGATCGGGCCGATGCCGCTCTTGCCCGCGGTGATGTTCGCCCAAGCCGTGGCCACGTCGTTGCCGACGCAGCTGACGATGCCAAGACCGGTTACGACGACGCGCCGCTTGCTCATGAGGGTCTACCTTTGCGGCCGTCCGTGACCGCGGGAATCGCGAAGCGGCCGGCCATGGCCGCATTTTCGGGTTTCAAAAACGAAAGCTGCGCCGATGAGGCGCAGCTGGAATGCCGTCGATCGGGAGGATTTCAAGCCTTGACGTGGGCCTTGATGTAGTCGATCGCCTGCTGCACCGTCGTGATCTTCTCGGCTTCCTCATCAGGGATTTCGCACTCGAACTCCTCTTCGAGCGCCATGACCAGCTCGACCGTGTCGAGCGAATCCGCGCCGAGGTCATCCACGAACGACGCGTTCGGCGTGACCTCGTCTTCCTTTACGCCCAGCTGCTCGACGACGATCTTCTTGACGCGCTCTTCGATAGTGCTCATTTGCCTTGATACCTCCCGATGGGGAATACGAGCGGGCGGCGACGTGCGCCGAGCGGGCGCCCGGCCCTGAAAAAGAGGCGGCATTGTATCGGGGCTGCGGTTCGGGAGCTAGAGGCGAGTCCGGACAAGGGCTTGGGCGGGACGGCCGGGATCGCAGCTTCGATATTCGGGACACCGCTCCACGCAAGATCGGCGGTCCGGCACGTCAGGGCATGTACATCCCGCCGTTGACGTGCAGCGTCTCGCCGGTGATGTAGGACGCCGCCGGCGAGGCGAGGAATGCGACCGCCTTGGCGATGTCCTCGGGCGCGCCGAGCCGGCCGAGTGCGATCTGCGACAGCAAGCCTTCGCGCTGCGCTTCGGGCAGCGCGCGCGTCATGTCGGTGTCGATGAAACCCGGCGCGACGACGTTGACCGTGATGCCGCGCGAGCCGATCTCGCGCGCGAGAGACTTCGAGAACGCGATGATGCCGGCCTTCGCCGCGGCGTAGTTCGCCTGCCCCGCGTTGCCGGTGACGCCGATGACCGACGCGATGTTGATGATGCGGCCCTTGCGCGCCTTCATCATGCCGCGCAGCACCGCCTTCGAAGTGCGGTAGACCGACGAGAGATTGGTGTCGAGGATCGCCTGCCAGTCCTCGTCCTTCATGCGCATCAACAGCTGGTCGCGGGTGATGCCCGCGTTGTTGACGAGGATCGTGACCGCGCCGAGCTCCATGGCGATGCTGTCGATGAGCGCTTCGACCGCGGCGCCGTCGGTGACGTTCAACGTTCGCCCGACGCCGCCGTATGCGGCGAGCCGCTCGCCGATCGCGGCGGCGCCCGCGTCGCTCGTCGCGGTGCCGACGACTTTCGCGCCGAGCCGCGCGAGTTCGTCGGCGATCGCGGCGCCGATGCCGCGGCTCGCGCCGGTCACGAGTGCTACTTCTCCCGACAGGGGCTTGTCCATCGATATCACCTCATGGGGCGGGTCCTGGCCCACCATGGCATGGCGGGCCAGAGCCCACCCTATCCGTTGCGGAGATCCTGCAGCGCGGAATCGAACTCGGCCGGCGTGCCGAGGCTGCGCGCGTCGATCGCCTTGTCGATGCGCCTGACGAGTCCCGTGAGCACCTTGCCAGGACCGCACTCGACGATACGCGTCGCGCCGCCCTTCGCGAGCGCCTCGACGCATTGCGTCCAGCGCACGGGAAGATACAGCTGCCGCGCGAGCGCATCGCGGATCGCCGCCGTGCCGCTGTGCACGGATGCGTCGACGTTCTGCACGACGGGAATGCGGGGCTCGCGCCACTCGTACGCGCTCATCGCTTCGACGAGCCGGTTCGCCGCCTCGCGCATCAGCGGCGTGTGCGAGGGCACCGACACCGCGAGCTTCACGGCCTTGCGAGCGCCGCGCGCCGTAAGCGCGGTGATCGCTTCGTCGACCGCATCAGCGTGGCCGCCGATGACGATCTGCCCGGGCGAGTTGTAGTTCGCCGGAACGACGATGCGATCGCCGGAAACCTCACGGCAGACTTCCTCCACCAGCGCATCGTCCGCACCGAGCACGGCCGCCATCGCGCCCTCGCCTTCCGGCGCCGCCTCCTGCATCGCCTGGCCGCGGATGCGCACGAGATGCGCGGCGTCCGCGAGCGACAGCGTGCCTGCCGCGACCAGCGCGGTGTACTCGCCCAGGCTGTGTCCTGCGAGCTGTGCCGGCTGCGGCCCGCCGGAGGCCACCCACACGCGCCACACCGCGACACCCGCGGCGAGCAGCGCAGGCTGCGTGTATTCGGTGCGATTGAGCATCGCTTCGGGCCCGCCCTGCGACAACGCCCACAGGTCGACGCCCGCGCCGTCGGAGGCTTCGGCGAACGTCTCGCGGATACTTTTGTGCAGCTCGGAGAGCTCGGCGAGCATGCCGATCGATTGCGAGCCCTGGCCGGGGAAGACGAAGGCCAGAGCCGGCAGAGGAGATTCGGGATTCGGGATTCGCAAAGGGTCACTCATCCGAGCCTCGCCGCGGAATCCGGAAGCGGTCGCGGGAAATCTATTGTCTCGAATTCCCGATCCCGAATCCCGAATCCCGGCTCTCTCAATACTTCAGCAATGCCGACGACCAGGTGAACCCGCCGCCGAACGCTTCCAGCAACAACGTCTGCCCGCGCTGGACCTTGCCCGAGCGCACGGCTTCGTCGAGCGCGAGCGGCACCGAACCCGACGACGTATTGCCGTGGCGGTCCACGGTGACGACGACGCGGTCCATCGAGAGCTTCAGCCGTTTCGCGGTCGCCTCGATGATGCGCAGGTTCGCCTGATGCGGGATCAGCCAGTCGACGTCGGACTCGTGCATGTTCGCCGCTTCCAGCGTCTCGCCGACAATGCGGTCGAGTGTTTTCACGGCGACCTTGAACACTTCGTTGCCGGTCATCATCACGCGGATGCCGTGGTTCGGCTCGCCCTCGAGAAAACCCGCCGAGACGCCGACCGGGTTGTAGAGGAGATGTTTGTAGCCGCCGTCGGCGTGCAGCTTGGTGGTGATGATGCCGGGCTCGCTCGACGGCTCCAGCACGACCGCGCCGGCGCCGTCGCCGAACAGGACGCAGGTCGAGCGGTCGGTCCAGTCGATCATGCGCGACAGCGTCTCCGAGCCGACGACCAGCGCCTTCTTCACCTGTCCGCCGCGAATGAACTGGTCGGCGATGCCGAGCGCATACAGAAAGCCCGAGCAGGCCGCGTTGACGTCAAACGCCGCGCAGCCGTTCGCGCCGAGGCGATGCTGCAGCAGGCACGCGGTGGACGGGAAGATGAGATCGGGCGTGGTCGTGCCGAGCACGATCAGGTCGAGCTCGCTCGCCTTCACGCCGGCGGCTTCGAGCGCGTGCGTCGCGGCATAGAACGCTAGGTCGCCGGTGGTTTCACCGTCCGCTGCGCGACGGCGCTCGCGAATGCCCGTACGCGAGGAGATCCACTCGTCGGTCGTATCGACGACCTTCTCGAGATCGGCGTTGGTGATGACCTTCTCCGGCAGGTAGCTGCCGGTGCCGGTGATGCGTGAGTAGATCAGAGGAAGTCTCCCGGCGGAAAAGACGCCGCGGCCCCGGCCACCCCCCGCGCTACGCGGATGCAGGAGCGGCTTCGCCGCGTTTCGACCCTGCGACAGCGGCGATCAGTCCTCGTCCTGCACCGGCGACTTCGTGTCGATAACCTTCCTGCCGCGGTAGTAGCCGTCCTTCGTCACGTGATGGCGCAGGTGCACCTCGCCCGAGGTCGGATCGGTCGAGAGCTGCCGGGCCGACAGCGCATCGTGGGCGCGGCGCATGCCGCGGCGGGAGGGGGATTTGCGACTCTTGGCGACAGCCATGACGTAACTCCAGTGAAACTCTTCGGTGCGGACAACGTGCCCGCGGGTCTGCGGCCGTCACGGCCGGTCGAAACAAACGCTCAGCGCTTCGTCTTGAGCTTCGCGAGCTCGGCGAACGGGTTCGGCTCACCGGCCTCGTCTTCCTCGTCGCGCCATTCGAGCGGTGCGCCCGGCTTGAGCGGCACGACGGGCAGCGCGAGTATCAATTCGTCCTCTATCACATCGGTGAGGCTCACCTCGCCGTCCGGGATCAGCAGCGGCTCATAGCCCGGCGGCAGGGCCGCCTCCTCGCTCTCGTCACCGATCAGGCCGAGGCGCTGCTCGACATGGACCGGCTGCCGGTAGACGTCGAGCGTCCGCTGACAGGTCAGCGGCAGGTCGGCATCGACGCGCACGGCGATATACGCGACGCCGAGCTCGTCCTTGCCGAATTCCAGATCATAGTCCGCGTCGCCGTCGGGAGCCGCAAGGCTTCCGCACAACCGTTGCAGCGACGCAAGCGGCAGCTTTCCCTGGAAGGAGCGCCGCGCCTGCACCATGCGCGACGCATCCACGCGTTCGGGCAGGGCGGCTGACATGGGCGCGCGATGGTAGATTTTGACCCCCTCGCTGTCAACCGCGGACCGCTCCGGCCCGGTCCGGTTTGCTGCCGTACATTGTCGCGCGGCAGACTTACGAACTGGAGGCCGAGCTTTGATCTATCTGATCACGACCCTGGTCGTCATCGCCGCGCTGGCCGCGGGCCTCTGGCTGCGCGAGCGCCGGCTTAAGCGGCGGCCGCAGCTCCTCGCCGAAATCATGGACGAAGCCGACGCCCTGGAGCGCGAGCTGTTCGAGTGCCGGACGCGGCTGCGTGAGATTCCGGCGCTGGTCGTGGCGCTGCCGCCGTCGGCCCAGCTCTCGGCGCGCGCGACTCTCGTGGCTGAGCCGCAGGTGCAGGCCGCGCTGCGCGATCTGCTGTCGCATCGCCTCTGGCTGAAGGAACGCGCCGCCACCGCGACGCTGCGCGAGCTCGCCTCCGCGCGCGCAGCCCTCGCCTCCGCGAAAGCAGGCCTCGCGACGCAGCTCGAGCGCCTCGCCGCCGTCCGCATCGAGCTCGAGACAGCGCGTGCGGCCCAGGCCGTCCGCGCCGCCGACACGCAACCCTGACGCGTGACATCGCCCGATCTCGTCCTCGCCTCGACGTCGCGGTATCGCCGCGAGCTGTTGGCCCGGCTCGTCACGGATTTTCGCATCGTTTCGCCGGACGTCGACGAGGCGGCGCTCCCTGGCGAAGCGCCGGCCGCGCTTGCCGCGCGTCTCGCCGAAGCCAAGGCGCTCGCGGTCGCGAAAACGTGCGCGCAAGCCGTCGTGATCGGCAGCGACCAGGTCGCCGAGCTCGACGGGCGCGCGCTCGGCAAGCCCGGCACGCGCGAGCGCGCGCTCGCTGAGCTCGAAGCCAGCTCAGGGCGCACCGTCGTCTTCCATACCGCCGTCTGTGTCGCCGACACGCGCAAAACGCCGCCGCTCACCGCCGCGGCCGCCGATGTGACGCGCGTCGTCTTCCGCACGCTGTCCTCGCAGGAGATCGCGCGCTACGTCGATCGCGAGCAGCCGCTCGACTGCGCCGGCAGTTTCAAATCCGAAGGAGCCGGCATCGCCTTGTTCGAGCGCATCGAGACGACGGACCCGACCGCGCTGATCGGCCTGCCACTGATCGCGCTCGCGCGCCTGCTGCGGGCGGCGGGATTCACGCTGCCTTAGCGCCTCTGCCCGCAAAAATCGCCGTGCGCGGCGCCGGCAAAGCGGGCCGTGGTCGCGATCCGTTCCGCAGGCAGCGGCTACACTCGTCCGGACTCACGGGAACCCGCGGCCCCGCGACGGATCAGGATCATCCATGCTCGACACGCCCGCCCTGCCGATTTCCGCCGATCTGCGCGACTCGCTCGCGCGCGCCATCGCACAGGTCAATACCGTCGTGCTCGGCAAGCGTCGCGAGGTCCGCCTCGCCTTCGTCTGCCTGCTCGCGGGCGGGCACCTGCTCATCGAGGACCTGCCCGGCGTCGGCAAGACCACGCTCGCGCACGCGCTCGCGGCGACGCTGGGGCTCAACTTCCAGCGCGTGCAGTTCACCTCCGACCTGCTGCCGTCCGACATCATCGGCGTCGGCATCTACGAGCGCGAGTCGGCGCGCTTCAAGTTCCATCCCGGCCCGCTGTTCACGCAGCTGCTGCTCGCGGACGAGATCAACCGCGCCATGCCGAAAACGCAGAGCGCGCTGCTCGAGGCGATGGCCGAGGAGCAGGTCACCGTCGACGGCGTGACGCACCGCCTGCCGCCGCCCTTCTTCGTCGTCGCGACGCAGAACCCGATGGATTTCGCCGGTACCTACCCGCTGCCGGATTCACAGCTTGACCGCTTCATGCTGCGCATGAGCATGGGCTATCCCGACCGGGAGGCCGAGCGCGCGATGCTCGCCTCCGTCGATCGCAAGAGCCTGCTCGGCACGCTGACACCGTGCCTCGTGCCCGAGCAGATCGTCGAGCTGCGCCACGCCTGCGCGGCCGTGCTCGCGAGCCCGGCGCTGATCGAGTACGTGCAGGCGCTGCTCGCCGCAAGCCGGCATCATCCGGAGATACGCATCGGCCTGTCGCCGCGCGCAGGCCTCGCGCTGCTCGCCGCCGCGCGCGCGCACGCGCTGCTCGCCGGGCGGCCGCATTGCGTGCCCGAGGACGTGCAGGCGGTGTTTCCGTTCGTCACGGCGCACCGCCTCACGCCGGGCGCCAGCGCGCAGCGCGAGCGCGACAAGCTGGCGCTGCAACTGCTCGAGACGACGCCGGTGCGGTAGCGGGTCGCCGGCACCATGAGCTCCCTCTCCGCCGCTGCCGATCTCCGCTCCCGCGCCCTCGCCTATGCCGAGCGGCGCCTGCCTGCGCTGACCCGACTCAAGCGCCCTGAAACCTTGCCGATCCATCTCGACCGCCGGCGCATCTACGTGCTGCCGACCGGTTTCGGTATCGCGTTCGCGCTGCTCCTGTTCGTCATGCTGATCGGCGCGCTGAACTACGCCAACAACCCGGCCCTTCTGCTGACGTGCCTCTTCGGCGCGGCCGCCGGCGCGAGCCTGTTCGTCGGCTTCCGCGTGATGAACGATCTTGCGCTGATCCGTGTCAGCGCCGGCGAAGCGCACGCCGGCACGCCGCTGGCGCTCCGACTCGCGTTCGCGCCGGGACGCCGCGCACGGCCCAGCCTGCGCCTTTATGCCGAAGGCACGGAAACCGCGTTCGCGCTCAGGGCGGGCGTGGAAGGCGAGGTGATTCTCTCGCTGCCGGCGCAGCAACGCGGCTGGCAGCGCGTCGGCCGCATCCGCGTCTCCACCGATTATCCGCTCGGCCTTTTCCGCATCTGGAGTTGGCTCAATCCCGATACCGAATGCCTCGTCTATCCCGCCATCGAAACAACCGCGCCGCCGCTGCCGGCCGGTGACGGCCGCAATGACGAGCAGGCACGCTCCGGCGCCGCCGAGGACCACACCGGACTGCGCGACTACCGCGTGACGGATCCGCCGCGCCTGATTGCATGGAAGGCGTCGGCGCGGCACGACACGCTGCTCGTGCGCGACGACGAGCGGCGCGGCAGCGACGCGCTGGTGCTCGACTACGATGCGCTGCACGGCCTCGACCCCGAAGCACGGATCCGCCGGCTGACGGCATGGGTGCTGGCGGCCGAAGCAATGCAGCGCGAATACTTGCTCCGGATTCCCGGCAGCGTGCTCGGGCCCGCCTTCGGCACCGCACAGCGGCAGGCCGCGCTGCGCGCCCTTGCGCTCCTCCCCGCGCATGCGTGAGCGCATCGGCCGGCACGCATTCGAGCTGGTCGCGATCGCAATCGCCGCCGCGATCGCCGTTCACGCTGGACACCTGCCGGTCTGGCTCTGGATCGCCGCCCCATTGATCATCGTCGTGCGCGTGGCGATGCGCCGGCGCGGCCAGCCGCCGGTGCCGATCTGGATACGCCTTCCGGCCGCAGGCCTGCTGCTCGCCGGCGTGGTGATGCACTACGGCACGGTGTTCGGCCGCGAGCCCGGCAGCGTGCTCGGCTGCGGGTTGCTCGCGCTGAAGCTGCTCGAAACCGAGCACGCGCGCGATGCGCGCGTCGCGGTGGGCTTCGCGGGCTTCGTGCTGATGGGCGCCCTTCTGTTCACGCAGACGCTGGCCTTCACGCTCGGCGTTTCGCTGCTCCTCGTGCTGCAGTTCGCGGCGCTGATCTCGCTGCAGCCGGCACCACTGGAACCGGAGCGCCCGCTGCGCGCGGAGCTGCGGCTCGGCGCGATCCTGCTCGCCTGCGGGCTCCCGCTCGCGGCGGCGGGGTTTCTTCTCGTTCCGCGCCTCGCCTCGCCGCTCTGGGGCGCGGAGTCGCGCGGCGCGCAAGGCCGCACCGGGCTCGACGACCGCATGCAGCCGGGCTCGATGACCGAGCTTCTGATCGACGATTCGCCGGCGTTCCGCGCGCGCTTCGACGACGCACCGCCGCCGCAGCAGCAGCTCTATTTCCGCACCGTCGTGCTCTGGAATTTCGACGGCACGACCTGGACGCGCAGCCGGCGCGGCGACTATTTTCGACCGGAAGAGGCGCAGCGCCGCGGCGATCCGATCGACTACACGATCACGCTGGAACCGACCGACCGGCGCTGGCTGCCGGCGCTGGATCTGCCGATCGTGGCCCCCCAGGGCGCGCGCTTCAGCGCCGACCGCGAGCTGATCGCAGAAGACGCCGTCACGCTGGCGCGCGAGTACCGCGTGCGCTCCAGCACGAGCTACAGCTTCGCGCCCAGGCTCAGCGCGCGCGAGCGCGCCCGCGCGCTTGCGCTGCCGGATGGGTTCGATCCGCGCAGTCACGAGCTCGCGGAGCGCTGGCGCAGCGAGCTTCGCGACGATTCAGCGATCGTGCGCGCCGCGCTCGACCTGTTCCATCGAAGCTTCACCTACACGCTGAACCCACCGCTGCTCGGCCGCAACACGATCGACGATTTCCTGTTCGGCACGCACAAGGGATTCTGCGAGCACTACGCCTCCGCATTCGTCGTGCTGATGCGAGCCGCCGGCATCCCGGCGCGGGTCGTCACCGGCTACCAGGGCGGCTGGTGGAACGACGCGGGCAATTACCTCCTGGTGCGCAATTCCGACGCACATGCCTGGGCCGAAGTCTGGCTGGACGGCCGCGGCTGGACGCGCGTCGATCCAACGGCCGCCGTGAGTCCCGCGCGCATCGAGCTCGGCGCCGCGGCCGCGAACGACAGCGCGTCGTGGAGCCAGGCGGCGTGGCTGCGCGCGCTGCGCAACCGCTTTGACATGGTGAACGGCCTGTGGACGCGGGCCATCATCCGCTTCGATACGCTGCGCCAGAAAGGCATCCTGACGAGCTTCGGCGTACCCGAGGCGAACCAGGGTGATCTCCTGCTCGCGCTGTCGGCGGTGCTCGGGGTGATCCTGCTGCTGGCGACGCTATGGGCCATGCGCAGGGCGCCCGCCCCCCCTGCGGACGCGCTCGACGAGGCCTGGCGGAGGCTCGGCCGCCGCCTCGCTCGCGCCGGCATCGAGCGGAGGACCGGCGAAGGGCCGCTGGATCTCCTGGCTCGCGCGAAGGCCGCGCTGCCCGCATCATCCGCCACGCTGACTCACCTGGTGCAGGATTACGTCGCATTGCGCTATGGTGCGGTAGAGCCGCTGCCTGAACGCGTGCGTGTCTTTACAAAGGCGGTCCGGAATTTCCGCGTGAACGGACGAGTCACAACGGTGACGTCCGCCGCCGGTGTGCAACGCGCCTGACGCGTCGCACGTCTTGAAATGAAGGCAACGAGCTTTCAGGATCTTTCCATGCGTTTTTTCAGTTCACGACAAGGCGCAATTCCTCCGCAGGCCCGGCTGGCCGGCGTCGCGGCGCTCGCGCTTGCGCTCGGCGCGTGCGCGACGATACCCGCGCCGCTCCAGGGACAGTTTTCCCCGGTGACGCCGCGCGACGCTGCGGCGGCAGGCAGCGGCGAAGCCGTGCGCTGGGGCGGCGAGATCATCAACGTCGACCCGCGTGCGAACGAAACCTGCTTCGAGATCCTCGCGCGCGAGCTCGATGCTTCCGCACGGCCCGTGCAGCGCGATCCCAGCGCCGGCCGCTTCATCGCCTGCCGCAACGGCTTCTACGATCCGGAAGAGTTCAAGCGCGGACGCGAAATCACGGTTGTCGGCCGGCTCGACGGCAGCGAGCGCGGCAAGGTCGGCGAGTTCGACTACACCTATCCGCGCGTCGCCGCCGATGCGATCTATCTCTGGCCGAAGCGCCCGATGTACGTCGCGACGCCGTATTACTACGACCCGTGGGGCCCGTGGTGGGGCTGGGGACCGTACTGGGGGCCATGGTGGCACCCGACCACCGTCATCGTGCGGCAGCATCCGAAGCCGCCGCCTCCGCCGCCGCCGAAGTCGAACTGAACACGCGTGCTCTTCCGGCACGGAGGAACTGGTGCGCAGCGCGCGAGACTCGGGATGGTACTTGCGCCTGCGGTATGCGTTCGCGCAGGCGTGAGAGCCGCAGGATCCCTGCTCAGCCGGGCGGCCAGTGCATCTGCCGTCCCGCCAGAAGATGCAGGTGCAGATGAAACACCGTCTGCCCGCCGTCGCGATTGCAGTTGATCACGCAGCGATAACCGTTCTCGGCGAAGCCCTGCGCCTTCGCGTACCGGCTCGCGGCCAGCACGAGCTTGCCGACTGCGAGCGCATCGGCATCGGTCAGATCGTTCAGCGTCGCCACCGGCGTCTTCGGAATGAAGAGCACGTGCACCGGCGCCTGCGGATTGATGTCGCGGAACGCGAGGACATCGTCGTCCTCGTAGACAATGTCGGCCGGGATTTCGCGGCGGACGATCTTGGAGAACAAGGTTTCGGGCATGGAGCCGGGATTCGGAATTCGTGATCGAGATTCGGGACAGGCTCGCAGTTTCCCTGCTCGCACGCAAGATCGAATCCAATCCCGAATCCCGGCCTACAGCACTTGCCTTCCGCCAAACGCGTGCGCGAGCGTCCCGCGGTCGATGTATTCCAGCTCGCCGCCGAGCGGCACGCCGTGCGCGAGGCGGCTGGCGCGCACACCCGCCGCGCGGGCGATCTGGGCCAGCATGTGCGCGGTCGCTTCGCCCTCGACGGTCGGATTCGTGGCGACAATGAGCTCTTCTACCTCACCTTCGGCGAGGCGCTGCGCGAGCGCGTCGAGGCCCAGCTCCTTGGGGCCGAGCCCGTCGAGCGGCGACAGCCGGCCAAGCAGTACGAAATAGCGCCCGCGATAGCCGGTCGCCTGCTCGATCGCGAGCTGATCGACCGGTGTTTCGACTACGCACAGCAGGCTCGCGTCGCGCGATGCGCTGGCGCAGAGCGCACAGATGGCTTCCTCGCTGAAGGTCCGGCAGCGCGCGCAGTTGCCGATGCGCTCCACCGCCGCCGCCAGCTTCTCGGCCAGCCGCCTCGCACCCGCGCGATCACGCTCGAGCACATGGAACGCCATGCGCTGCGCGCTCTTCGCGCCCACGCCAGGCAGGCAGCGCAGCGCATCGATGAGTTCCGCGAGGAGTGGTGAGCCAGTGGACATGGTCGGAGGAGATTGGGAATTGGAGACTTGGAGAAGGCCGCTTTTACGAATCCCGAATCCCCAATCCCGAACCCCCGCTTTTCAGAACGGCAACTTGAACCCCGGCGGCAGATTCATCCCCGAGGCAAGCCCGCCGAGCTTTTCCTGCGTCAGCGCGGCGATCTTGTTGACGGCGTCGTTGAACGCCGCGGCGATCAGGTCTTCGGTCATTTCCGGATCCTCCGCGAGCAGCTTGCGGTCGATGCTGACACAGCGCACTTCGTGGCGCCCGCTCATGACCACGCTGACGATGCCGCCGCCGGACTGGCCGGTGACTTCGGCGTTCGCGATCTCCTCCTGCGCGCGCTTCATCTCTTCCTGCATGCGCTGCGCCTGCTGCATCAAACCGGCGAGGGGTCCTCTCATGTCTTTGCTCCGTCCACGGCTGCGAATGGCAGAAGATCGCGAGCCGCCTCGCGATGCGCGCCTCGATTCCGATCAGTTCTCCGCAGGGCGTACGCTGCCTGCGACCACGCGTGCATCGAACGTCTCGATCAGCGACTGCACGACGGGATCGCCGCGCAGCGCGTTCTCGGCGGCCTCGCGGCGCAGGCTTTCGGTGCGCGCCTCGCGATCGGCCGGGCTTTCCGCACCGCCGTCGTCGCGCTCGAATTTCACCTTGATCTTCGTGCCGAGCGCGGCGCCGAGCTTCTGCTCGAGCTGCGCCACGACCAGCGGCGAGGCCAAATGCTCGTGCGCAGGCTTCAGCGCGAGCCGCACCAGCGAACCCTCGATCGCGACCAGCGTCGTCTGCCGTGCGAACTGGCCGAGCGGGCCACCGAGCTCGGCGCGCCGGATCAGCACGTCCCAGTCGTTCGCCGACTCGTTGCCGTTGACTTGCGGCGCCGGCGTCGCAGCGACGCTCTGCGTCGGCGCGGGCGATCGCGCGGGCTCGGCCGACGCAGGCGCGGCGGCACGGGTCGATTTGGATGCAGCGGCAAGCGCGGCTTTCGACGCCGCGGCCGCACCGTCCGCCGGAACAAACGCGAGCATGCGGAGCAGCGTCATCTCGAAACCGACGCGCGGTGTCGGCGCCAGCGGCAGGTCGCGCCTGCCCGTCACCGCCATCTGGTACCAGAGCTGCACGTCCTCGGCCGCGAGTCGGCCAGCCAGCGCGAGCAGCGCCGCGTCGTCCTCCGCGGCAGCACCCGGCACCAGCTGCAGCATCTGGATGCGGTGCAGGATGCCGGCGAGCTCGTCCAGCACCTGCGCGAAATCCGGGGCGAAGCTGGCGACGCGTTCGATCTCGTCGAGCAGCGTCGCGCCGTCACCGCTGGCGACGGTCTCGAGCAGCGTGCGCACTTTCGCGCGCTCGACGGTGCCGAGCATCGCGTGCACGTCCGCCGCCACCAGCGCGCCACCGCCGTGCGCGATTGCCTGGTCCAGCAGCGAAAGGCCGTCGCGCAGCGAGCCATCCGCCGCGCGCGCGAGCACATCAACCGCCTCGTCTTCGAACGTAATGCCTTCCGCGCCGAGGATCTGCCGCATCTGGCCGACGATCTGCTCGGGCGTCAGGCGCTTGAGGTTGAACTTGATGCAGCGCGAGAGCACAGTCACCGGCAGTTTCTGCGGATCGGTCGTCGCGAGCAGGAACTTGACGTGCGGCGGCGGCTCCTCGAGCGTCTTCAGGAGCGCGTTGAATGCGCTCTTCGACAGCATGTGCACCTCGTCGATGAGGTACACCTTGTAGCGGCCGCGCGTCGGCGCGTACTGCGCGTTGTCGATCAGCTCGCGCACGTTGTCGATGCCGGTGTTGCTGGCGGCATCGATCTCGAGGAGGTCCACGAAGCGCCCGGCGTCGATCTCGCGGCAGGCGGTGCATTCACCGCAGGGATCGGAGGTCGGCCCTTTCTCGCAGTTCAGCGACTTGGCGAAGATGCGCGCGATCGTCGTCTTGCCGACGCCGCGCGTGCCCGTGAACAGGAACGCATGGTGCAGTCGGCCCGAGTCGAGCGCGTGCGCGAGCGCGCGCACGACGTGCTCCTGGCCGACCAGTTCGGAAAAGCGGCGCGGCCGCCATTTGCGCGCGAGGGCTTGATACGACATGAAGAATTCGCGGACGGGAGGCCGATTGTAGCAAGCGCGGCATGACCGGCGACGCGGCTGCTCTTCAAGCCGCACCAGCGGGCATCCGCGACGCCCCGGCCCCGCGCGGCCGATCCTCAGCGAAGGTTCCGCGTCGCTTGTACGCACCGGAACCGGCGGGTATCCTGCGCGACCCCACATCAGGCCGAGAGCGGTTCGCGCGCGATGTGAAACGGAGAGGTGTCCGAGTGGTTGAAGGAGCACGCCTGGAAAGTGTGTAAGCGGCTTAACACCGCTTCGCGGGTTCGAATCCCGCCCTCTCCGCCA
>Ga0182749_1000308_pt1 | contig 49213 bp, 51 predicted proteins | sample eDN3rd37CKraftMG_FD_128875 | JGI IMG/M metagenome (GOLD analysis project Ga0182749, IMG submission 128875) | Enriched Miracle-Growth compost microbial communities from Emeryville, California, USA - eDNA 3rd pass 37_C Kraft MG (version 2) (version 2) ...
AGGGGTTGCGAAAGGCAACCTGTTGGCTGGCAAACGCGGCCTTATCATGGGCTTAGCCAACAACCGCTCGATCGCCTGGGGCATTGCCCGGGCCGCGGCGGCTCAGGGGGCCGAGCTCGCATTTACCTACCAGGGCGATGCCCTCAAGAAGCGTGTGGAGCCGCTGGCCTCGGAGCTCGGCTCCAAGGTCATATTGCCCTGCGACGTCAGCGATGCCGCCTCCATGGATGCGGTATTTGCCGAGCTGCAGCGCGTCTGGGGCAAGCTCGACTTCTTCGTCCACGCCATTGCCTTCTCGGATAAGGCGGAGCTCGACGGGCGTTACGTCGACACCACCGAGAAGAACTTCACGCAGACGATGCTGATCTCCTGCTACTCGTTCACCGCGCTCGCCGCGCGGGCCGAGAAGCTGATGCCCGACGGCGGCTCCATGCTGACGCTGACGTACTACGGCGCCGAGAAGGTCATGCCCCACTACAATGTGATGGGCGTTGCCAAGGCCGCGCTCGAAGCCAGCGTGCGCTACCTCGCTTCCGACCTCGGCAAGACCGGCATTCGCGTCAACGCCATTTCCGCCGGACCGATCAAGACGCTTGCCGCCTCCGGCATCGCCGACTTCCGCTACATCCTGCGCTGGAACGAATACAATTCGCCCCTGCGCCGGACCGTGAGCATCGAGGAAGTGGGCGGCTCGGCGCTCTATCTTCTGTCCGACCTGTCGCGCGGCGTCACCGGCGAGGTGCTGCACGTCGATAGCGGCTACCACGTGCAGGGCATGAAGAACGAGGACGCCCCCGACATCACCGTCGCCAAGTCCGACGAGGGCTGAAGCGAGCGGAGCCTGTCGCCGCAATGCGCGCCGGGGTTACGATCTACTTCATTCGCCACGGCGAGACTGGCTGGAACGCTAAAGCGCGCTACCAGGGCCAGGCGGATATCCCCATGAACGCCACCGCCGCGTGCAGGCGCGGCGGAACGGCGAGGTCTTGCGTGGGCTCCTGCCCGCCATCGCCCGCTGCCGCTTTATCGCAAGCCCGCTGTCGCGCGCACGGGCAACGATGGAAATCGTGCGCACCGCCATGGGTCTCCCGCCCCGCGACTACGACCTCGATGATCGCCTCAAGGAGATCAATTACGGCGCCTGGCAGGGTTTATTTGCCGCCGACCTGCCTACGGTGGACCCGCAGGGGCTCGCCGCGCGCGCAAAGAATGCCTTCCACTGGCGCCCCGAAGGCGGGGAAAGCTATGCCGATCTGATGGCCCGCGCCGTCGATTGGCTGGAGGAAATCGAGGAAGACGCCGTCGTCGCCGCCCACGGCGGGATCAGCCGCGTCCTGCGCGGCCACCTCTACGGCATCGATACGGCGGCGGTGCCCGAGCTGCCGGTGCCGCAGGATCGTATCCTGGTGCTCCGCCGCGACGGCATGGAGTGGTTGTAGCGGCGGCGACGGCCCCGCGCTTCCTCGCGAACGTCGGCGAGGTGACTACCCGCCATCCGAGGCGCGCCACCGCAGCAGCCTGATGAAGCCGTAGAAGTATCCGAACCACAGCAAAACGGAGAGGCCGTAGAACATCACGACCCGCACCGACCATAGCGGCCAGGAGCCGGCGGAACCTATGGCAATCACGTTGGGATAGAACGAGAAGAGAGTGGAGCGCCATCTGTTCCACACGACGGTCACTTCCGAGTTGCGCGACTCGGCCGTCTTGGCGTCGTTGAAAACTCGCTCGCTATTGCGCTTCAACCACCACCAGGAATCCTCGTTCATCAGCTCGAGGCCCCGGTCCGACCGGTTGCGCATATAGATGTAGCGGATGTCGCTCGTGTTGCCCTTTGCGTCAGGATTGCTGCGGCGCACTTCCGTGCCCGTCACGAGACCGGTCGTCCATGTGGGACGGGCATACTCCCAAGCGGACCAGAGAGGCAGGCCCACCACCAGCGACGCAATGGCCAGAATGACCCCGCCCCGGCGCCATAGGACATAGGCGAGCAGCCCGATTGCGATGAGGATGATGTAGCCGTAGGACATCCACGCCTGGAGCATGCCTCGAACCTCACCTTGAATAGTTTCGCAGCCGTCGCGCGCCGCAGCTCGCCTAGGACCATCAATACGACGGAAGGCGTTGCCAGCAGGCGGGCCGAGCCTAGGGCAGCCCTCGCACCGTCGGCAAGATCGATCTCACTGCGGCAACAAATGGGTATCGAAGAGCGAGGGTACGGGCCCCCGCTGATGCTGCCCCATGAAGGCGGCGCGATTGTACGTGGAGCGAAACTCGCCTTACGCCAACCTGCAGGAGCCTGCCTATTTTCTTTGCCCGACTCCAACCCGTCGCAGCCCCTGCAGCACGGTAAAAAGGAAAAGAGCCGAGGCAGCGGCTGCCCCGGCTCTTCCCACACGTCGAAATGGCCGCTCGGTGCCGGTTGCTCAGGCCAGCAAGGAGCAGCGCTATGTTCGGATCGGCCACGCACCAATCCGGAAAACGCCTTTACGCGGTTGTGCGACACGCGACCGGCGGGTTGTTGCGCCGATGGCTTAGAAACGTTGCCAAACCAATTGGTCCCAAGGCGAAGCCTAATGGCGACCGGCGGTTTGCTTCCGCCCGGAGGCGGCTATTGCAGAATCGCGGCACATCGCGAAGCGATGCCCGCCACTGCAGTCTCCTTGCAATTTATCGCGTAGCGCGACGCGGTACTTAGCGCCCACTTAAACTGCGTCGCGCGTCCGTGTCACGGCCTTTGCCTGCCTCCACTCTTGCGGGCCTGCGCTTGCACTTCTAAGACTGGCACAACTGCCACGGGGAACGGTTGCACGCGCACCCCTCCCGCATCCCTCATCCGGCTATTGGCGATGTCCCACAACACCTTCGGCCATCTGTTCCGCGTGACGACCTGGGGCGAAAGCCACGGGCCCGCACTGGGCTGCGTCGTCGACGGTTGCCCGCCGGGGCTGCCGCTCGAAGCCGCGGAGATTCAGACCTTCCTCGACAAGCGCCGCCCGGGGCAGTCCCGCTTCACCACCCAGCGCCAGGAGCCCGACGCGGTGGAGATCATGTCGGGCGTATTCACCGACGCTGAAGGCCGCCAGGTGACGACGGGTACGCCGATATCCCTGCTCATCCGCAACGTGGATCAGCGCTCGAAGGACTACGGCGACATATCGAGCAAGTTCCGGCCCGGACACGCCGACTACACCTATTTCAAGAAGTACGGCATCCGCGACTATCGCGGTGGCGGACGCTCCTCCGCGCGCGAAACGGCCGCGCGCGTTGCCGCCGGCGCCGTGGCGCGCAAGGTCATTCCCGGCGTGCGCATCCGCGGCGCCCTCGTGCAGATCGGAAACATCAAAGTCGATCGTTCGCTCTGGGATTGGGACGCCGTCGGCGCGAACCCCTTTTTCTGCCCCGACGCGGCAACCGCCGTGCAGTGGGCCGAATACCTCGACGGCGTCCGCAAGTCCGGCTCCTCGATCGGCGCCGTGATCGAAGTCGTCGCCGAAGGCGTTCCCGCAGGCTGGGGTGCCCCGCTCTACGGCAAGCTCGACCAGGATCTCGCTTCCGCGATGATGAGCGTCAACGCCGTGAAGGGCGTGGAGATCGGCGCCGGCATGGAAGCCGCAGAACTCACCGGCGAGGAGAATGCCGACGAGATCCGCATCGGCCATGACGGGCAGCCGTGTTTCCTGACGAACCACGCGGGCGGCATCCTCGGCGGCATCTCGACCGGCCAGCCCATCGTGTGCCGCTTCGCCGTGAAACCGACGTCGTCCATTCTCACCCCGCGCAAGACCATCGATGTTGCGGGAGCAGAGACGGACGTCATTACCAAGGGCCGGCACGATCCGTGCGTGGGTATCCGTGCCGTCCCGATCGGCGAAGCGATGATGGCGATCGTGCTCGCCGATCACTTTCTCCGCCACCGCGCGCAGATCGGCTGAACGATGCGCGCGAGCGCACCCGCGCCGATAAAAAATCTGGGCGTCGAAAGACAATTTGCCGCGCGGCAGGCTAGCCAAACTTTGCCGCGTGCGGTATCGTCAAGAAACTGAAGCTCAAGAGAAATCTTGCCACTGACGTTGCGGCCTCGCGGGCCTGCGCAACGCACGTCTTCCCTTTGGGAAGCGATGCACTGCGGCTGCCGCGAGCTTGCGCGAACGGGATCACTTGCCAGCGCGCGGAGCGGGCGAGCGAAGGATGCTGAGCTGTTTTCCGCGTGGGGAGGCGTGGTCCTGTGCTGAGAATCGACGGTCGTCGCCATTCGTTGACGTTGAGCAAAGCAATCTTCGACAGACCGACACCCGAGATACGCTACGAGGCCGCACCCTCGGTCCCGCTCATTGCGCGCGACAGTTACGTCGCCGAAACGGCGAGCAAGATCGAGCAGCTGCAAGCAGCCATGCGGCTGATGTCCCGTGACCTTGCGCAGATCGCCGGCGCTGTCGCCGACCTGCAGCAAAAGGCCGACGAGGAAAAGCGCTGGCAGACATTCCAGCTGGGCGAGAAGCGCAGCCGCGATACGAAACTCGACGAGTTGCTGCGGGGATGTCGCGATCTCAAGGCCCGTCTCGACCGCATCGAGTCGTGCAGCAAGGGGGATTTCCACGCCTATCACAGCTTCGAGGCGGTGAGCCGCAAGCTCGCGGAGCTGGAAACGTTTCCGGACTACGCCCGGAGCATCGAACGCTCCCTGAAGCTGCGCTCGTGGGTGCTGTGCGCCACCATAGCGGCCGGTGCCGCCATCATCGTGCTTGCGAGCACGCTCGCCACCTGAACCGCCACCGACTTCCTGCAAAAAAGCAGGCGCCCGAACTCCGGGCGCCCGGTCTGCGGACGCCTATAGTCGCCGCAGGTTTGTGCAACCCTTTGTTCCGGGTCAGCTCGCGCGACGGCGCGACGTGGCCGGCCGCTTGCGGGGCTTCGCTGGCGCCTTTGCCACCTTCCGCGCTGTAACCTTCCGCCCGCCCGCCGTGCGCCGCTTGGTGCTGACCTTGCCACGCCGGCCACGCGATCCCTTGTTGACGCGCGCTTCGGCAACGGCGGAGAGCTTTTTGTCGGCGGCCTTTTCCTCGCGCAGGTTGCGCTCGAGGAGCGGGACCACCTCGTCCTTGCCGAGTTCCTGCGCCCAGGCGATGAGGGTGCCGTAGCGCGTGATCTCGTAGTGCTCCACAGCCTGCGCGGACGCAACGACCGCCGCATTCGTGGGCGTGCGCCCTTCGACGTCGCCGAGAAGCTCATCGCCCTCGCTGAGAATGCCGTCGATACCGGGGCAGCGCGTGCCCTTGGCCTTCTCCCCCAGGAGTTCGAACGCCTGCTCGAGCCGGATCACCTGTTGCTCAGTCTCCATAAGATGCTGCTTGAGCCCCTTCTTCAGCTCGGCGTCCGTCGCCGCATCGATCATCTTCGGTAGGTTTTTAACGATCTGATTTTCTGCATAGTAGATGTCCTTCAGACCGTGCAGAAAAAGGTCGTCGAGCGACTTCAACTCTCTCGTAAAAAGTCCCATTGGGATCTCCGGGCTGCGCTGCTGTGGTTCGCAACGCCAACGCGGCGCCAACGGATGAAGTTCCGGGCCGGAGCAAAACGTACGCGCCATAGCTGCGCGCAAGCGCAACGCGCGAGGCTATGGAGATGGAAGCGTGGCCTGCCGTTCAGACCCTCTCGGCCCAAAGGTCGTAGTCGTCCGCGTTCGTAACGCGCACGGAGACGATATCGCCGGGCTTCACATCCGCTTCGCCGTTGAGGAAGACGCTGCCGTCGATCTCCGGCGCATCCCACTTGGAGCGCGCCATCGCGCCGTCTTCGTCGACTTCATCGACGATCACATCGATCTCGCGGCCAACGATACGCGCAAGCCGCTTCTCGCTCACCTCTTTCGCGGTCTCCATGAAGCGATGCCAGCGCTCATCCTTGACCTCGGGCGGCACCGCGCCTTCAAGATCGTTCGCAGGCGCTCCGGAAACCGCCTCGTAACGGAAGCAGCCGACACGCGCGAGTTCGGCTTCCCGCATCCATTCGAGCAGAAACGCGAAGTCCTCCTCGGTCTCGCCGGGGAAGCCGACAATGAAGGTGGAACGGATCGCAAGGTCGGGACAGACGTCGCGCCAGCGGCGTATGCGCTCCAAGGTCTTTTCCTGGTGCGCCGGGCGCCGCATCGCCTTCAGCACCGCGGGTGAGGCATGCTGAAAGGGAATGTCGAGATAGGGAAGGATCTTCCCCTCGGCCATCAGCGGAATGACGGCGTCGACGTGGGGGTAAGGATAGACGTAGTGCAGCCGCACCCACGCACCGAGCTCGCCCAGCGCCTCGCATAGCGGCAGGAAGCGAGCGGGAAGCCCCTGCCCCTTCCATTGGCTCTCGGCGTATTTGAGGTCGAGCCCGTACGCGCTCGTATCCTGGCTGATGACCAGCAGCTCCTTCACCCCCGCTTTCACGAGGCGCTCCGCTTCGGTCATCACATGGTTCGACGGGCGGCTTTTGAGGTCGCCGCGCAGCTGCGGAATGATGCAGAACGAGCAGCGGTTGTTGCAGCCTTCGGAGATCTTCAGGTACGCGTAATGGCGCGGCGTGAGCCGCAGCCCCTCCGCCGGCACCAGGTCTATGAACGGATCGTGCATCGGCGGCGCCGCGTCATGAACCGCTTTCACCACCTGTTCGTATTGATGGGGCCCGGTGACGGCCAGCACCCCCGGATGGGCTTCCCTGATCCGCCCTTCCTCTACGCCGAAGCACCCGGTGACGATCACGCGTCCGTTCTCGGCCATGGCCTCGCCGATGGCATCGAGACTCTCCTGCTTGGCGGAATCGAGGAATCCGCAAGTGTTAACCACCACCACGTCGGCGCCCGCATAGTCAGGCGCCACGCGGTAGCCCTCGGCGCGCAGCTTGGTGAGGATGCGTTCCGAATCGACGAGCGCCTTCGGGCAGCCGAGGGATACGAAGCCCACCGTCGGCACATGGCCGCGCTTCTTCTCGTCAGGGGTGTCATTCTGCAGGGATGCTGTCATGTCGCGCCTCTAGCACGGCCCGGGCAACCGCGCGAGGGGCGAGCCGCATGCGACATTTACGGCATTCGCCCCAATCGCGCATTTACCCATAAAGCCGGCCCGCCACGCCCGCCACTCGCCCAACGAAGCCGCGCAGCGGTTGCCGCTATTGCGCCGCTTCCGTGACCGGATGCTCCTCGAGGGCGGCCACCATGGCGTCCTCGACCTTCTCCAGCCAGATCAGCTCGAGCTGCTTGCGGGTTTCCTCGGACAGATCTTCGATATCCTTGCGGTTCCGGGCCGGCAGCATCACGCGCTTGATGCCCGCCCGCGCAGCCGCCGCGAGCTTCTCCTTGATCCCGCCCACGGGCAGCACGAGGCCGCGCAAGGAAATCTCTCCGGTCATCGCCGTATCGGAACGCACCGGGCGGTCGGTCATCAGCGAGGTGAGCGCGATGAACATGGCAACGCCCGCCGAGGGACCGTCCTTCGGTATGGCGCCCGCGGGAACGTGCACGTGGATGTCGCTCTTCTCGAACAGCTTCTCGTCGACGCCGAGCTGACCGGCGCGGTTCTTCACGATCGACAACGCCGCCTGAACGCTCTCGCGCATCACCTCCCCGAGCTGGCCAGTGAGAATGAGCTTGCCGTTCCCCGCCGAGCGCGTCGCCTCGATGAAGAGGATGTCGCCGCCGACCGGCGTCCACGCCAACCCCGTCGCCACGCCCGGCACGGACGTGCGCATGGCAACCTCGCTCTCGAACACCGGCGCCCCGAGGATGGCGCCAAGATCCGCCGCACCGATGCGGATTGGACCTTCTTCGCCCTCCGCGATGCGCACCGCGGCGTGGCGCAACACCTTGCCGATCTCCCGTTCGAGATTGCGCACGCCCGCTTCCCGCGTGTAGAGCCCGATGATCTGCTGCAGCGCCTCGTCGTCCAGCTCCACCTGCCCCGGCTTCAGGCCGTTGGCTTGGAGCTGACGCTCGACGAGGTAGCGTTTGGCGATGTTGAATTTCTCCTCCGCCGAATAGCCCGAGAGCTGAATCACCTCCATGCGGTCGCGCAACGGACCCGGAATCTGGTCGAGCACGTTCGCGGTCGTGATGAAGACGACGCGCGAAAGATCGAACGGCACGGCGAGATAGTTGTCGCGGAACGTGTTGTTCTGCTCCGGATCGAGAACCTCCAGCATCGCCGCGCGCGGGTCGCCCTGAATGCCCGAGCCGAGTTTGTCGATCTCGTCCAGCATCATCACGCAGTTGCGCGAGCCAGCCTTGCGGATCGCCTGGATGATGTTGCCCGGCAGCGCGCCGATATAGGTGCGCCGGTGCCCGCGGATCTCCGCCTCGTCATGCACGCCGCCGAGGGAAACGCGCACGAACTTGCGATTCATTGCCCGCGCGATCGACTGGCCGAGAGAAGTCTTGCCGACGCCTGGCGGACCGACGAAGCACAGGATCGGTGCCTTGCCTTCGGGCGCCAGCTTGCGCACGGCGAGAAACTCGACGATGCGCCGCTTGATCTTGTCGAGACCGTAGTGGTCCTCATCGAGGATGCGGCGCGCCTCCTTGATATCGATCGGTGTTTCTTCCGGCAGCTTCCACGGCAGCTCGATCAGCCAGTCGAGATACGTGCGCGTCATGCCGTAGTCGGGCGAAGCTTCCTGCATCCGCTCCAGGCGGCGCAGCTCCTTGCGTGCAGCCTCCTCCACCTCCTTCGGCATATCCGCCTTGGCGATGGCTTCCGAAAGCTCCGCGATGTCCTGCGCCTTCGACTGCTCGCCCTCACCGAGCTGGCGCTGGATGGCGGCCATCTGCTCGCGCAGGAGCACCTCGCGCTGACGCTCGTCGAGCGCGGCCTTCGTCTGCCGCCCGATTTCCTGGGAAAGTCGCAGCACCTCGATGCGGTGCGCGAGCAGCCCCGACACCTTGTCCATCCGCGCCGAGACGTCGATCGTCTCTAGGATTTCCTGCTTCTCGGAGGGCGAAAGATCCATGTACGCGGCCGCAAGATCGGCGAGCGCCCCCGGCGCACGCACGTTCTGCACCGCCATGATCATTTCCTGTGGCGCCTGCGGCAGCAGCTCGAGAGCTTCGACGGTCTGGCGCTGCAGGTTGATGAAGCGGGCTTCGATTTCGTGCGAACGCTGCTCCGATTCAGGGATGCGCTGCACGCGCGCCACGAGGAAGGGCCAACCGCTGAGGAACTCGACCGCCTGGAAGCGTTCGTCGCCTTGCACGACGAGATGGTGTGAGCCGTCCGGCGCCGTCACGTAGCGCACGACATTCGCCACCGTGCCGATGCGGTGCAGATCGATGGGTTGCGGATCTCCCTGCTCGGCGTCGCGCTGCATGAGAATGCCGACCTGCCGCTGCTCGCGCACCGCGCTTTGTGCAGCCGCAATCGAGCGTGGACGTCCGACCGTCACCGGCAGTACAACCCCCGGGAAGAGCGTCATCTCGCGCACCGGAATGATCGCGATGGCGTCGGCGGGCAGCGGCGGCAGCGCAGGCGGAGACGGTTGCCCTTTATCCTGCGGGTTCGGCGCGTCCATTTTCATCTCAGCCAAGGCCTGGCTCCACTTTCGACAACAGCACCAAGAGACACCCATCGGCGAACCTGCGCCGCACGTCGCTATAGCGGCCGACCGGAAGCCGCAGCCGGCGCTCGAAGCGACCTTGTGGCAGCTCCAGACGATGGATGATCGCCGAGCCGAATTCAGCCGGCATCGTGCGGGCGCCTACGACGACGAGATCCCCGCCATCGATAACCGCCTCCACTTGGTCCGGGTTCACACCTGGCAGCGCGACCACAACAAGAACGCCGCGCTCGTCCTCGAGCACGTCGGCGGGCGGCTCCCACGCAGGACGGCCGGCATAGGAACGAACGGGCTGGAAGAACTGGCGGTGCATGCGCTCCGCCCGAGCCAGCATCTCGCACGCTTCCGACCACATCCAACGGCTTGGATCATCTTTCATTGAGTGCGTTCTCGCCCGCTTGCTTTGCCGATGCCGACATCGGGCATCAAACATAGTAGTCGATTAAAGGATGTCTACTTTCGCGCCGGCGCAAATCGCCTGCCGTACGAATGCAATCGTATGCAAGCGCCTCGAGTTGTGCGCGCAATCACGGTCCTGCGATGACCTTCCGCTCCGGATTCAGAACGGGCAGGCGCGCGATGGGCACCCTGCGTTCAAGCCTACACATGGCACGGCGGCGATGGCTGATCGCTAGGCTAACCCCGCACCCATCCCGGCGGTGCACCAGCAGGCGACCAGGCGCGGGATTTGCGCAGCCGTCCGCGACATGCAATCGGGCCGCGCCTGGGCTGCCCCGGAGGCTAGCCGTGCTACGCGGTCCGACGTTTAACGGCGGTCAAGCGGGCAAATACTGCTGAACATCATTCGCCAATTGGACGGTCCCAACCACCCGTTTTTGCCCGGCGCCAAATCATCGCACGTTAAAATTGCACTTTTCGCCGCGCACTGAGGGATTCGCCTTGAAATGGCGGCCTATCCCACCGATATACCGGACCCGGACCTATGCGTCCCCGCGCCCCATTCGGCTTGGTGTCCAGAAATTCTCAACCTTTTTGCTGGAAACGCCTGGGGCTACGGCGGCGTTGGAGCGTTTTCAGGTCGTAACAACAAGCGAAGTGGCGAACGTGGTTGAGGACGAGTTGACCAGCTTTAAGGAACATTCCGGCGCCTTCGCGGACTGCCACGACGGCTGCTGCGATTCGGGCGCCGACGTGTGCGAGGCGGAGCGGGAGGCGCGGCGCGCCTCCGAGCAGAAGATCAGGAAGTGCCTGCTCTGCCGCGATCCCTTCCCCAGCGCGTGGGCGGGCGAGCGCGTGTGCCGCAAGTGCAAATCGACGTCCACCTGGCGCAGCAGCGGCATGGAATAGTCGCTAGCTGCTGCCGTCGAGGCTGCGCCTGAGAGCTGGATCTCATTCGTTGGGTGTTAGCGGGGTAGCCATGGGCTGCCCCTTTTTGTTGAGCCGCGCCATGTCAACGGGCGGGGCGCACGCGGTTTCTTACCTCAGGGCCCAGGCGCGGTTTGCTGCGTAGGCGCCGGATCCGGCGTACTCATCGACGTGTCAGCCAGATAGAACACGCCGTAGAGCACCCCCGCGGCAACGATCGCCAAGAGCAGCGACGTAACCAGGACACGCAGGTTCAAGCGCCTCGGCGATCCTTGGCGCGCCTCCGTCGGCGTAAGAACTTTTTCTCTAGCCATGCCGTCCTCCAAAAGTCCGAAAAAATTCGCGCAAGAGCTTCCTGCTGAGCTTCGGTGCGCGGGCCGCAACCCAGCCGAGTTGAGCGGCCCAGAAGAGATCCAGGCCGCTCAGTGATTAGGCAGTCGGGCCACTTCTGCTTATGAGCGGTTTTTCGGCTTTACATACTCGGGCGCCGACTGAAGACTTTCCTTCGTGGCAGCGGTGCTGACGGCGAGCTTGCCGTTAGAGTCGGTCGCAAGCGTCAGCTGCTCGAACGGCAGCGCAACGTTTTTCTCGCCGAGCCCCAGGAAGCCACCCACGCCGACGATCACGGCGGCAATCTTGCCGTCCTTCGCGATGAGGACGTCATTGATGTCGCCGACCGTTTCGTTGGCAGCGTTCTTCACGTTCTGGCGCAGCAGTTCCTTCGCTGAAACATCACCCGCACCGAGGTTTGCCGCCGGCATGGGTGCAGTGGCGGCCGGTACCTGGGTGGAAGGCGTCGTCGCTTCCTGCGCGAACGCCGGAACGGCCATCAACGCTGCAATTGATGCAATTGTCGCAAACGTCTTCATGTCGATGTTTTCCTCTTTACCCGCCAGAATGAAATTGCCTCGCCCGTCGGAGCGAAGCGCTGGTGCCAGAGCGGCAACATGGTTGAAGAACGATTTCTCACCAGGGCCGGTTCCGCCAACTCCATTGCGGGCAGCTCTTCCGGCGGCAAAGGCGGGCGCAGGAGTGCGGATGGAGACACCTCTTGGAGGGACAGAAGGTGAGGCCATTTCGCCATAGTGCGAATGCCTTTCACCATGCAGGGAACAGCAGCGTGCGCTTCCCGTTGTAATGATAACCAATCTCTCTAGTCGGTTGAGACAGCTGAGATTTTGACTTGATTGTGGCAGCTGAAATCCCCAACTCGATTGACTTGAACCGCCATGGTGTCACCGATGCTAGCTTCCCCCACGCCAGTAGCTGATCCGGTCGTCGATCAGGCCGTTGCTCTGCTTCCCGCACACGCCGGAAGCAGCGCGCGTGTGCGCCGCCTCACCCGTGGCGAGACGCTCTTCCACGCGGGTGACCGGCGCGACTGTATTTATCGGGTCGAGCGCGGCGCGCTCTGCCATTACGTCCGCTGGCCTGACGGCCGGCACGAGGTGATCGAGTTCGCCTTTCCCGGCGACATCATCGGCTTCGGCCATCTCGACGTCCACGCGAGCACCGCACAGGCCGCAGCGCGCACGATCGTCAGCCCTGTCAGTGAGAGAGAGTTCGAGCGCCTCCTGGAGAACGACGGGATGCTCTCGGCGCGCTACGCGGCCGCCGCGGATCGCGAGTTCGAGTTCCTGCGCCTTCGCGCGCTGCAGAGCACGCAGAACGCACCGGCCAGGCGCGTCGCTTCCTTCCTCGCCGCCCTCGCCCAGCTGAGCGCACGCGAAGGACGCGACCCCAGCACCGTTACGGACGAGCTCACCTCGGGCGTCGTTGCCGAGCAGCTAGACATGAGCGTGGATACGTTTGCCGGTGTGCTAAGCGAGCTGAAAACGCGCGGCCTCTTGGCGGACGCCGGCGAAACCCTGCGCATCTCCGACATCGATGCGCTGGAGAAGTTCGCCGACGCGGCGTGATCCGCCATCTTACCGGAATCGTTGCATCAGGCTGGCGCCGCCGCTCACTCACCCGTACGGGCCGGGCGCGCGGCGCTAATCTTTGTGGCTGCGCGGACGCAAGCGCATCGTCGTCTCCAGCACTGCGTCCCGCTTGGACCAAGAATGCTGCCCGCCACAAGCTGGGCATTGGACCGGTGCCGCAACCACATCAGGCAGTACGGAAAAACTATCCTTGTCCGTGTCGATACCGACGGGAATGAGTTCGTTCGTTGCCGGACAACGAATCATGATTGCGCCCATGGCCTCACCCTCTCCATCAACGCAGCAAGCGGCAATGGCGAGCTATGCGCCATCATCTACGCCTACTTCGTTTGGACCCCGCCGCAGATTATCTTCAAACTCGGCCAAATCATGTTCAGCAATGGAGCTTGGCGGGGGAGGAACTTGCATATTGAAGGGACGTTGATCGGGGCACACAGCTCTGTCCACGGAGGCTCCCGATGAAAGTCGAAAATCTTTCCGATCTCTTCGTCCACACCCTGAAAGACATTTACTTCGCCGAAAACCAGATCATCAAAGCACTGCCTAAAATGGCAAAGGCCGCCGATTCAAAGGAACTCGCGCGCGCTTTCGACAACCACCTGCAGGAAACCAAGGAGCAGGTCGCGCGCCTCGACGAAGTCTTCAAGTTGCTCGGCAAACGGGCCGAGGGCGAGAAGTGTCCCGCCATCGAAGGTATCCTGAAGGAAGGCGAGGATCTGATGAAACACATCAAGGATCCCGACACACGCGACGCCGCCATGCTCGCCGCGGCTCAGGCCGTCGAGCACTACGAGATCACCCGCTACGGCACCTTGATCGCCTGGGGCGAGCTTCTCGAGCTCCCCGACGCGGTGAAGCTGCTTTCGATGACGCTCAAGGAGGAATACGGCGCCGACGATAAGCTCAGCAAGCTGGCCGAGAGCAAGCTGAACCGCGAAGCCGCTTAGCACGGTCCTCCACACGGGTTGTCCTCGGAAAGAACCCGCGGGCCAGCCACATTTTCCCCTAAAACGGGCGCGGAGCTTCCCGGCTTCGCGCCCTCGCTTTTACGGAACGGCGACCGGCCGAAGGTCAACCCCCGTCGTCTTGCCGAAGCCGATCCAGCTCTTCAGCCTCACTTAAGGGATTGGAAACTGCGCGGGACGATCCCGCCCCCGGTATATCAAATGACATCGCAACAGCGCGGGACAATCTTTAAGGGTACGTGCGTGCATCCTGACATCGGTTGGTGACGATTGCCCGTCCGCTCTCCTCCGCTTTGGTATCCTCCGCGCTACTTCCGCGCATGGCCAAGCTTTTCGGCCGACGACACGACGCCCCCTTCCAAGCCTTCACAGCCGGTCGATCCCCTAGATCGGGATCGGCAAGTCCCCGCTGCCAACCTGCGGGTCCTTCTGGTGGAGGACCAGACCATCATCGCCCTCGACACCGAAAGCATGCTGCTGGATCTCGGCGCCGTCAGCGTACACGCTTTCACGACCGTCGATTCAGCGATCGCGTGGCTCGGCGATGCCAATGTCGATATCGGCGTGCTGGACGTCGCCCTCGGAGGCACGACCTCCTTCCCAGTGGCAGAGTTGCTCGAACAACGCACTATCCCTTTCATCTTCACCACCGGCTACGGCGATTCGAGCATGTTCCCGGAGCGCTTCCTCACCGTGCCCATCGTGCGCAAGCCCTACGTCGTGCGCGCCCTCGCGGAGGCCATCTTCAAATGCTTGAAGCGTCCGTGAGACACGCCACAGTGCGCCCGGCGGTGGTCTAGAAATTTCGCGGATTTTCTAAAGCAGCGGGCGCACCGCTTCAGGGCCGCTGTCGTCGCCCGAAAGCTCCGCCAGACGCTCCCGGTTCAATATCTCGAACTCCTGCTCGCGCCAGCGGATCGCACCCTCGCGCACGAGACGTCCCAGCGTGCGGTTCGTGTGCACCAGCGATAAGCCCAGCGTGTCGGCCACATGCTGCTGCGTGACGGGAATCCGGATCCGGTTGCGGGATGAGGCCAGGCCGACCTCGGCCACCCGATCGGCGAGATGCAGGAGCAGATGCGCACACCTCTCGACCGCGGTGCGCCGTCCGACCGAAAGAAGCTGCTGATCCAGCAATTGCTCCGAGCGTGCCGCAAGCCAGGTGACGTCGAAGGAAAGCCCGGCGTGCGTCTCGAACAGACGCCAGAGGCCTTCACGCTGGAAGATGCACAGCACCATGTCGGACAGCGCCTCGACGGAATGCTGCATCTCCTGCATCACTGAGCCCTGCAGCCCGAGGAAATCTCCGGGCATGCAGTAGTTGAGAATCTGCCGTCGGCCATCGGGAAGCAGCTTGTATCGGAAGGCCAGCCCCGAGAGCACCGTATAGAGGTGCTCGTTGTGGGAGCCTTCGAGAAACAGCGGCATTCCCGCCTTCAGTCTCACTTCGCCCACCTTGAAGGCGATGACGAACGCAAGCTCCTCAGGGGTGAAGGGCCGGAAGATTTTCTGCTTACGTAGCGGACAAAGCTGGCAGGGCACCGGCTCTGCCGGGAGCGTCCTCCTGTCTCCCATTCGCCGGCGTCCTTCTCTACGCTGTCCCGTGAAGAACGCTTGAGGCGAAGCGCGTCCAGAACTCAGTCCGAGCTTCCGCTCCGGCTTTTGATGCACCGGAGTGAGTTAGCCTCGGTTCGCCGTGCCCCGTCAACACCTGCCGGTGCAGCACCCGCGAGCGCCGCTTCCGCATGTCTGATCTTCGCCATGCCGCACGCAATCGATGGTGGCATGGCTTCCACATCCCAGGTCGCAAATGCTTCCCGCAGTCTGCGACCGATTAGCTTCGTAAGCTCTTGGCTTTTATCAATGTTCACCTTTGCCTTCCGCATTGCATCCCGTTTTGTTCTTCAACACGGCGATGCTGGCGAAAGTTCCGGTAGCACCTGTCGCGTATCGCTGCTGGACGACCAAAGTGCAACTCAGCTCCCGAGCAGGTGGCTGGTTGGAATATCGAGGGTCCAGCGTACGCCTTCCCGTTCGAACTTGAGGTCCGCCGTACCCTGGAGCGCCCGAGCGGCGAGCTGCTCGGTCACCACTTGTCCGAAGCCGCGGCGGCACGGCTGCTCGACGGCCGGTCCGCCGCTTTCGAGCCACTTCACCTGCAGGCGGGCATCGCCATCGGAGCCCGTGCGCGACCAGCGCACCTCGACGCGGCCCTCCGGCACCGAGAGCGCCCCGTACTTCGCCGCGTTCGTCGACAGCTCGTGGACAGCAAGGCCGATGTTCTGCGCCGCCTCCGGCGTGACGATGAAACTCTCGCCTTCGATGCTGATCTGGCTCGCGTGCTGGTCGAGATAATGGCCGAGCTGCGAGCGCACCAGCTCGCGCATGGAGACGCCGTGCCAGTTCCGTTGTACCAGCAGGTCATGGGACGCGGCGAGCGCTTGCAGGCGGCCGGAAAACCGAACCTCGAAATCATCCACGTCCCGGCTCGCGAGCTTGGTCTGGCGGGCCATTGCCTGGATGACCGCGAGCAGGTTCTTCGACCGGTGCGTCACCTCGCGCATCAGAAGGCGGATGTGCTCCTCCCAGCGCTTGCTGTCGGTGATATCGCGCGCCGTGCCCGTCATGCGCACCGCTGCACCGTCGACGAACTGCGCCCGTCCGCGCACGGCAACCCAGCGCTCCTCACCATCGCGCACGCCGGTGACCCGATATTCGACGTCGTATTCGGCGTCACCGTTCGGATCCTTGGCACGTTCGATGGCGGCGAGTGCCGCTTCCCGGTCCTGCGGATTGAGCGCGGCAACGAACACGTCCTGCGAGACAGGGTCGTTGGCGTTGAGGCCCCACAGCTCGCGCATTCTCCGATCCCAGGTGAGCGTGCCATTGACGAGATCCCAATCCCACGTGCCGGTATCCGCCGACTGCAACGCCAGCCGCAGCCGGTCTTCGCTTTCCCGCAGGGAGTGTTCCATCTGGCGGCGCCGCTCGCTGGCACGCGCCAGCGCTTCGCCCACCGCGCGGACCTCCAGGATCGACGACTGTATCGGCTCTACCCTCTGTCCGCGACCGAGCTGGTGCGCGCCGTTTGCCAGCGCACGAATGGGATCGGAAATGCGTCGGCCGAAAAGGTAGGCGAGCAGCGCCGACAGGAGCGCGAAACTCACCGCCAGCGTGGCAACGAGGATCCACGACCGAATGATCGGCTGGTTCGCCAAGGACTCGGGCACGCTCGCCGAGATCAGCCAGCCGGACTGCCGCGAATACGTGGACGTACGCAGCAGTGGCTCGCCATTGCGGCCTATTCCATGCCACATCGCAGCCTTTTCGGTGGGCACCCGGCCCTTTCCGCTCACCGGCCGCTTCTGCGCATCATAGTCCTGCGAATGCGCAACGACTGTTCCTGCGCGATCCGTAACGACGGCGACCCATCCGGGATCGAGTTCCGCCCGCTGCAGGATTTCGCGGATGCGCTCGGGCGAGATCGATGCACTCAGCACATAGATCGGCCGCTTGCCGCGCCGCACCGGAACGCTGATGTTGAAAGTCGATGCGCCATCGGGCGGCGCGCCATCGATCGTCGAGGCCGGATGCACGTTTGAAACGTAGGCTGTTCCTGCCTGCAGAATTTGTTTCGCATCCAGCGCGGCACCATCTGCACCGCCTTTGTCGGCGCGCGTTGAAAGCAGTTGCTTGCCGCTGGTATCGCTCAGGATGAAATCGTTGCCGCTCACGTCGCGCGCTGCAGTTGCCTGATTGTAGAAGGCTTTGAGATCGCCTTCGGTCAGCGCCGGAGAGGAGGCCAGCGCCTTGAGCGTGGTCGTCGTCGCCGAAAGCTCGCGATCGATGGCCGTCGCGAGCGAGCGTACGACGTCGGTGATCTCATCCTCCATCGCCGTCCGCTCGAGGGACGCCGAACGCAGGATCATCAAGCCGCTGAAGATCAGCGCCGGAATGAGAAGGGCGGAGCTATAAAGAAGCAGTTGCGCCTGTATCGACCAGCCGCTTTGACGGAGGCGCTCAAGCATCGGGTGAAGATCGCACGGATTTGTTGCTCATCGTAGCCCCCGGCAGCGCGTGCGCTGAGATGCCGAAACGCTTGAAGAAAAGCCCGGTTCCGGCATCGCTGCACGGCAATCATTTTGACGCAGTCTACACCCCGCGCAGCAGTCGCGGCGGGAACCTTCCTCCCCATGGGCCGTTAGGCTGATGCTCAGTTTAACATAGCCAGGGAGTGCTCCATGAATTGGGATCGCATCAGCGGCAATTGGAAACAGTTTCGCGGTAAGGTGAAGGAGCAGTGGGGCAAGCTCACGGATGATGAGCTGGACCAGATCAACGGCAACCGCGAGCAGCTCGAGGGTAAGATTCAAGAGCGCTATGGCATTGCCAAGGACGCCGTGAAGAAGCAGGTCGACGAGGCTATGAGCCGCTGGTGAGCGCAAAATCGCTATTCTGACTAAGATCGGCCTTCCTCCTCCGACCGGTCGGGAAAGGCGAGCCCGCGGCAGCCACCGCGGGCTCGTTTTCTGAAGCCCTCGGAACTTTCCCTGCCTCTACACGTTTAGTAGCCTTACTCAGCGGATGTTATGGTCCGTGACCGCATAAGCCCCGGTACTGCCGGGCGGCAGAGAACCAAAGCGGGGAAGCGGGAGGGCCAGACATATGTCGGAAGAGAAGAAGGCCCCTTGGGACAAGGCTTCCGGGCCTGCTCTTGGGGATTCTCGGCCGGGGGAGACAATGCAAAGTCAAGTTCCACAAGCCGCCGCAGCAGCGGACGACGGATTGACCGCGACGGCGCGGACACCGGAGGATCCCGAAACGCACGAGCACCAGCACGAAAAGCCCCAAATGGCAGCAGGGCCCGCGGATGACCCGAGGGACGCTGCGAAGGGCGCGCGCGCTCGCAATCAGGATGTCCTGCCCGGGATCTTAGGCAAGCAGCTCCGAGCCGCCTATGGCGAGCTATTGAATTCGCCCGTGCCCAACCGCATTACCGATCTGATCAAGCAGCTCGAAGGCAAGGAAGCCGAGACACCTGCGCGCAACGTGCGCGAAGGGGAGGAGAGCAATTGAGCGGACCGAAACGACACGATAACGCCCTCCGCGACGATCTTGTCGCCGCCATACCCAACATGCGCGCCTTCGCAATTTCACTGTGCGGCAGCCGCGACCGTGCGGACGATCTCGTGCAAGAGGCACTGGTGAAGGCCTGGAACCACCTCGACTCCTTCGAGCAGGGCACCAACCTCAAGGCTTGGCTCTTCACCATCCTGAGAAACGCCTACTTCTCGGAGCTGCGCAAAACCAAGCGCGAGGTTGCGGACAGCGAAGGCCAGCTCGCCGCCAAGCTCTCCGTACCGCCAGAGCAGCAGGGTCACCTGGACCTCCTCGATCTCAACCGCGCCCTGTCGAAGCTCCCACCGGACCAGCGCGAAGCGCTCATTCTTGTCGGCGCCGAAGGCTTCTCCTACGAGGACGCGGCGAACATCTCCGGTTGCGCTGTCGGCACCGTGAAGAGCCGTGTCAACCGCGCACGCTCCCGCCTCAACGAGCTGATGTCGGCCACGCCGTCGGAGCACAAAGGCTCGGAAACCACTGGGTCCAAGCCGCATCCGCCGGGGAACCGCTCGCGGACCGCCCGTGTCCTCTGATACGGGACGGCCGCAACCGAAGAGATAGTCGAGTTGGACAACGAAAAAGGCGGGCAGTGCCCGCCTTCGTTGCATCAGAGCCCGTGAACGGAGAACCGGCCGCTGCGTTAAGCAGAGGCGACCTGCGCGTCGGGACGATGAGCTTTGTAGTCGAAGAACAGCGCCTGGCTGATGACAGCCTGCACCGTCTCGGTGCGGAAGGGCTTGTTGATAAGGAACGTCGGCTCCGGCCGGCTTCCCGTCAGCAGGCGCTCCGGATAGGCGGTGATGAAGATCACCGGCACGTCGAACGACTCCAGGATCTCGTTGACGGCTTCAAGTCCGGAGCTGCCATCGGCGAGCTGAATATCCGCGAGAACGAGACCCGGACGGTGCTTCTGGAACGCGGCGACAGCCTCGCTGTGCGTGCGCGCCGTCTCGCTGACTTCATGACCGAGGCCGGTGACGAGATCGGCAAGGTCGAGCGCGATCATGGGCTCGTCCTCGATGATCAGCACGTTCGTCGCCACCTGCTCGGCAATTTCGGAAGCCGCCTGGTCGACGAGCGCTTTCACATCCGCTTCGTCGGTGCGCAGGATCGTTGCCGTATCGGAGGTCGGGAATTCCTCGACCGCCATCAGCAGAAACGCTTGGCGAGCTCTTGGCGTGATGGCTTCGAGCTTGCGATCCGCGGCGGCTAGGCGCTCGGGAACCGGTGCATCGTATTTCGTTTGATTGAGCTGCACCGAGTTCCACACATCGAGGAAAGCGCGATAGGTGGCAACCCGCGGCTCCAGGTCGATAGGGAACATTGCCGGCTCGGCGGCGATTGCTTCCAGCATGGCGACCACATATGCGTCGCCACTTTCCTGACTGCCAGAAAGAACGCGCGCAAACCGCCTCAGGTAAGGCAACTGCGGCGCGATGATTTCCGAGATGGACATGCTCTCCCCTTTATACGTCGCCAACTTGGCCGTATGTCTTTGCAACCCGCTGGAAACGCTCAACTGCGTGAAAAGTTCCCGGCCCAGCCGCGGTGAATCGGCTGAAGTGCGCGCATGGCGCTAACCTATTGCCCCTCATACTTAATTTCCAGTACTTTGCGATCGGGTCAGCTCGCCTATCGGCGGCGCAGAACGCCGCCGATGAGGGATACGATCAACAGAATGATGGCGACCCAGAAGAGCATACGGGCACCTTCCGTAGCAACGCCCGCCACGCCGCCGAAGCCGAAAAATGCCGCGACGAGCGCGACGATAAGAAAGATAACAGCCCAGTAGAGAAGATTGCCCATGGTGCTCCTCGCGGCGTGAAAGCTAAAAGCTGAGTACTGCTGCTGGAAAATCCGAAGTGATGCGCATTGGTTCCACGGACTGCGCCACGTAAGCATCGAAGCGGAACCGGAGGCGCGTATTAAAGTTGATGGTAGGCAACGCCCACCCATGCCCTCGTCCACACGCTTTGAGATGAAAAACCAAATCCAGCAGTTCGACTGGGGCAACACACCGGTCGGCCCAATCGAGAACTGGCCAGCGACCCTCAGGACCGCTGTCGATATCATCGCCGCATCGCCCGTTCCGATGGTGATCCTGTGGGGACGGGAGGGCACGATGATCTACAACGATGGTTATGCAGCCTTCGCAGGTGCGCGCCATCCAGGGTTGCTGGGGCGTGCCGTTTCCGACGCTTGGCCCGAAGCCTCCGATTTCAACCAGCGCGTGATCGAAAGCGTCTTCGCGGGCGAGTCGCTGTCGTTTCGCGACAAGCACTTCAAGCTGCGGCTCCGGTCCGAACCGGAAGACGTCTGGGTCAACCTCGACTACAGCCCCGTACGCGGCGAGGACGGCAATACGGCCGGCGTGCTCGGCATCATCGTCGATACGACGCCGTGGGTTTATGCCGAACGCGCCCAGCGCGAGAGCGAATCCCGGTTTCGCACGCTCGCCGACAACATAGCCGCGTTCGCCTGGATGGCCGACGATGCGGGCAACATCTTCTGGTACAACAAGCGTTGGTTCGACTACACCGGCCTTCCCTTCGAGGAGGCCAAGCGTTGGGGCTGGCCCCTGCGCCAGCACCCCGAGCACGTCGACCGCGTAATGGAGAAGATCAACCGCTGTCTGACGTCCGGTGAAGTGTGGGAGGATACATTCCCGCTCAAGGGCCGCGATGGCGTCTTCCGCTGGTTCCTCTCGCGTGCCATGCCGATACGCGACGATGCCGGGAACGTCATCCGCTGGTTCGGAACCAACACGGACATCACCGAGCACCTCGAGGAAGCCGAGAAGAACGCACAACTCGCCACCATCGTCGCAACGTCGGCAGATGGCATCATCTCGATGGCCAGCGATGGAACGATCCAGTCCTGGAACCCAGGCGCCGAAATCATGTTCGGATATACCGCCGAGGAAGTGATCGGGAAATCCGAGCGTCTTCTGTTCCCCGATGATGCGCAGGCCGAGTTCGACGACAAATACCGCCACCTGCGCCGTGGCCAGCATGTGCTGAAGGATTCCCTGCGACGCAAGAAGGACGGCACGCTCCTCGACGTCGCAATAAACGTTGCCCCCATGCGCCGTCCCGATGGCCGCATCTTCGGCTTCTCCGCCGTCTTCCGCGACGTGACGGAGCGCAAGCGCGTCGAGAAGCATTTGCGTACGGTGATGCGCGAGCTATCCCACCGCACCAAAAACCTGCTGGCGGTGATCGTCGCGATGGTGCGCCAGACCGCCCGCACGAGTTCCGATGTCACCGTGCTGCAGTCGCAGCTGATCCAGCGCCTGCAGAGCCTGTCCGCCTCGCACGATCTCCTCGTCGCGGAGGATTGGACCGGCGCCTCGCTGGAAGAATTGATCCGCGCCGTGCTGCAGCCGTTCATCGGCACCACATCGGACGCCCTGGAATGCGAGGGCCAGCCGGTTTTCGTCAACGCAACGGCCGCGCAAAATCTCGGCCTTGCATTGCATGAGCTTGCGACAAACGCGGCAAAATACGGCGCACTGTCGACGTCGTCGGGGCGGGTGCAGCTATCGTGGGGATTCGAGCCCGGCGAGGATGGCAACCTCCGCCTCGTGCTGCGCTGGCAGGAGAGCGGCGGGCCTCGCGTAATGCCCGCGGAGGTGAAAGGCTTCGGCCATGTCGTCATCGAGCGCGTCGTCGGACAGGCCCTCAATGCCAACGTGGAATACCAATTCCCGCCCGAAGGCGTGCGCTGGACGATAGCGATGCCGCTCGAGTTCCTTGTGCGCTGGCGCAACAAAGGGCCAGCGGCAGTGCGAGTCACCGCCGGATAAAGAGATAAAGATAAAAATAGGCCGCCAAGGAGAACCTCACCGGCCTTGACTCGATCGTTGGCGGATCAGGGTATGATCGTACCGCCGTTCGGATGCAGCACCTGGCCGCTCATGTAGGATGCATCCTCGCTCGCGAGGAATACGAAGCACGGCGCAACCTCGTTCGGCTGGCCTGCACGCTTCATCGGTGCGCTGGTACCATGGCGGCTCGTCTTTTCAGCATCGAACGATGCGGGAATGAGCGGGGTCCAGATGGGGCCGGGCGCGACCGCATTCACACGGATGCCCTTGTCCATCAGGAGCTGCGAGAGCGAGCGCGTGAACGACACGATCGCGCCCTTCGTGGCGCTGTAGTCGAGCAGCGTCTCATGCCCTTCGAATGCGGTAATCGAGGCGGTATTGATGATCGCGGCGCCCTTGTGAAGATGTGGCAGCGCCGCGCGCGTCAGATAGAAGAAGCCAAACACGTTGGTGCGAAACGTCTGCTCGAGTTGCGATGCCGTGAGCTCCTCCAGGCCGTGCACCTCGTGCTGCTCGGCCGCGTTGTTTATGAGAACATCGAGACGCCCAAGCTCCGACACCGTACGCTCGACGGCCTGCTCGCAAAAGACATCCGATCCGATGTCCCCCGCGATGATGATCGCGTGCGCACCTTCCGCTTCGACGAGCCGCTGCGTCTCGCGTGCGTCCTCATGCTCGTCGAGATAGATGATGGCGACATCGGCGCCTTCCCGCGCAACGGCAACCGCTGTGGCGCGGCCAATCCCGCTGTCTCCGCCGCTGATCAGCACCACCTTGCCCTTGAGCTTGTCGGCGCCCTTGAAGCGCGGCTCGAACTCCGGCCGCGGCACCATGGGCTTCTCGCGTCCGGGCTGGACCTCTTGCTTCTGCGGCGGCTGGCGATGCACTTCCATCTTCCATTCACTTTCTGCCCCCCCGCACTTCTTTCCCAATGCAGCGAGCGCAGTACCGGTTCCGAAACACCCCGTTTTCGCGTCTATCGAAACTGGGCCCTCTCGTCGCAGCGCACTTACCCATCTGCATCGTTTAGGGCGGTTTCATTGGGTACGCGCGGCCCGCAGGCGGCGCGGTCGATGCGCCGGATGCCGCGCTGGCGGAGCCAGCGCTTGATTACCGCGTCGGCATGGACTTCTATCCTGCCGAACACCCTTTTGAATCTTTCGGCCCCATGCCCAAGAAAGCTCGAGCGCCAGCCACGCTGGACCAGCGATCGTTGCAGCTCGCTGAATCCCAGATATCCACCATTCTCGCCATCGCTGCGGACGCCATCATCTCGCTCAATGAGCAGATGCGGGTCATGGTGTTTAATGACGGTGCGGTCGCGATGTTCGGCTACACCAAGGAGGAGATGATCGGTCAGCCGCTCGACCGGCTGATCCCGGAACGCTTCCGCCCGCTGCACGGGGCACACATCGCGAAGTTTTCCGATTCCCCCGTCGCCGCGCGCCGCATGGGCGAACGCCAGGAAATCTATGCACTCCGCAAGGACGGAACCGAGTTCCCCGCCGAAGCCTCGATCGCCAAGCAGGACATCGGCGGCCGCCGCATCTTCATGGTCGTGTTGCGCGACGTTACCGAGCGCAAGCGTACCCAGGCGGAGCTGGCAAAGGCCAATTCGGAACTCGAAGAGCGCGTTGCCGAACGCACGCGCGAGCTCGAGGCGGAAATCCGCCGCCGCGAGGAAGCCCACGCCGCACTCATCCAGGCCCAGCGCATGGAGGCCTTCGGTCAGCTCACCGGCGGCGTCGCACACGATTTCAATAACCTTTTGACGATCCTCACCGGCAATCTCGAGCTGCTCGGCGAGGAAACCCATGACCCAGGACACCGAAAGCTCTTGAAGCGCGCGGTCGACGCCGCCGACATGGGCGCCGCCCTGACAAAGCGGCTGTTGACGTTCGCGCGCCGGCGTAGCCTGTCGCCGCAGGTCCTTGACCTCAACGACCTCGTACTCGGCTTGATGGAGATCCTGCGCCGCTCCATCGGCGAGCCGATCACGCTGACGACGATGCTCGCGGGCAAGCTGTGGCCCACCAAAGCCGATCCGAGCGAGGTCGAGAACGCGATCCTCAACCTTGCGATCAACGCCCGCGATGCGATGCCCAACGGAGGCGAGCTCATCGTCGAGACTCGCAACCTCGAAGGCGAGGAGCTGCCCTTCGACGGCAAAGGCCGTCAGTTCGTTCTGCTCTCGGTGACGGATACCGGCGAAGGTATGTCCCAAGAGGTGTTGGAGCGCGCGTTCGAGCCCTTCTTCTCGACCAAAGAGCCGGGCCGCGGCACCGGCCTCGGCCTCAGCACCGTCTACGGTTTCGCGGTGCAGTCGGGCGGTCACGCGGCCATCGAGAGCGCGCCCGGCAAGGGCACCACCGTACGCCTTTACCTGCCTCGCGCCGAGGAGCAGCTGGAATCGCACGTCGGATCTCCGGTGGAATCGGTCCGGCTCTCCGAGAACAGCGAAGTGGTGCTTGTCGTTGAAGATAACGCCGACGTTCGCGAGATCACCCTGCAGCGCGTGGAAGGGCTCGGCTATATCGCGCTCGAAGCCGAAAGCGGGCCCGCCGCCATCCGCGTCCTCGAAAGCGGCGAGCACGTCGATGTGGTGCTGAGCGACATCGTCATGGCGGGCGGCATGTCGGGATACGATGTTGCGGGCTGGGTTAGCGAGCACGCGCCGCAGGTCAAGGTCGTGCTGACGACGGGCTATGCCGCTGAGGAAGCACAGCACGATCCGCTGGAGATCGGTGGCCGGCCGATCCTGCGCAAGCCGTATAAGCGCAGCGAGCTTGCCGTCGCGCTCCATGACGCGCTCCACGGCAAGGGTAATTGATGCGGTACTGAAGGGCTGCCCAGGAGTACCTCCGGGAGGCGGGACCGGTTTTCCGATAGGAAGCACGGCAAGCAAAGAGGCGTGCCGCACCTGAACTTGGAGCGCCTCTAGAGCCGCTTTACGTTCCCGGCAAAGACATAGCCGACACCGCGAACGGTCTTCACCAGCATCGGCCGTTCGCTTTCCGGCTCGAGCTTCTTGCGCAGTCGCGCCACAAGAGCGTCGATCGACCGGTCGAGAGGGGTCCAGTCGTGCCCCTTCAAAAGGTCCATCAGCTCATCGCGCGAGAGCACCCGGCCCGGCCTTTGCAGAAACAGAGCGAGCAGGTTGAACTCGGCCGTCGTCAGCTCGCGAACGACACCCGCCGGATCGCGCACATCGCGGCGCGGCATGTCGACGATCCACCCATCGAAGCCGTAACGCAGGCCTGTCTCAGCGGCAGAGGCGCTCGGCGCCGTCCGGCCGATATAGCGGCGCAGTACGGCGCGCACGCGCGCAACCACCTCGCGCATGAGGAATGGCTTCGGGATATAATCATCCGCGCCGAGCTCTAGCCCTACGATCCGGTCGATCGCGTCGCCCTTGCCGGTAATCATGATGATCGGCGTGTTGCGCGCAGCCCTCAGTTCGCGCGCCACCTTGAGACCGTCCTCGCCGCCGAGCTTGAGGTCGAGCGTTACGAGGCTGACCGGATTGCGATCGATCAGTTCCATCGCCTGCCGCCCGTCGCTCGCTTCGAGCACAGAAAATCCCTCGCCCTCCAGGCCAGTGCGCAGAAGTTCGCGCACCTGGGGTTCGTCATCGACAATCAGGATCGTATGCTGGGCGTCTTGGGTAGGCATTCCGGCTATTTTCGGCAGGTCAATTGCCTCTGTTACATGCTGTCACACAAGCGCACAATCGGGTCAAATCCCCGCGGCGCCGAGAGGGTACTTTGTCGCCAGTTCGACCTGAGACGATAAATCCCACGGTGGTTCGCGGTGAGCAACAATCGCGCTAACGGGAAACAAAAGGATTGCTGCGGCGCCTGCCGGAACCCCGGCGAGCAACGGCCGAGCTTTGTTGTCGGCGTCTTTTCCGAGGCCGAGATGGCGAAAGGAGCCGCCGAGCGCGTGCGTTGCGGCACGGGGTGCTCCGGGGTCAATGTTGTATCAGGCCCGAACCCCGGCAACGGCCGCGATCTCAATGGCTTCCATGGCCTCGGATGCGGGCACCTTTACGACCAGATCAATCAGCACCTGCAGTCGGGCGCGCTTCTGGTCGTGGTTGACGTCGAGACCCCCGAACAGCAGCGAGGCATCTCGCGCGTTCTGCTCGAATCGAAGTGCGATCTGCTCCTCACCCACGACGGCTCTCGGCGCGCCGACTGACGTAGCCGCGATCGAACCCCCCTAAACCTTCACATGGGATCGGGATCGGGACCGGGCTCCTCGTCCTGTATCGCCCGCCAGCCTGCGCCTTCGAGATCTTCGAACTGGCCCGAGCGCAGCGCCCATAGGAAAGCTATGAGGCCCAGAAAGCCGAGCACGAGGGCGCATGGAATGAGCCAGACGAGAGCCGTCATCGCGCTTTCACCCTCCCGAGCGTAAGTCGCCGTCCGCGCAGACGCAGGGCGTTTCCGGTCACCGCGATGGAGGAAAGCGACATCGCCAGCGCCGCAATCAGCGGCGTCACATAGCCTGCGACCGCAAGCGGCACGAACAGGAAATTATAGCCGAGCGAGATCGCGAAGTTCTCGAACGCCATGTGCTGTGCGGCGCGCGATACCTTCAACGCCTCGCCCACCGGCGCGAGCGGCTCACCCTGGAACACGGCATCGGATGCCGTCTGGCTGACATCCGCCGCGGTAGACGGCGAGAGCGAGGCATGCGCCGCCGCGAGGGCGGGAGCATCGTTGAGGCCGTCGCCGACCATCAGCACGCGGCATCCTTGAGCCTTCAACGCTTCGAGGCGCGCGATCTTCCCGTCCGGACGCACCTCGGCGGCCCACTCCTCGATGCCCAGCGCGCTGGCCGCATCCCGAACCGCCGCCTCGCGGTCTCCCGAGAGGAGGCACACGCGATAGCCGGCGTTCTGCAACTCGGAAATGAGCGCTTTCGCATCGGTACGCAGCGCATCGTCGAAGCGCAGAGCGATGGGGGACGCGGCCCCTTCACGGAACCACAGTGAGGATGTCTCCGCGCCACCTTTACCGCCGGCCTCGGCCTCGACCCACGCCGCCGACCCCAGGCGCCGCTCGCCCCGCGGAGTTTCACTGCGCAGCCCGCTCCCCGGTTCCTCGATGACGCCGTCTGCAACCGCAAACGCCAAGCCGCGTTCGCGGGCCGTGCGTACCACGGCGCGGGAATAGGGATGCCGGCTCGCAACCGCGAGCGACGCAGCCGCCGCGAGCGTGCGATCGTCGATCTCGGCGGCGTTGCTCAGTGATGGCTCGCCCCGCGTCAGCGTGCCCGTCTTGTCGAAAACGACCGTATCGACCTCCGACAGACGCTCCAGGCCGTCCGGCGCCTTTACGATCACACCCCGGCCGAACAGGCGGCTCGCCGCTGCAACCTGCACCGCAGGCACCGCGAGGGCGAGCGCGCATGGGCAGGTGATGATCAGCACCGCGATGGCATAGGTGAGCGAGCGTTCAAATCCGGCGCCGATGACGAGCCAGCCGAGGAGGGTGGCGAGACCGAGGAGATGCACGGCCGGTGCGTAGAGACGCGCGGCACGGTCCGCAAGGCGCACGTAGCGCCCACGTCCCTGCTCCGCCGCCTGTACAAGGCGCGCGATTTCCGCGAGCAGCGTGTTGTCGTCGGTGGCGGTCGCTTCGATGACGATGGCCCTGCCGAGGTTGACGGTGCCCGCGTGAACGAGCGCTCCGACGCTAGCGTGCCGCGGCACCGTCTCGCCGGTGATGAGGCTGGTATCGACATGCGTCGCCCCGCTCACGATGCGGCCGTCGACCGGCATACGCTCGCCGGGCGCCACCTGCACCTTCATCCCTACAGCGAGTTCGCGCGCGGGAACCCGTCGCACTGCCCCGCCGACGCCGATAACGTTGGCGGCGAGCGCTTTGAGACCGATGAGGTTCTCCGCTGCGCCCCGGGCGCGCGCCCGCACCTTTTCGTCGAGATAGCGTCCGACGAGCAGAAAGAATGTCAGCGTGATCGCTGCATCGAAATAGACCTGCTCCGTGCCGCGCACCGTCTGATAGACGCTCATTGCCGTCGCCAGCGAGATGCCGAGCGATATCGGAACGTCCATGTTGAGACTGCGGGACCGCAAGGCGACAAAAGCCGAACGGAAGAACGGCTGCGCCGAATAGGCGATGGCCGGCATCGCAATGAGCGCCGAGAGCCAGTGAAAGAGCCCCTGCGCGGACGCGTCCATATCGCTGGCGACACCCGCCCACACCGATACGGACAGCAGCATGACGTTGGATGACGCGAAGCCGGCGACGCCAAGGCGGCGCAACAGATCGTCGGCGCGAGCGCTCGCCGCTTCGTCTGCACTGCCGACGGATTCCGCGGCGCGATAGCCGGTGCTGTTCAGCACCTCGATGAGCTGCAGCGGCTCGACTTTTGTCTCGTCGTACGTGACCGCGACGCGCTTGGCGGCAAGACTTGCGCGCGCCGATACAACGCCTTCCGCGGCACGCAGCGCCCGCTCGACATTTCCCATGCAGGCGCCGCACTGCATGTTTTCAATGATCAACGATACGGTACGCGTCGACCGGCCTTCGCTGCCGCCGGCCTCACCGGCCGTCGCAACCTGCGTCACGGCCCGATCCATATCCTTCTCCTTGCCTGATAGGACGGGACCGCGCTGTCGGCGCCGTTAAAGGCGCTGAGGTCGACGATCCAGCTGCCGCCGCTCAGCTCACCCAGTTCCGCCTCGTAGATACCCGCGCGCGTCTCGACGAGCTCGACGGTCCTGTCGAACCGGTCCGTAGCCGGGCGGCCGACCCGCGCGATCAGGCGTCTTCCCGCGACGCCGTCCTTGGCGATGTCCGTAAGCCCGACGCGCAAACGTGCCGGTGTGCCGGCGACGGAAATCTCGTCATGCCAGCCCTTCGCCGTCTGCTCCGTCTCCTGCTCGATGCGCTCGTTGTACGTGAGCCCCTTACGATAGGCATCCGTCTCGAGGCCGCCGAACGTCGTCACGGCCTGATAGATCATGAAGCCATCGACGGCGACAATGACCGCGAAGAACCCGGCGAGGATCATCAGAACATGTGTGCCGCGCAGCCCTGGGCGTGCGCTTTTAGCCGGAGTGCTCATCGATCGGGTCCCCGGAAGGTGAGGTCATGATACATGGTCGATCCGTCCTCGGCATCGATCACCTCCAGTCGGAAGGGGGTCGACGCGCCGCGCAGCAGGGCGCGCTGCGCCGAAGGAACGGTCACATGCATCTTCAGTGCGCGTAGATCGTCCGGCGCCACGTCGATCTTGGCGTTGGCGTCGCCAAAGCCGACGATCGACAGTTTTGAGCCTTCGATGCCCGCGATGCCGAGATGGAAGCTGCGCTCGTGATGCTGCTTGTTCAGGATTTTCACGGTGAAGCCATTGCGCAGGCTGCCGTCCGAAAGCTGAACGAAGATCGGATTGCGATCCTGCAGTACGCTGACTTCGAGCACGGCCCGGTTGAGCCACGCGACCAGCATGATGCCAGCCACGAGCACCATCAGGCCGGAGTAAAGGAGTGTGCGCGGGCGAATGGCGCGCACCTTCGTGCGCTCCCCGGTTACCGGCGCATCGACGTTTCGGAACGTGTCGTATGCGATGAGGCCCTGCGGACGACCGACCTTGTGCATGATGTCGTTGCAGGCATCGATGCAAAGCGCACACTGAATGCATTCGAGTTGCGAGCCGTCACGGATATCGATGCCCATCGGGCAAACGACCACGCAGGCCTTGCAGTCGATGCAGTCACCGCGGCCCTCCCACGTCTGACCCTTCTTGTGCGGACCGCGGGGCTCGCCGCGGTAGTCGCGATAGGTGATCAGAAGGGAGTCGCGGTCGAACATCGCGGCCTGAATGCGCGGCCACGGGCACATGTAAATGCACACCTGCTCCCGGGCGATGCCGCCGAGAAGATAGGTCGTGCCGGTAAAGATACCGAGGAAAGCATAGGCGATCGCCGGCGCCTCGCCTGTTACCAGCTCGTGCGCGAGCGTCGGGGCGTCACGGAAATAGAAGACCAGCGCACCGCCCGTCGCAAGCGCGATCAGAAGCCACGAGATGTGCGTTCCGCCCTTCTTCCAGATCTTCTCGAAAGTCCATCGGCTGTTATCGAGCCTCAGGCGCGCGTTGCGGTCTCCCTGCCAGAACCGCTCGACCACGATCATGAGATCGGTCCAGACGGTTTGCGGGCAGGTATAGCCGCACCACATCCGGCCCGCGACGGCCGTCACGAGGAACAACCCCAATGACGATAGAATGAGGATGCCGGTGATGTAGTAGAGTTCCTGCGCCCAGATCTCGATCGGACCGAAAAACAGGCGCTGGTTTGCGAAGTCGAGCAGGAACGCCTGGTCGGGAAGATTGGGGCCGCGGTCCCACCGGAACCACGGCAGCGCATAATAGACGCCAAGCGTGACGAACATCACGGCCCACTTGACGTTGCGGAAGAAGCCCCGCGCAAGCTTGGGATAAACCTTCTTCCGCCCGATGTAGGCCTCCATCGGGTGAGACCCGACGGACATGTCACTTGCTCTCGATATCGAATTCATGCGCGGCTCCCGCCGACGAAGGCGCACAGGACGTCTTCAGCTACTTTCCGCCGCCAAGAGAGTGCACGTAGGCAGCCAGCATTTTGATCGTAACGGGGTCCAGCCGGCCGCCCCAACTGGGCATGACGCCGCCCCTGCCTGTCTCGATCGACTTCTCGACATCCGCGAGCCGGCCGCCATAGAGCCAGATGCCGTCGCTGAGGTTTGGCGCGCCGACATCCTGATTACCCTTGCCGTCCTCGCCATGACAGGCAGCACAGTTCTCAGCGAAGATCTTGGCACCGCGCGCGACCGCCGCGGGATCGCTCGAAGTACCCGAGAGCGAAAGCACGAACTGCGCAGTGTCGGCGATCTCCGCGGGCTTCAGGATGCCGTCCAGCCCGAACCGCGGCATGGCCATGTCGCGCGTCTCCGCATTGCCCGAGCGGATGCCGTGCGTGATCGTGTATTCGATCGCCTCGTGCGTTCCGCCCCAGAGCCAATCGTCGTCGTTGAGATTGGGATAGCCAACGGCTCCGGCGCCACCCTTGCCGTGACAGGGGCCGCACTTGTCGCCGAACACCGCCGCGCCACCCGCCATCACGAAGGCAAGCAGCTCCGGGTCCTTCTCAATGTCGGCGAGCGGCGTTGCAGCGATCTTCTCGAAATATTGCGCCTGCGAAGCCTTCGCATCGGCAATCTCTTTGGACACCGCCCCGCGCTGGCTGTAGCCGAGCACACCTTTGGTGTACCCGTTGAGCGTCGGCCATGTCGGATAGATGATCCAATACCCGATCGCCCAGACGATACTGGCATAGATCATATACAGCCACCACTTTGGCAGCGGCTTGTTCAGCTCCTTCAGGTCGCCGTCCCAAACGTGACCCGTTGTTTCGACGCCGGTGACGCTGTCGATTTCCTTCTCAGCCATCAGGCCTTCCCCTCCGGTTCGTCGTCTTTGTCCTCGAGAGGAAGCTGCGCCGCCTCATCGAACTTTTTCTTGTTCCCAGGCCAGAAGACGTACGCGATGATGCCGACGAAGAGCGCGACGAACAAAACCAGCGCTACGGTCTGCGAAAGAACGGTTGCGGATTGATAATCCATCGTCCGGTTCCTTAGCGTAGGTTGGGGCCAGCGGCGTCGAACGTGGTGAAGTCCACCAGCGTCCCCAGCATCTGCAGATAGGCGATCATGGCATCGAGCTCGGTGGGCTCTTCGGCCTGAGTGCCGTCGAACTTGCGCACCTGGGCCTTGGGATACCGCTCGAGAAGCGCCTTCGACTCCTTACTGTCGGGCGAAATCTGCGCCACGACATCGCTCTTGGCCTTCTCGATCATCTCGTCGCTGTACGGCACGCCCGCGACGCGCAGCGCCTGCATGCGCTTGTCGATATCGCTGTAGTCGAGCTTGCGCTGCTCGAGGAACGGATAGCCGGGCATCACGGACTCCGGCACGACCGAGCGCGGACGGCGCATGTGATCGACGTGCCAGGCATCGGAGTACTTGCCGCCGACTCGCGCCAGGTCAGGTCCGGTGCGCTTCGAGCCCCACTGGAACGGGTGGTCGTACATGCTCTCGGCGGCGAGGCTGTAGTGACCGTAGCGTTCGATCTCGTCGCGCATCGAGCGGATCATCTGCGAGTGGCAATTGTAGCAGCCTTCGCGGACGTAGATGTCGCGCCCCGCGAGCTCCAACGGCGAGTAAGGCCGCATACCCTGCACCTTCTCGATGGTGGACGACAGGAAGAACAAGGGCGCGATTTCAACGAGACCGCCGATGGACACCACGATCAGGATGCCGATCATCAGCACCATCGAGTTCTTTTCGAAAATGTCGTGCTTCATTGCTTCCTCACTCGGCGGGCGTGGCGGCGGGGACGTGGCGCAGCTCAGGTGCTGCCGCCGATGCCGGCTGCTCGGCGATATCGGAAGAAAGCTCGCCGCGAATCGTGCGCCAGACGTTGATCGCCATCAGCACGCCTCCGATTAGGAACAGCAGACCGCCCGTTGCGCGGATGATGTAGGGCCAGTGCATCGCTTCCACGGACTCGACGAACGAGTATTTGAGGAATCCGAGGTTGTCGTACGCGCGCCACATGAGACCCTGCGTGATGCCCGACACCCACATCGCCGTGATGTAGAGAACGATGCCGATGGTGGCGGTCCAGAAGTGCCACTCCACGAGCCGCAGCGAGTAGAGGCCCTTACGCTTCCATAGCCACGGGACGAGGCAGTAGATCGCGCCGAACGACACCATGCCGACCCAGCCCAGCGCACCAGAGTGAACGTGGCCGATCGTCCAGTCGGTGTAGTGCGACAGGGAATTAACCGACTTGATGGACATGAGCGGCCCTTCGAACGTCGACATGCCGTAGAAGGCCACCGACACGACCAGCAGGCGCACGACCGGATCGGTCCGCAGCCGGTCCCAGGCGCCCGAGAGCGTCATCAGGCCGTTGATCATGCCGCCCCAGGACGGCATCCAGAGGATGATGGAGAACGTCATGCCGAGCGTCTGCGCCCACTCGGGTAGCGCGGTGTAATGCAGATGGTGCGGGCCGGCCCAGATGTAGATGAAGATGAGCGACCAGAAGTGCACGATCGACAGCCGGTAGGAATAGACCGGCCGCTCCACACGCTTGGGGATGAAGTAATACATGATGCCGAGGAAGCCGGCGGTCAGGAAGAAGCCAACGGCATTATGGCCGTACCACCACTGCGTCATCGCATCCTGCACGCCCGAGAACAGCGAGTAGCTCTTCGAGCCGAGGAACGAGACTGGAATTGCGAGGTTGTTGACGATATGCAGCATGGCAATCGTCACGATGAAGGCGAGATAGAACCAGTTCGCCACGTAGATGTGCGGCTCGCGGCGCTTCCAGAGGGTGCCGAGGAAGACGAGCAGATAGGCGACCCAGACGATCGTCAGCCAGATGTCGACGTACCATTCCGGCTCGGCATATTCGCGCGCCGCCGTGACGCCGAGCACGTAACCCGATGCCGCCAGCACGATGAAGAGCTGATAGCCCCATACGACGAAATACGGAAGCCAATAGCCGAACATGCGCGCGCGGCAGGTGCGCTGCACGACATACATCGACGTTGCAATGAGCGCGTTGCCGCCGAAGGCAAAGATGACGGCCGATGTATGCACCGGCCTCAGGCGGCCGAAGTTGGTCCAGGGCAGGTCGAAGTTCAGATCCGGAAAGGCGAGCTGCCAGGCGATGAGGTCGCCAACTGCAAACCCGACGATGCCCCACACCACCGCAGCGATGGTCGCGACTTTGACCGGCCCGTCCATGTAATGGGACTGCTCGTCGGCATCGACCGGACGCGGATGCGTCATCACGTAATAGCCGGCCGCGGCGCTGGCGGCGAGAAAGAGGAGCCCGTGCAGGCGTATCACCTCGTCCTGGCCGAACAGAGCAAGTATCAGACCAACGATGACGCCGAGCACCGAGACAATCGTCGCAGTGGCCCCCGAAAGCACGATGAATTCTTCGCTGGCTGCCTTCATTATTGAAACCCTCGTCCTCACCCAGGCTGCCGACGATATGCAGACGCGTCACAGGACCATTGACGGCGATCAAGCCTGCGACGAACGGCAGCGCATTTTGTCTCTTCACATGCCCCGCACCGACACGTGATCCACAGGCTTGACGCTGATCAACCTGCACGCTGCCGACGACTTCCATGGTGCGTGTCCGCAAACACAAAGCCGATGGAGGAAGCAGTGAACCAGATGCCGAGGGTGATTGCAGACGACGCGAAGGCCTTGAGCCCGGCCGAATTCGAAGCGGCCATCCGTGCGGTTGGCGCGGAGCGCTACCACGACAAGCACGTGTTCCATAAGCTTCTGCACGGCGGCAAGCTCAGCAAAGGCCAGGTGCAGGCATGGGCGCTCAACCGCTACTGCTATCAAGCCGCCGTGCCGCGTAAGGATGCCGCACTGATGAGCCGCGCGCACGACCGCGAGCTGCGGCGCGAATGGATCCATCGCATCCACGACCACGACGGACTGGGCGAGGAGCACGGCGGCATCGAGCGCTGGCTGGTGTTGACGGATGCCCTCGGCCTCGACCGCGACTACGTGATCAGCATGGAGGGCGCATTGCCGGCGACTCGCTTCGCCGTCGAAGCCTACGTACGGTTCGTCGTCGAGCAGCCGCTTACCGTTGCGGTGGCCTCGTCGCTGACCGAGCTGTTCGCCCCCTCGATCCATCGCGAGCGCATCGCCGGCATGTTGGAGAGCTATTCCTTCGTCAACGATGAGGTGATGGCTTATTTCAAACGGCGGCTAAGCCAGGCGCCGCGCGATGCCGACTTCGCCCTCGACTATGTGAAGCGTAACGCCAGGACGCGGACTGAGCAGGAAGCGTGCATCGCCGCCGTGCGATTCAAGTGCAACACCCTGTGGGTGCAGCTCGACGCGCTCCACCATGCCTACGTCAGCCCCGGGCTCGTCCCTCCCGGCGCTTTTCGCCCCTCAGCCTGAAGCGCCACCGAGCCGCGGCGACATCTGAACACCCGCGCATGGCCCTCCCCGCCCGGGCTGGGCCATGCCGTGCTGAGCGAAGAAGCGGAAAGGAAAGGTCACCCGCAGTGACAGGCCGGCTGCACGGCAGCCGAGCTTCGAGGGCAAACGCCGGCCCGCGGTCCCACGTCCTGCCGGTCGGCACTGGCAGAAGAAGAGAGGCGGGCCGGCGACGCCAGCCAGACCCTGCGGCCGGCGGCATTCGTCTCGGCTTACTCGTTGGCGAGTTCGACGAGCCGCGCGAGATCGCGCAAATGTACGCGCGTCGCTCCCTGCTCGATCTCGATGACGCCCATCGTCCGCAGTTTGGTGAGCGTACGGCTCACGGTCTCGATGGTGAGGCCGAGAAGGTCGGCAATATCACTGCGGCGCATCGCGAGGTTTACGGTCGAGGATTCCTCGACACCCGTACGCCGATGCAGCCTGATGAGGAACGCGGCCACACGCTCGATGGCGCTGCGCTGCCCGACCGTAACGAGGAGGCTACGGGTAGCGGCAAGCTCATGGCAAACGGATTTATAGAGCTTCAGGGCCAGTCTGGCGTCGGTCTCCGCGAGGCGCTCCAAGGCCGCCACTGAGAGGCACTTCACCCTCGAGGTGACGGTCGCCTGCGCGCTCAGCACATGCTCGCCGAGCACCCCGAGCCCGATGAGATCGCCCGGATAGGCAAAGTCGATGATCTGGCGGCGGCCGTCGGGAAGGGTCTTATAGACGGCAATCACACCCTCTTCGACGTAGAACACATAGTCCCGGTTGTCGCCCTCGCAGAAGACGTGCTCCTTGGCCAGCAGCCGGCGAATGGTTGCACTTGCCATACGGTCATCGAACGAGCTCGAGGCCGATCCGGCGTGCGACCGCCTGACGTCTGCCGTCGGTTCCGGGTGCGCCGCGAGCATTGCACTTTCTCCGTCATTGGATCTCCCTCCGATGGTCTAACGACGCCGGGTCGCGCGGGTATGTCCGCTGCGTGACGTTTTGTAAGAGTGTGTAACAGCGTAGAGGTCATCGTGCCGCAGGGCTGATGATTTCAATCAAGGCGCACCCGCTGCAGCCGTCTAATTTGCGGCTATGAAAGCTGACGTCGACATTCGCGCGCATATTGACGCGGACGCGCATCTCCAGAGGGAGATTAACCACGCGCTCTCCGCCACCGCCGAGGGGCTCGCGATGACCGGCGACCTCCGGCTGGTGCGCATATTGGCCCGAACGCTTGGGCCGAGCTGGACCGAGCACGTCAGCTTCCAGGAGGAAGTCATCTTCCCCATCGCAGCATCGCGTCACGGCGGAAGCACGAAAAAATCCATCGCCCTGCTCCGCGCCGATCACGACAACCTATCGCACCAGCACACCGAGATCGGATCGGTGTTGCAGGGTTTGCTCGACGGACGGCCTACCGATCTCGACCAGCTCGGCACGACCTTACGCGCCACCATGGCGCTGCGCCGCTCGCACTTCCTCCTCGACGCCGAGCTTCACACGTCGCTGCCCGCGCCTTACACCACGAAAGAGCGTTCCTTCTGCATCCATTGGATGAGAACACGCCCCCCGGCGCGCTTCCCGCTCAGTCTCCTGCGCGAGGGAGGCCATTCCATCCCGCGCGGGCCGGGCCGCGTCCATTGAGGCTGATTAGAGCAACGGGGGTCGGAAGCTAGCACCAGATGGACGGCATCCTTCTCATCGCAATCAATGGGTTGGCGCTCGGGCTCGCCAGCACGCTCCATTGCGCGGGGATGTGCGGCGCCATCTCGTGCAGCTTGCTGCTCGCCCAGGAGCGAGGCGGCCAGCGCAATGCGCATTATGCGTTTGCGCTCACGCATGCAGGCCGAGTGGCTTCTTATGCCCTCGCCGGTGCGATTGTAGGGACCATCGGTGCTCCTGCCATCGCTTGGCTCGACCGCGATACGGCTTTCCGTCTTCTGCAATGGGCCGCCGCGGCTTCGCTGATCTGGATTGGACTTTCCACCGCCGGCCTCGTCCCCTCCATCACGCTCATTGACCGCGGCCTCACCTCGATCGCCGACGGTCTCGCGCGCCTTCACGCCAGATCGCAACGGCGCATCTACGTGCCGATCCTCTCCGGCCTCGCATGGGGGCTGATGCCGTGCGCCATGGTCTACGCAGCATTGTTCACCGCTATGCTTTCAGGCTCGATCGTCGGCGGCGCTGTCACTATGACCGCGTTCGGCATTGGCACCCTGCCGGGGCTCGTTGCCGCAAGTTTCGGGTTCCGTCGCCTCGCGCAGGTGAAAAGCAGCCGCGCAACCCGTCTAGCCGCAGGCCTCGCCGTGGCCGTATTCGGTGCGGCGACGGTTTTCTTCGCGCACCCGAACTCACCCTACTTCTGCCTGCCCGGCCTGCCCGGCCCGACCGCGAGCCCTGCCGCCGCCCCCGCGTCCGATCGCAGCACGCCCCCGCGCACCCAGGCTTTTCTTGATCGCCATCAAGAGCAGCCGCGCGTACCCGCTCTAGCTTCGCTCCCGGAATGACAACTGCAATCGCGGTAGGCGGACCATGAATCCCGAAGTCGTGAAGCGCTATTCGGCACCGGTGCCCCGCTACACCAGCTACCCCACAGCGCCGCACTTCACCTCCGACGTCGGTCCCGACCAATACGCCGAGTGGCTGGCCGCACTGTCCCCTGCCTCGCGCCTGTCGCTTTACCTGCACATTCCCTATTGCGTTTCGCTCTGCTGGTATTGCGGCTGCTGCACCAAGGAAGTGCGCCGCTACGACCCGGTCGGCCAGTATTTGCCATCACTCCATGCGGAGATCGAAGGCGTTTCGCGGCGCCTGCCCGCCGCACACAGCGTCACGCACATCCATTGGGGTGGCGGCACGCCGAATATCCTTTCTCCCGACGACATCGCGCGTCTTGCCGAAGTCCAGGCACGTCATTTCCAAATCGGTGACGGCGCCGAGTTCGCGGTGGAGATCGATCCGCGCGGGCTCGACGACGAACGCGTCACCGCTTTCGCGCGCGCCGGCGTCACGCGCGTCTCCCTCGGCGTGCAGGATTTCGATACCAAGGTTCAAGCGGCCATCAACCGCCACCAATCCTTCGCGCAAACGAAGTTCGCGGCGGATGCCTTCCGGGCAGCCGGCATCGGTGCCATTAATGTCGACGTCGTCTATGGCCTGCCGCACCAGACCCGCGATGGCGTGCAGCGTACCATCGAGCAGGTGCTGGCGCTTCGCCCCGCGCGCGTTGCCGCTTTCGGCTATGCCCATCTGCCGTCCCGCCTCAAGCACCAGCGGATGATCGACGAAACGGCTCTTCCCGATTCTATCGAGCGCTTCGCGCAGGCGAGCCGTATCGCGCGCACACTCGGCGCTGCAGGCTACGTGCGCGTCGGCCTCGACCATTACGCCCTGCCCGACGATCCGCTCGCGGGCAATACCCTGGCGCGCAACTTCCAGGGCTACACAACCGACACCGCCGACGCGCTCATCGGCCTCGGCACATCCGCCATCGGGCGTCTGCCCCAAGGCTACGTGCAAAACCACCCTGCAACGGGCGAGTATGTGCGGCGCATCGGAGAGGGGCGCCTCGCAACATCGCGCGGCTTCGTGCTTTCGGAGACGGATCGGATGCGCGGCTTCGTCATCGAACGGCTCATGTGCGATCTCGCTTTTCCGGCGCGTGAGTTGCGGCTACGCTACGGCAACCACGCAGAAGAAATCCTGCAGGAGGCACAAGCGCTCCTGGAGGCCGACCGCGATCGCCTCGTCGAGCGCGATGGCGAAGCGTTCCGCGTCACCGACCGCGGGCGCCCGTTCGTACGCTCCATTGCGGCGTGTTTCGATTCCTACTTCGACGAAGGCGCAACGCGTCACGCACCGGGTGTCTGACGCCGCGTTTGGGGGAAAGGACATGAACGACCATTTCTGGCCGTCGCTCTATCCAGGCATCATCGTTGCGTTGATCATCGGCTTTGCGACCGGCGGCATCGTCGCCATCCTCACCGGTGCTGTAGGCGGGCTCATTGGATCGGTAGCGGCGTATTTCTTCACCGCTTGGATGGGGCTCGAGGAATCGGTCGCCTCGCTCGTCATCCTGCTCCTCGGCGCCAGCGCAGGTGGCTATGCCGGAGCACAGGCCGGGGTACGTTTGGCCGCGCAACGCAAGCACGGCTGACAGCGGGTTACCCCTTCGTCTCGGCCAACGCAGAAGCCAGCCGCTGCCATTCTGCCTCGCTCCCGGGCAGACCGAAGCGCAGCCACTCGGCCTTCGCGGGAAAGCTGCGGACGAGGATACCCGCACGGCCTAGTTTATCCGCGATCGCGCGCGCGCGGGCATGCCTTGCGAGCCGGAACAGGTGCGTGCCACCGATGATCTCGAAACCGGTGTTTTGCAGCAGCGTATCGAGACGCGCGCAGTCGGACGCAAGGTCTGCGGAAGCCGCGCTCAACCAGGTGGAATCCCGCAGCGCCGCAGTGCCGATGGCGATGGCCGGCGCCGGCACGGCCCAGGGCCCGATCTCCGCGCGCAACCGCTGGCACAGTGCTTCGTCGGACGTGATGGCAAAGCCAAGCCGCATCCCCGCAAGCCCGTAGGTCTTGCCGAACGAACGCAGCACGACCGCCGCCGCCCCCGGAAGCTGCGGGACGAGACTGGACCCCGCGCCCTCGAAATCCGCGAACGCTTCATCGACAACAAGCAGCCCGCCGCGCTGCGCCAGCTCACCGGCCAGCTCGCGTAACTGCTGCGCGGCGATGGTCCGGCCCGTCGGGTTGTTCGGATTGACGATTACGGCCACGCGGGCGCCGCCGATTTCGGTGAGACTACCCCGTTCGTCAACCCGGTGTCCGCAGCGTGCCCACGAAACGACATGCTCGCCGTAGGTCGGGCCGAGGATGACAACGTCCGCTGCGCTGATGATCCGGGGAACGATCTGAATGAGCGCCTGACTGCCCGGCGCGCTGACTACTTGATCGGCGTTCGCCGCGCCATAGCGCTGCGCCGCCGCCTCCCGCAGCGCCCGCTCCGCCCCCGACTGCGGAAGCCGCTGCCAGAGGGATATGTCGAGCGGCGGAACCGGGTAGGCATGGGGATTGATGCCGGTCGACAGGTCGATCCACGGCTCCGGAGCACCCGGAAAGCGCCGGCGCGCCGCGTCGATGTCGCCCCCATGGGCCACCGGTTCTATGCGGCTCGCTGTCATGCTAGCACCTCAAGCCCACCGAAGCGCCTGGATCGCCGACGCATGTTTCCCTTCACCACACTCGTAGCCATCGCGCTCGACGCGGCCTGCGGCTACCCGCAATGGCTATTTGCCCGCATCGGCCACCCGGTGAGCTGGATCGGCCGCCTGATAGCACGGTGCGAAGCCCGCTGGAACGATCCGCGGCTTTCCTTCGCACGCCGGCGCCGCAACGGCGTGCTGGCCCTTGCCGTGATCCTCGCGGCGACGGCGACCGGCGCCGGCGCCATTGTCGCGCTGGCGAACGGCCTTCTCCCGGCGCCGTGGAGCGCCATCCTCGTAGGATTGGCCGCGAGCACGCTCATCGCCCAGCGCAGCCTTAACGACCACGTCGCAGCCGTCGCCCACGCGCTGGAGACCGATGGGATCGGCGCGGGGAGGACCACGGTTGCGCAGATCGTCGGACGGGAAACGGCCCAGCTCGACACCGCAGGCGTCGGCCGCGCCGCTCTCGAAAGCCTCGCTGAAAACTATTCCGACGGCGTCGTCGCGCCCATCTTCTGGCTGCTCGTGGGCGGGCTGCCCGGCGCCGCGCTTTATAAGGGCATCAACACCGGCGACAGCATGATTGGCCATCGCAGCGAACGCTACAATGCTTATGGCTGGGCATCGGCGCGGCTCGATGATCTCGTCAACCTCCCCGCATCGCGGCTTGCGACCGTTTTCGTCATCGCTGCGGCGGCGCTTCTGCCGAACTACGACGCGAAAGGCGCGATGCGCGCCGTCGTGAGGGATGCACGGAGCCACCGCTCCCCGAACGCCGGCTGGCCGGAGGCAGCCATGGCGGGAGCACTCGGTTTGCGGCTTGCCGGTCCGCGCATCTACGGTGGCGAAACCGTCGACGACCATTGGATGGGCGATGGCCGACCCGACGCAACCGCCGACGACATCTACCGCGGCCTGCACCTTTTCCGGGTGGCGTGCATGCTGCAGGCGTTGGTGGTCGGCGCCCTCGCCTTCCTCGCAGTTCTATGATGCCGTGCCGCATCGCAAAGTGCGCGACGGCGCATGCGGATCAAACTACGCCTACTCAGCTCAGAACACGCCGCGGGTAAACGATGGACGAACCTTTTTCGATAGCAATCGACCGGCCGTTGCTCACGGTTACCTTCCGCGAACCCCAGCGCGTGCTGAGCTGGTCCATGCTGCGGCCGGGCATACAGGTCGTGCGCAGGATCGCATGGCTGGAGGTCCGCAACGCCGACTTCCCCGCCAACGTTGATGCGTTCGATGTCATCAGCGGACGCATCCGCGACGCCGGCCTCGATGACGCAGTCGTCCTCGTCACCTCGCGCGACATCCGCCGCAATCATTTCTCGCATGTGCGCGTCGAGGATACGCGGGCAAGGTGCCTCACGACGGTCGGTTTATCCAACAGCGAGCGGGTCGGCGCGCGTCTTCACCGGCCTCCGCCACTGACCGGCACGATCAACACGCTCGTGCATGTCGAGCATCCCCTCACCGACGGGGCGCTTATCGAAGCCATGTCCATCGCCACGGAGGCCCGCACGGCGGCGGTGCTCGACGCAGACGTCCGCCGGGGCGGCCTCGCTGTCACGGGAACCGGAACCGACTGCATCGCCATCGCCGCTCCGGTGGATGGCGAGGTTACCCGCTATGCCGGAAAGCACACGGCCGTCGGTGAAGCGATCGGCGCGGCCGTCTATCGCGCCACCGCGGAAGGCATCGCCGGCTGGAAGGCGGACTACGCCGAAATTAGCGCACCGGCGGACGCGCCCGCCGCTCCCTGAGAAATGTACCCCCGGCCGCGCCCGGCCAATCCGCTCCGATCAGAACTGGATCAGCGCGCCGGTGATGACGAGGTCGAGATTTTCCAGCGGCGCATTCGCGATCGGGCCTTCTACGGTGCCGCTGCCACCAATCTGGCGCAGCAGCAGGTCGCCCTGCACGTGCCGATAGGAGAGGTAGAGGATCATCGCCGCGCTATCGACGCCCTGCGCGACGCCGAGCCCCCAGATGTCGACGCCCGTGTACCACTCCGCCCAGTTCCCAACGCCCGTCGGATTGAGCGCATCCCCCGCCGTCACGGTGCGCCGCGTTCCCCCGGCTCCGTCATAGTCGAAGTATTCGCCATAGATCGTCGTCTTGCCAAGATCGAAGAACTTCTTCTCGATGCCTGCCTGTGCTGCCCAGAAGAACTGGGTGTCGTCGACATCGGTGCCGGCGAAACGCTGCGTTTTATGAATGAAGTCGTCGACCTTCAGCCCCGTTCCGAAATTGAGGAACAGGCCCGAGCGATGGTCGAGGATGCTGAACGATCCGCCCATCTGATAACAGTCGCTTGTCTCGCGATTGTCTGGGCCCTTCTCGGCTGCGGCACACAATGGAATTTGCGCGCCCGAAAGCAGGCCGAGAAAGCCGATGCCGGCCTCGAACTCGATATCGCCGATCTTCGCTTCGTAGCGGAGCGCGACGTCCCAAAATTCCTGCGTGCCGACCGAGGCGGAAAGCTGAAAGCCATAAAGCGTCGGCGAGATGTATTTCACCACATCGAAGCCGCGCTCGCCCTCGCCGGGTTGATCGCCGCTGTCGCCGAGCAGCCGCCGCCACGAGATGCCGCTGCCCGTCAAGCGCCCGTTGACGGCAGAGCGCAGCAGCATGCCGAGGCCCGTATCTTCGACATCCGAATATTTCGCGAAGGCCTGTGTCTGGGTGAGGTTGGCTTCGGTGATCTTATCCGTCGCCGCCGTGCTCAAACCCACCAGTAAGGTGCCGAGCCGCTTCTCCTTTACGTACCAGGAGATGTCGCGCAGATCGAAACCGATGTCGTCGGGATTATCGTTACCCTTGGAATTGTACTGATTGACGCGTTTGGAGTTAGCAGAGCGGATGCCGATCTCCAGCTTGAAGCCCGCCTCCCAGTCGTCGTCGATCTTGGCCTTGCCCTTGAAGCCGAAGCGTGTGCGCTGGTTGTCGTTCGTGACTTCGTATACGTCGCCCTCCTTACCATCATACCAGCCCAGCAAGGCCTGGTTGACGAGACCGTAGGCCTCGAGGCGCACAGCACGATTTCCGCGACGGGCCACCAGGCTGTCGAGTTCGGCCACCCGCGCATCGAGATCGGCGCAGCAGGGCGAGCCGATACCCTCGGCCGCGGCAGACGAAACCATAGACAGGAAGGCAGCTACCCGCAGCGCCCAGCGTGCGCTCAAGAACGTCCGTGCCAGGATACCCTCCGCATGGTGCCACCATCCAATATATTGAACGCATTGGATTAGCCGATTCGCGGAACGGCGCCGGGATTCTGAACGCCGGTAACTCACTGGTCCCCAATCCGATCGCGGCGATATGCTGTTCATGCAGGCGTGGCGCAGATTCGCACGAGCGAATCGCGTGCGCCTGATGTGGGCAAGAGCGCGAAGAGGGTGCAGCCTAGCCGGCGCGGGACAGCAGCAGATCGCGACTCGCTTCGCCCAGCGTGCGGCAGCCGGTGAGCGCCATGGCGAGTTCCAGCTCGTCGCGCAGAATGCGCAGCACATGGGCGACGCCGCGCGCACCGGCAACCGAAAGCCCGAACACGACCGGCCTGCCGACCATCACGGCGGATGCTCCGCAGGCGATGCACTTCAGCACGTCGGTTCCACGCCGGATCCCCCCATCCACGAGCACCGGCACGCGCCCCGCCACACGATCGACGATGCCGGGAAGCACCGCGAACGTTGCCGGCAGCGTATCGAGAACGCGCCCGCCATGGTTCGAAACGACGATTCCCGCTGCGCCGTGCTCGAGGGCGATCTCGGCGTCATCGGCGTTCAATATGCCTTTGAGCACGACCGGTAGCGAAGTGTTCTCCGCCAGCCACGCGACATCCTTCCACTGTGGCGCGATGGCGAGGAAATATTCGAACACGGGGCTCTCGATATGCGCTGCCGGGATCGTCTGCGCATAGCCGGCGAGGTTCACCGCGCTGACACCGGCGGGCAGGCGAAAGCCCGCGCGCTGCTCGCGGTTACGCGCCCCGCTCACCGGCGCATCGACCGTAACGACAAGCGCCTCGTAACCGGCCGCCTCGGCGCGCCGGACGAGATCGAGCGTCACAGTCCGGTCCGGTTGCAGATAGAGCTGAAACCAGCGTCGCGGCCCGGAAACCGCCGCGATATCCTCCAGCGTTGTGCTCGCGAGCGTGCTGACGACGTTCACCGCATCGAGAGCCGCCGCTGCCATTGCCGTCGCGCACTCGCCGTCCAGATGGGCGAGGCGCTGGTGGGCCATGGGCGCAATCAGAATAGGATGCGCGAACGTTTGTCCGAATAGCTCGACACGTGTATGGCCGCCCTCGCCCCCGCGCAGAACCCGCGGGTTCAGCGCCGCGCGATCGAACGCCTCCCTGTTCCAGCGCAGCGTGATCTCGTCCGCGGCACCACCCGCAAAATAGGCCCAAGCGTTCGCGTCGAGTGCCTGTTCCGCATGGCGCTCATAATCGGCCAGCGAAACGACACCGGCGGGAATTTCGGCGAGCGTTGGCAGCGGTTCGGTCACGGGGAGGTCTTTCGAATTGCGTCGAGACCCTATAGGCACCGGCGGCCGGCCTATGCCAGCAAAATGCGCCCGCCATTGCGCACATGGTTGACGCCGGCCGCATGCGAAGGAATCTAACGGCGCGCGCCCCATGCTGACATCGCACGCCGCGCGCCCTATGGTCCGCAGGATCTCAACCGGGGTGCTGGACGGCGATGCGAGCGGAAAACTGGATCTCCCATTTCCCGGGCCTCGGCAAGCTCCCCGACGAAATCGTAACCCCGCTCGTCGCGGCGAGCCGCGTCGCCCGCCTTCCCGCCGGCACGCGCATATTTGGCCCCGGCCAGGCGCCGGAAGCGTTTCTGCTGCTCATAAGCGGAACGGTGCGCGTGCAGCAGGTCTCGGAAACCGGGCGCGAGATCGTTCTCTACCGCGTCTCCGCCGGCGATAGCTGCGCCCTCACCACGGCGTGCCTCATGGGCTATGAGGACTATCGGGCCGAGGCCATCGCGGAGACGGACGTTGAGGCGGTCGCCATCCCGCGGGCAACCTTCGATGACCTGATCGCCCGCTCCGCCGACTTCCGTCGCTTCGTCTTCACCGCCTTCAGCCACCGCGTCACCGATCTCTTCAAGGTCATCGAAGAAGTGGCGTTTTCACGCGTAGACGTGCGGCTGGCCCAGCGCCTGCTCGAGCGCGCCAATAGTGCCGGGCGCATCGACCTCACCCACCAGCAGCTTGCCGCCGAGCTCGGCACGGCCCGCGAGGTTGTGAGCCGCCAGCTCAACGAATTCCAGCGACGCGGATGGATTACCACCTCCCGCGGCGCCATCGACATCACGCGCCCCGCCGAGTTGCGCCAGCTCGCCGCCGCGCCCTGATCCGGGCTCCCATGTGACTAGGTCACATACCTCCGTGCGGCGAAGGGGTATTCCAGCTCCAGTTGCTGGAGGAGCCAACATGCTAAGGAACATCGGGAAATGCGATCGCGTCCTGCGGATCGCCGTCGGCGTGGCCCTGCTCGCACTTGTGTTCGTGGGACCGAAAACCCTGTGGGGCCTGGTCGGCCTCGTACCCCTCATCTCAGGGCTTACCGGCATTTGCCCGCTCTACGCCGTAACGGGCATCAGCACCTGCGGTGCCGGCCGTTGCAAAGCCAAAAGCTAGGACATGCTTTAATGGCGGCGGATGCGGCAGCACACGCCGCCCTTATCGGAGGCTGACATGGTCGAATCCCTAAGCACTGAAAATATTCTCGCGGCTGCCACGGGGGGCGTTCTCATTGGCATCGCCGCCGTCCTGCTCATGGCAATGACGGGACGCATTGCAGGCGTCAGCGGGTTCGTCTCGCGCCTGCTGCCGCCATACACCGACGATGCAAAGGCGAGCCGCCTCGCGTTCGTCGCCGGACTCGTCGCGGCGCCCCTGATTTACACCGCAACAACAGCAAATGCCGTCGCCATCACGGTGTCGAACAGCGCGCCATTGCTGGTCGTTGGCGGCCTTCTCGTCGGCTTCGGCGCCGTGCGCGGCGGCGGCTGCACCAGCGGTCACGGCGTATGCGGAACGGCGCGTCTGTCTCCCCGTTCGATCGTCGCCACCGCCGTATTCATGGTAACCGGCATCGTCACCGTATTCGTCATGCGGCATGTGATCGGAGCCTGATATGCAGATCGTCAGCACGTTCATCGCCGGCATTCTGTTCGGCCTCGGCCTCGTCGTCTCTGGGCTGATCAATCCGGCAAAGGTCCTGAACTTTCTCGATCTGGCGGGCACGTGGGACCCGAGCCTCGCCTTCACGATGGCCGCCGCCATTCTCACCACGGCTATCGGCTATCGCATCGTGTTCCAGCGCCGCGCACCGTTGCTCGGCGGCAGTTTCCAGCTTCCCGCCGCGACCGACCTCGATGTGCGGCTCGTCGGCGGCGCCGCGCTGTTCGGCATCGGCTGGGGGCTAATCGGCTTCTGCCCAGGCCCTGCGGTCGCGGCTCTATCGTCAGGCATGACATCAACAATGGTTTTTGTCGGCGCGATGCTTGCCGGGATGGCCCTCGCGCGCGCACTCGACAAGCCCTCCTTCCGTCTTTCCACCCAACCGAAGATCTAGTGGAGGCCCCTATGACGATTCCGCACGCCGTCGACCTCAGCGTGAAACCCGAAGTCACCGCGTTCTTCGACGAGCCGACGAACACCATCAGCTATGTCGTGAAGGATCCGAACTCCAACGCGTGCGCCATCATCGACAGCGTGATGGACATCGACTACGCGGCCGGACGCATCGCATACGAGTCCGCCGATGCGATCATCGATTTCGTCCGCGAGAAGGGTCTCAAGGTCGAATGGCTTATCGAAACGCACGCCCACGCCGACCATCTCTCCGCAGCGCCCTACATCCAGGGCAAGCTGGGCGGCAAGCTCGGCATCGGCGAGAACATCAAGGTCGTGCAGGAGGTGTTCGGCAAGATCTTCAACGAGGGCACAGAATTCCAGCGCGACGGCAGCCAGTTCGATCGCCTGTTCAGGGATGGCGACACCTATGAGATCGGCTCCATGAAGGCCTTCGCCATGCTGACGCCCGGCCACACGCCGGCCTGCATGACGCACGTTATCGGCAACGCGGCGTTCGTCGGGGATACGCTCTTCATGCCGGACGGCGGCACCGCGCGCGCCGACTTCCCCGGCGGCGATGCCCGTACGCTCTTCCGCTCGATCAAGCGCGTACTGGAGCTGCCGGGCGAGACGCGGCTCTTCATGTGTCACGACTATGCGCCCGGCGGGCGCGAGATCAAATGGGAGACGACCGTCGCCGAGGAGCGCGCCCAGAATATCCACGTCCGCGAGGGCGTCACCGAGGACGAGTTCGTGGCCGTCCGCGAGGCCCGCGACAGGACCCTGGAGCTGCCGAAGCTCATCATCCCGTCCATCCAGGTCAATATGCGCGGCGGTAACCTTCCCGAGCCGGACGAAAGTGGGAAACGGCATCTCAAGGTGCCGATCAATGAGCTATAACCCCCCTTCAGATTGTTGAAGGAGCGAGGGACTATGGCCAAGGAGCTGACGGACGAACTATCGGTCGCGGAGCAGATCAGCCCGTCGGACATGGCGGAGCTGGCCGCGCAGGGTTTCAGGTCGGTCATCTGCAACCGGCCCGATGGCGAGGGTTCCGACCAGCCGCTGTTCGCCGAGATCGCCGCGGCCGCCGCGGCCGCGGGGCTCGAAACCCGCTACATCCCCGTCGCCACCGGCAAGGTGACGGACGAGGACGCGGCGGCATTCGGCGCGGCCGTCGCGGAGCTGCCGAAGCCGGTGCTCGCCTACTGCCGCAGCGGCACCCGCTCGACGACGCTGTGGGCGCTCTCCGAAGCGGGGCATCGCCCGCCCGAGGACATCATCAAGCGCGCGCGTCTGGCAGGCTACGACGTCACCGGCGTGATGCAGCGTGTGGCGCAGAAAGGTGCCGTCGACACGGATAAGCCCGCAGCCTCCCACGACATCGTCATCGTGGGCGGCGGCGCGGCCGGCGCAGCGGTGGCGGCAAGCCTTCTGCGCCGCGCACCCGATCTCGACATCGCCGTCATCGACCCCGCGACAGTCCATTATTATCAGCCCGGCTGGACGATGGTGGGCGCCGGCATCTTCACGGCGCAATCGACCGCCAAGCCCATGGCCGCCGTGCTGCCCCATCGCGTCACGTGGATTAAAGCCGCCG